>OBKS01001469.1_pt1 | contig 16489 bp, 17 predicted proteins | sample 1517381 | NCBI WGS metagenome assembly OBKS01 (sample SAMN04571686, study PRJEB22368) | human gut metagenome | biome: human gut; material: stool | host: Homo sapiens | place: Luxembourg | collected 2012-08-03 | reverse complement strand
AATTTGGTGACCCGAACGTAGAAATGGATGGGATCAGTCGGCTGCTTCGGTCAAAACAAAAACAAAAAACGACAATCCCTAACTTAAACCTAATTCTACTATGAAAGCACTACCTTCCATTGCCTTCAATGAGTTCAAAGGAACCGCTGGAGACGTGACCGCCAGAAAAACCGGCGGTCGTACCGTGCTTAATGGCAGAGCACAGCATTCCCACATCAAGACTCCGAAACAGAGTGAGCGTCGGGCTTCGTTCGGGTACATCACAAAGCAGTTCAAGCAGCTGACTGCACAGCAGCAGATTGCCTGGCAGAAGCTGGCCGAGGCTCATCGTGAGCGGGCTCTTGTGGGAGCCGAAGGTGTTCCGCTTACGGCACACAACCTTTTCGTCTGTCTCAATGCAAACCGCTCGCTTGTGGGCGTGCCTCTTGCCTTGGATGCACCGGAACAGATACACGGATCGGATGCAATCGCCTTCGATGACATCTGGATCACTCCTGACAGGATTATGATTTCAGGACTCAAGGATGCCGACAATCCGAATGCTAGGCTCGTGGTGAAGATGTCACCAGGTCAGGGCCCCGGCATCTCGAAAGCCTGGGACAAGACCGTGATAGTCGGCGACTTCGCGACTTCGGACTGGGGAGACCTGGACCTTCTGGAGGTATATACGAAGAGTTTCGGGATTGATGTCATCCCTGGGCACAAATACTTCCTCGAACTGTACTGGATTGACGAGTTCTCAGGCTACGTGTCCTCAAAGACCTACATCTGCTTCCCTGCCACAGAGGGCGAGTCTGCGCACGGCCAGACATTCTCTCCGCGAGCCAGACTCAAATCAAACGATGTGACCGGCGGTGACTCAAGTTCTGAGGCCATTTCCTGCGATTACGAGCTTGCTGCAGGGTCAAAGATTTCGGCCAATGAGATCGAGGCAAAAAGAACTTCCGGTTTTTCGGCTGGTGTACATCTCCAAATCGATGAGTCCGTCGATATTTCTCGTATTGGTTTGGTCCGTTCTTACCAGTGGGCTCGTGGATTCGAAGATAATGACATCAAGTACGGTGTGTTCTTCTGCGAGGTTTATCACGGCACTTGGGGTCGAGACATTCAGTTGGCAGGACGTGGCGGTCTGTTCCAGGACCACTTCATCACCTTCGGCACCTATATGGTTACAAATTAATCTAAACCTAAAACCTACACTATGATTACTTGCACAAAAAACAACTTCGGCTGCGGACCTATCGAGTTCCAAGACTTCCAGAGCGACCGCCTGTGCGTTCTCAACGGCAAATTCGTCATCGATACCGCATCCGAGGAATACAAGGCCGCTGAACGCCTTGAAATCAAGCTTCCTGATGCTTTCAGGATGAAAAGGAGCGCAGTGTCAACTGCCATACTCATCAGCTCATCGGAGAAGACTCGCGGAACCGTGCTTCGCTGTCGTATCGACAAGGGATTTCTCTGCATTGAGAAACTCACCTATTGGGACGAGGAAGGACCGCTTACCATAATCGTTGCAGCTGGCTTCACAGTCCTCGGCTGGCACGGACAGTTCACTGAGACTGATTACAAGCGGGCAACTTTCGGCATAGGCATAAAGCCTGACAGCAACCGTCTCGTGGTAAAGGATGATTTCGTTTACGCATCGATTTCCTTCTCCTCGTTTCCTTCCACCAACAACGGCTACGGTCCGTTCTCAATCAAAATCAACGAAATGCCGGAGGATGTGGACGCCATCGTTCCCGTATCACTCCAGTCCGGCACTTTCAATAAAGGTCAGATAGGCACTTGGCTTGGCGAGGCTCGCATCCAGGGTGGTTACATCAGTATGAACCTGAACGAGAACTTCTCAAACTATGGAGGGCAGGGCTCCTTCTTCATCTTCTTCGCACCGCGTCACCAGTTCGTCCCACGAGTGTCTGGTGTCGGCAAGATTGCGGTGGCTACGGATGATGTCACCTGCGGCTACAAGACCACAATGGAATCCCTGCTGCTCGAAATTGGCGACACGATTGGACTTGGCAGCCTTGAGTTGGAGTTCACTCAGTATAGCTCAAACGAGGGCATATCGTTCTATCTTGCGGAATACCCGGACTATGCCAAGTACGCGATGCAGATGCCGGTGCTTTCACGTGGAGGCACCTACAGCACAAGATACCCCGTCGCGCCTCAGATCGTCTCATTCTCCGAGTACAACAAGTCCATCGCCCTGCGCAATCTGATACGCTCAACCACTATGGAGACAAGCATTTTCGATGCATCAATCATCTCCGACATCATTTTCGTCAACGACATTTAACAAAGCCTAACACTATGATCACATCAACGTCAACAAACTTCGGCGTGAACCCGATTTCATTCAAGTGCTATGATTCTGCGAAAATCGTAGTTCTTCAGGGAATGTTCACCCTCGATACCGCCAGCGAAGAGTATCTGGCTGCAGAGCAGCTTGAAATCACCTTCCCGGACCAGTTCAGCATCCCAGCCAGCAAGCCAACCACAGCCTTCCTCGTTTGTCAGAAGGATGACCTGCAGAGCGGCACCATCATCAAGGCGCAGCTTCAAGGAAACAAGCTCATCCTTGAGAAACTGTCCATCTATGACGGAATAGGCACAGTCAAGGTAGTTCTTGCAAGCGGGTTCGTGGGAGAGGCTAGCGAAGCGCTGCTCTCTCCAACACCAAGAGGCAAAATCACTATGTCCGGAAAGGATTATACATTCTACGTCACAATCGCGCAATACGCAAACTGCATCCAAGACGAATGGGGAATGCTCTTCCTCCAGATGTCCTCCTGGGCCTATGCACCCGGCGTTGAAAATGAGTATGGCATCACCGGACTGCCCGCAGACCTGAGCATCGATGTTCCTATCTTCACGTCGCGCATAAATAGTGACCTCGATGGCTCGGAGTGCGCCCTGGCCCACATCGAAAACGGGAAGATTACCTTCACCGGCAAAGGACAGGAAGGAGAGTCCAAAAAGTATCTCTATCGCGGATTCATGAAGTTCTTCTATGTCAGGGAGCAAGAAGTTTCTGATGAAAATCAGGCGTAAACTCTACTTCAAGCAACACTTTATATAAAGATTTCCATATCATTGTTATACAATATATTAAAATTATTTGTATATTTGTAAAGCAATAGTTTTGAGAACAATAACAAACCTTACCTTAACCTAAACTTTAACTACTATGAAGTACATTCCTTCAATCGCCTTCGAGGAGATGTCAGGCTCCGCAAAAGGCGTGACCGCAGCCAAGACTCGCGGTCGCAAGTACATCCGCAACCGCGGATACGGCGGTTCCACCAGAACCGAGTTCCAGGCTTCCGTAAAGAGTGTGTTCAAGCAGCTCTCTCAGTCTTGGAAAGCACTTTCCAACGCCCAGATCCTTGCCTGGAACAAGCTCGCTCAGTCTCAGGCCGGCCGCAGCGTCCTGGGCACCAGTTCGAAGATCTCAGGTGCCAACCTCTACATGAGGCTCAACTACTGGATCGTCTTCTGCGGCGGGGACGCCCTCGCAAACCCTCCTGAGCTCGTAGGAGTCGAGGCTCCTGGCGAGGCTGTCATCTCCCTCACCGCCGAAAAGTTCACCTTCGAACTCGAGCAGGTTCCTGCAGCTGCCGCTGACCTCCGTCTGGTCGTATGCGCATCAGCTCCTCAGGGCAACGGCATCACCCGCGCCTACAGCAAGGCCGCAGTAATCGGAGGACCTTTCGCTGTCGAAGCCGCAGAGATTGACATCAAGGCTGCTTACGAGACCAAGAACGGCGCTCCTACCGCTGCTGCTCCGAAGGTATTCATGAAGTACTTCTTCGTGAACACCAAGACCGGAGAGAAGTCCGGCGAGATGATGGCTATTGCAAGGCTCTAGCCGGGGCAACTGCAAACCTAAACCTACACTTAACCTATGAACCAGCCCCATCCTGCAGCGATGTAAGATGGGGCTCTTTCGTAAAACTTCATCATTATGACACCCGAAAACATCATCCAACTCATATCCCTTCTCCTCGGTGGAGGCGGTCTCATTGCACTCTTTCTCATAACCGAGCGCAAGACCAAAGCCCAGATGGAGAACACCGCCCAGGCCATAGCCGAGTGGCAGAAGATTGTAGAACGCAGCCATCAGGACCTCAAAGAGGCAAAGGAACGAGCAAAGGAATTGCAGGACCTGTATCTAGTTCAGTTCGACATCAACACCAAACTCCGCAAGGAACTTGACGAGAAGAACACCAAGATTGCAGTCCTCTCGCTCCTGCGCTGCCGCAAACTCAAATGCATAGACCGCGAGCCGCCTTACGGCTCTGAAGTGGAAAAGGAGGATGCCAATGAACAGTAACGACCAGATCAGCCTAAACTTCACCTATTCCGAGTTCACGGCCAGCAGGATTGCCGAAGGGTTCCACATCGACAACAGCATCCCGTCAGAGTATGTCAGGTTGAACATACACGCTCTTGTCACTCTTCTTCTCCAGCCGCTTCGCACTGCTTGCGGCCACGCATTGAAGGTCAACTCTGGCTACCGCTGCAAGAAACTCAACGACCTTGTTGGAGGCACCATAAACAGCCAGCACATAAAAGGCCAAGCGGCAGACATCGCAAGCGATGCTCCAATCCGCCTTGCAAGGATTGTGATTGACAGAGGGCTTGACTTTGACCAGATGATCCTGTACCCCAACTTCATCCACCTCAGCTACACCCTTGAGAGAGCGAACCGCAAACAGATACTCTACAGTAAAGACTACTACGGACCTAAACTCCAAATGTTATGAACATCAAAGACGACACCATCCAATACTTTCTCAAAATCATAACCCTCGTTTTCGGAATCCTTCTGCTTTTCAACATTGTCAACGCAATAGGATACTTCGTTAATGAGCACAGAAACGCCCATCCCGGCGAGATGAAAGTCAAAGTGGACACCTTGTTCGTTTATGACACCATCTTCGTAGAAAAGCCCGTAATCAAGAAAGTGGAGATAATCGACACACTCCGGCTGCCCGTGCCAATAACCGACACACTGATGCTGCACGACACAGTCTTTGTCCACCTCCCAATAGAACAACGCCAATACTCAGACCCTCGCTACACCGCCTGGGTCTCCGGCTATCGGCCCCAGCTCGACAGCATCCTAATCTACCAGAGAACCGAATACATCACAAAAGAGATCAAGACGGTCACCAAGCCAAAGCGCTGGGGAATAGGCCTACAGGCAGGGTATGGAGTCTCGCTGCACAAAGGCCAGGTCTTCCCTGCCCCGTATATCGGCGTGGGACTCTCCTACTCCATCTTCAGCTGGTAGATACTCACTTACGAAAGATACCCAGAGTTTCCACAGATTTCCTGCAAGTAAGAAGCAAGAAGAACAAGAGACTGGGACTCTTCACAAGATATTTTGTATCTTTGCGCATTGAGGTCTGATGCCAGACTTCATTTGTTAACACCCGGTGCGACCAATCCGCGAGGAATGGCCGCACCTTTCGTGTTTTTGTCCCCCATCCTTAGATATTTTGTCCCCCAATCAACAATTTGTCTGAAAAATTATATATCCCCGAAAATTAGGGGGACAAACGGGGGACAATCATGAAAAGCCTAAAAAGGCAAATAATTATATTACAATAAGTTATAAAGTTCATCTAATTTCTGTATCGAAAGGTCAGACTGCCAAGGCAGGGGAGGTTGTTGGGATTACAGGCAATACGGGGCGCAGTACTGGGGAACATCTGCATATGACCATTCGCCATAAGGGGGAATATATAAATCCCCAGATTATATTTGAAATATTATTCAAAATTAAGAATTATTCATTTTAATTTAGGGTAACCTTAGCTAACGTAACAAGTTATTTGATAACAGGGATATAGGGCACAGCATCGGGGAACATCTGTATATTACCTATAAATATAAAAGCTTAATACTTAATCTGTTATATTTGCTTGAATAGCTAATATGATAAATTATAATTTTTCTTTACATTATTTTGGAATAATTAGCAATTAATATTATATTTACGCAGTAAATCAAAACGATACAATGGGAACATTGATGCCAACATATTATCAAGCATATCTTTTGCACCGAAAGATACTTATGAGAAAGTATTTAGCGGCAATTGTCTGTAGCCCTCCGTACCTTTTTTTTGGGGGGGGCTTGTCAACTATAAATTTATAAACTCATTAATTCGATTAATATGAAAAAATTTAAAGCAGAATCAATAGACATGAGACAAATGTCTAACATAAGAGGTGGGGATGATATTACGCATGACACCACAATTTTATGGAGTCGAAAAACGAGACAGAAAGCAGTTTCTGTAGAAGAGGATAAACCAATTGAAATTGTAGGAACAATTACAATTGATAGAGAAAGATAAATAAGTGTTTATAAATAATTATGTTCATTGCTGTCCGGAGAAATTTTTACCATAAAGTAAGTTGCATGTTTGAGTCGTCCTCTGGAACATTAACCGGCTCATCAGGTTTGTTATAAAAGTCTCGGATGTCACCTCTTTTGAAGAGGATCTGTCCGATAGAGTTTGAGATTGTATGAAGACTTGGCTTCAATCCACATTGTTTCTTCGCGATGATAAGCAGCAGGTAGTCACAAATGGCTATCCATATCTGCGTGTAGACAGCATTGCGGGTTGTGCCGTAAAAGATCTTGATATGCAAATGCTGCTTGATCCACTTGAAGATCTCTATCTGCCATCTTTCTCGATACAACTCTGCAACAGTGATTGCGTCAATCGAGAAGTTGTTTGTGAGGAACCGATAGACCTTTCCGTCTCTAAAGTCCTCATACACAACAAGTCTGAGATTGTCAGGATACTTCTGAGAAGTATAAAATCCTGTCAGATGTATCGTCTCATCGGAGATAAGTCCCGTTTGAGTGTCAACTTCTCTAGACTCGATAACTGTATACAACATATTGTCCTTGGCTCTGGTAACAAACCATGCGTGGTTCTGATGAAAGTGCTTATAGAGCGAATCAAACTTCACATAGCCTTTATCCAAAAGATAGTAGGCATTTGCCACGACTGGTATCTCATCCATAACCTTGGAATCATGAATAGAGGCCTCTGTAAGACGGATAAATATAGGAATGGATCCTTTCAAGTCCATCAGGGTGTGCATCTTAAAACCTCCCTTGCCATGATGGAGAGCTGCCCATGGACACAGTGCCAGACACAACTCAATGGTGCTGCTGTCAAAAGCGCAAACCATTTCATCAAGGTCAATCCTAAGCTTTTCTCCTTCGTACAACTTCTTAGCCTTCTGTATCAGGATATAGCCAAAGTCCTGATAGATACGCCAATCCTTTTTCTCGTTCGCTTCAGCCAGTGTAGATTTAGGCATAATCTTAAGTCCAGACCTATACAAGTCCTGCGAACAAAGATCAAGAGTAGTCTCAATATCTCTCAAACCACTGCGATTAGTGAACTGTGCAAAGCTCATTACCAGAAACCGATCTCTACAATTGAACTTTATAGCATGTCTGTCACCGTCATATCGTTTGACGCACTTGCTGAATTCATACTCGGTGAAGAGAGACATAAGTTGCGCGAAGATTGTTTTGCCTTTATTCATGGTCTGCAAGAACTGGCTCTAATGCCGTTCCGCAAACTTACGAGTTCTAATCGAAAAATAATTTTTGCCTTGTAACTTGTTAAAATTTAAATTGTTAAACACTATCGGAGATTTTTTCTCCGGACACTAATGGTCCAATATTATGAATAATATCTGTTGTCTTGTTTTAACTGTCCTATTTTGCATGCATGGTTTGTCTCAACAAGATTTTACCAGAGATAGCATACAAGCAATTCTCGATGATGCTTATGAACGGGATCAAACACCGCGTAGAATGATTGATAGTCTAATGCGGATGGGAATAGTGGATGGGAATAAGTTCTTACCGGCCATTGTTCAGCAAAAACAGGCGGACAGTATAAATATGGCTGTTGTACCTCCTATAATAGACTTGATAATCAAACAACAATTGTTTGATTTGGATGCAAGTGCATATCATGCCTGCTGGACTATTATACAACATGCCCCTGACAGCATCCAGAGCAAATATGATGGCTTTATAAAACAACTTGTCTTAAAGCGGCTTATATCATATGAATCATATATGGCTTATATTGATCGGATTAATGTCCGACAATCGAAAGCTCAGATTTATGGATGGCAGTTCAAGAGGTTTTCCAATGGTTTGATTGTTCAATTCCCGGTTCTTAATGGTTTCGAATCGGAATGGAATAATTTAGGGATTGAATATAATGAAAGTGATTTACTCCCCGATGAATATGATGTACATGAGTACGGAATATGTATTGATAGTACTCAATTCGTTGTTTCAGGCATTATTACTTATGCTAATCCCGACAGGATACCAGATGAAATTTTATTGTCTCTAAAAGACAAAGAAATAATAGCGCATGATACATCAGGATATTTTAAAGCCATTATAAACAAAAGAGACTTGCCTATTAGTGTCAATGCCTCAATTGGCTCAATTTCACATCAATTTGAGATTAAATGCGATAACTCGGATTACATTTTTCTGAATTGCATTGTTGAACAGAATATGATTAAAATAATTAATGAATAACATCGTATTTCTTTTGCATAATAATTCCTAATATTTTTTAGGATTATCAAATAGTTTTAATGTATGGTTTTAATATTAAGTGCACGCAATGATGCTTCCACTCTAAACGTACTAGATTGGTTATTATATTATAATCAGCAGTTTTTTATTTTGTATACTGATGATTTGGATTTTAAGATAATTAGGTTTTACCCTAATAAAAGAGAGTTTATTATTCAAGCAAACGAACAAGTAGCAAATTTATATGACGTTACTGCCGTTTGGAATAGACGGACAGGCATATCTGTACATAGGTTTACAAATCAATATATTGACAAGAATAATCCTGGCTCTTTTTTTTTAGAAAAAGGAGATACTTCACATTATAGTTATTTGCTTGATGAATCACAAATACTAATTAATTTCATTCATTATTTAATTGAGAAAGAAAGTGTCTTAACAATTGGCTCTTTTTTCTCAAATAATGTAAATAAATTAATTGTATTAGATAAAGCCAAAGAATATGGTTTGTATATCCCAGAAAGTTACATCATTACAAATAAGAAAGATTTGATAAAAATTCAGAACAATAACCCTAGTAAACACTTAATTACAAAAGCTATACATGAAGGTATCTATAGGCCAGATGTAAAAAATATATACCAATATTATTCATATGTGGAGAGAATATCATCGGAACACATTCTTAGTTTTCCTGATTATTTTTATCCATCTCTTGTACAGATAGAAGTAGAGAAAGAATTAGAGTTACGTATATTTTACATTCACGACTATTTTTTCTCTATGGCTATTTTTTCTCAAGATGAAAAAAATTCAATAGTAGATTTCAGAAAAAACAATCATAGAGAGACTCCTTTAAAATTTGTCCCATATAAATTACCAAAAGATATCGAATTAAAGCTTAAGCAATTAATGCATTCACTTAAATTGAACACTGGATCAATTGATATGATATTGAATAAGGAAGGGAAATATGTTTTCCTAGAAGTAAATCCATGTGGGCAATATGGCATGACCTCAATGCCTTGTAATTATTATTTAGATAGACTAATAGCAAGATTATTATGCAAACAGATAGCTTTATAATGCAAAATATGCTTGGATGGAGACTCCCTCTCAATTATAACTTCGTTCGATGTGATGTTCTTCCTCCGAACATTGAACGTATAGACATGTCTTATTTTGACAAGCGATTTCAGCGAAGACGCGATCCTCGATATGGAAATGAATTCTTACGTATATTAGAATATTAATAATGGAACACTACTGTCCCGTAAAGGTGGATGAATAGTTCTTTAATGTTATTGACAAACAACACTTATTTGCATGACCTGTTCGAAAAGACTAATTTCAATGATATCAAAGAACTATTTGATCTCTTGATTCCGGGAGTATTTGATTAAGTTTTAACTCGTCTCATTTTAACAGGACACCAATGACTATGAATGATAATTATATATACATATATCCTTTTTGTTTTATTACAAAAGGGCGTCATTTTTTTTCAATTTATGACACACTACACAAAAGAATGCATAAATTCGACATCGAACTATATGATATTGCTAAGACCCAATTTAGAAAACGGACTGTTGGTGAATTATTGTCATTATATAACATAAATGACAAAGAAGTAATATTATCGTTTATCGAGTATTTGATAAATAATGATTTAGCTCGATATGTCAATAATATTGACTGTTTTCCTTTATTGAAAGAACAATGGGATTCTCCTTTTACGATAAAGCGTTGCATAATTGACATTCGCAATATATGGCATAACTTAGATAGCATTTTTTTGCAGTTGTCAAAATTACTTTGTCCTAAAGTGGAAATAAGAGTATATAGAGCATTGCAATTGAACGAAATTAAAGAAATCATTAAAGTTTTTCACAACTACGATTTCGGCGTATTGTTTTTAGTGTTTCCATATAACGAACTATTGTTGACGGAGGAAGGAAGTATGCAATTATCTAGGGAAATACAAAACGATTATCGGATAATGCTTAATATGTATGGTGTTCCTGATGACATGCTAGATGTAATAAATAATATAAAAGAAACATATACTTCTTTATCGTATAGTTTAACTACATCTCCAAAAAATATAACGGGAAAAGAAGATTGTGGTGAAATAAATCCAACAAATTTTCATGAAATGTCCATAGAGGAAATAATGGAAAATAGATGTTATAATGGTTGTTTAAATAGGGTAATTAGTATAGATGAAGAAGGACAAATTAAGAATTGTCCCTCAATGGCCATAAGTTATGGTCACATTAGTACTGACTCTCTTCTTAACATTTGCGCAAAAGATGATTTCAAAAAATATTGGGGACTCTGTAATTCTATGATTGAAGAATGTAAAGAATGTGAAATGAGAATTATTTGCCTTGGCTGTAGAGCTTATCTAAGTGATCCGTCTAATATATATAGCAAGCCTCGCAAATGTAATTATATTCCATAAAACTTGAGTTTTTTTATATAGATAAGTAGTATCTCGATGGTGTTCACTAATATTCCTTTTATATGAGCTTTCCCACATATCGTCAACTTGATTCAATGGACTGCGGCCCGACTTGCTTGCGAATTATCGCAGCGCACTATGGACGCATCTGGTCTCTACGGACACTTCGGGACAGATGCCACATCTCACGAGAGGGTGTGTCACTCCTCGGTATCAGCGATGCGGCGGAATCCATCGGTTTCCGAACGGTAGGTGCGAAAATTTCATTTTCACAATTATGCGAAGAAGCCGTTCTTCCGTGTGTGGCCCACTGGAATCAGAAGCACTTCATAGTCGTATATAAGATTGAACATCACAGAGGGCAGACATGGATTCATGTGTCAGACCCTGCTTCCGGCTTGCTCCGTTATTCCAAAGAAGATTTTTTGAAATCTTGGTTATCTATACGTCCAGATGACACCGACAACAATACGAATGAAGGACTCGGTGTTGTCTTGCTGATGGAACCCACCCCTAAGTTTTACGAAGAAAAAGGGGATGAAGAACATCACAGGGGAATTTCCGGACTTCTGAAATATCTCAGACCATACAAACAGTTCATTGTCCAATTGTTTTTGGCAATGCTCACAGGCAGTATAATCAGCCTGATATTTCCTTTCCTGACACAATCTGTAATTGATGTCGGTATCGGCACAGGTGACCTGAATTTTGTAGTAGCTATTCTGATTGCGCAGGTGGTGCTCACACTCGGGCAGATGGCAAATGAACTGATTCGGAGTTGGTTGATGCTGCATATGAACACGCGTGTCAGCATATCGCTGATCTCGGACTTCTTGGCAAAGCTTATGCGACTTCCTATATCATTCTTCGATTCGAAGATGGTTGGAGACATTATGCAGCGTATAGGGGACCACAGCCGTATACAGACCTTTCTGACGAGTTCACTTCTGAGCATAGTTATGGCAATAGTGACCTTTATGGTTTATGCAATTGTAATGGGTGGATATAATTTGACTATTCTTGGTATATTCCTATTGGGTAGCGCATTGTATGTCGGCTGGATTCTGTTGTTTATGAAGAAAAGACGCAAATTGGATTATATGAGATTCCAGGAGGCCTCTGCTAATCAGAGCAGTATTGTCCAACTGATTGGCGGTATGCAGGACATCAAGCTGAATGGCTGCGAGAAACAGAAGCGTTGGGATTGGGAGCGTATCCAGGCACGTCTTTTTAAGGTAAGTGTAAAGGGACTTGTACTTGGTCAGACACAACAAGTCGGAGGCACATTCATCGACCAGACCAAGAATGTGTTCATTTCGTTCATTGCGGCCAGTGCTGTAATCAATGGAGACATGACCCTGGGCATGATGACAGCTATGCAGTACATACTCGGACAATTGAATGCACCTATCTCCCAGTTCATCAAATTCGCTCAGGAAGCACAAGATGCAAGCATCTCCCTTGAGCGTCTGAACGAGATTCAGGAAAAGGATGATGAAGAAAAACCCGGGCATGAATACATAAGAGAGGTCCCTGACAATGCCGACATAGAATTTCGTAACGTGGACTTTCAATACAATGGTCCGCATTCTGACAAAGTTCTTGACGAAGTGAATATAACCATACCTCACAATAAGGTGACTGCCATAGTGGGAGCATCCGGCAGCGGAAAGACGACTATGATCAAAATGATGCTTGGTTTCTATGAACCTGTTTCAGGAGAAGTCCTGCTTGGTGGTAACCGTATATGTGACTACAGTCCGTCCGTATGGAGAGCTATGTGCGGAACGGTAATGCAGGAGGGTTTCATATTTTCTGACACCATCGAGAACAATATCGGCGTATCAGATGAAGTTCCGAATATGGAACGCGTTAAAAAAGCTGTCGAAACCGCCAATATAGATGAATTTATCAATGGCCTTCCTCTGAGATACAACACAAAGATTGGCGCGGAAGGTAACGGAATAAGCAGTGGCCAGAAACAGCGTCTATTGATTGCGCGTGCAGCTTACAAGGATGCAAAGTTCCTCTTTCTCGACGAGGCAACTAACTCTCTTGATGCGGAAAATGAAAAAATCATCATGGAAAACTTCTCATCGTTTTTCAATAACAGAACTGTAGTAATCGTTGCCCACCGTCTGAGTACGGTGAAAAATGCGGATAACATAATAGTTCTTGATAAAGGAAAGGTCGTTGAACAGGGAACCCACAATGATCTTACCCAAAAACGGGGATATTACTACAATCTGGTGAAAAATCAGTTGGAACTAGGTAATTAAAAATTATTATTATGCCACAAGACAGAGACAGCAACTATCATAGTGAAGAGGCTCAGGAGATTTTGGGTCACATCCCGTCATGGACTATCCGTTGGGGAATCACGGTAATATTCGCCATATTCGTCGTCATCATCCTTGGATGCTGCTTTATCAAATATCCTGAACGCGTCAACGGTTCCGTAGTAATCAGGACAGCCAATGCACCTGTTGATGTTGTCGTCAGAAGTGGCGGTAATTTGGAAATAATATCGGTGTCAAACGGTGATGTTGTGAATGAGGATGAGATACTTGGAGTCATAAGTACCGGAGCCGATTATAGGGACATATTGTCAGCGGATTCATGCCTGCTTGGCTTTGCGGGCCAACAACCTGCTGATGCCGTATTTAATGACATCATATATGACAACTATCAGATGGGAGAACTGCAGGGAGATTGGACTAGTTTCACCTTATCATGCCAAAGATATAAGGACTACATTACAAGGGCCGTTATAAAGAAGAAAAGAGAGCTTGTAGGTGAGCAGATTGACAAACAGAAAGAATATTACCGCCAGACGCAAAAGCAATTCTTGACCATAAGTAAAGATTTACAATATGAAGAAAAGAATTTCATGCGTGACTCCTCACTTTTTGCTATGAATGTCATATCCGAGCAGGAGTATGACGAGTCAGCACGCAGGCTTCTGCAGACAAGAAATTCCGTGATGTCTTTTAAAAGTCAAATGACATCAACAGAGTTGTCAATAATCCAACTGGAACAGCAGATTGTGGAACTTTCCATTCAGGAAGAAGACGAAACACTGGCATTTGACCAAGAAATAAGGACCAATATTGAGCGATTATCAGCGGATATACGGAATTGGAAGCTCATATATCTTCTAACAGCCCCCATCAGCGGAAAAGTATCATTCGTGCACAAATGGGATGTGGGGCAATTCATAAATGCCGGGGAACATTTTCTGACTGTAGCGCCTGATGAACGCCAATCCGTCATCGGCGTTGTACATATTCCGCAGACAAGTTTCGGGAAAGTGAGCACCGGACAAAAGGTGAATGTCAAACTGGAGGGCTATCCGTATATGGAATATGGCATGTTGGTTGGAACGATTGGTCATTTGTCTTCCGTTCCTGAAGAACAGTCGGATAACCAAAATGCTCCCCAATATACGGCAGAAATCATATTCGAAAACGGCATGAGAACCACTTATGGAAAAGAGCTGCGCATGATTCAGAAGATGGACGGTTCGGCAGAAATCATTACTGAGGAAAGAAGTCTCATAATGAGATTTCTTGACCCAGTGGTAGCATTATTCAAGAACGGAATATGATAATGAAATCAATATTCAATAAAAGAGCCATTCTGATATTGTTGTTGTCAATTTCAATGGTAATGGAAGCCCAGCCCACGGACAGCACCCTGTGGACATTGAACAAGTGTATAGAATACGCATTGGAAAACAATATTGAGTTGAAAGCTGAAAAACTTGCTGTTCAAGAACAGGACATATCATTGTCAGAGAGCAGATGGGCCTTTGTTCCACGAATCTCGGTGACGACCGGGTATAACCTTTCGATAGGACGCGTTCTTGACGAAACGACCTATGACTTCATCAGCAATGAAACGATGGGAAGTTCATCATCGTCAATTTCTGCGAGTGTGCAGATTTTCAGTGGATTAAAGAATCTCAGACAGTTACAGGCCGCTGAAATAGGAAAACAAACGGCCTCCCTGCAAGCTGAAAAGGCTTGTAATGATCTGAAACTGAACATAAGCGCATATTTTCTTGAAGTCCTTTGTGCCAAAGAAAACATCGTCAATTCTGAATCACTAGTAGAATCCTTGCGACAGCAGGAACAACACACAAGCAAGAAGGTGGATATGGGGAAAGTTACATCCGCTGACTTACTGCAGGTGAAGTCCAGACTGGCTGAAGCGGAGAACGCCCTACTTTCCGCCATTCATTCCTATGATGTTTCCCGTCTAAATCTATGCCAACTTCTAGAAATCGATGATTACACATCCTTCATTCCATATGTGGACGAACATGAAAACATTTCATACGTAAACGATATTTATCCCTCAATCTTAAATGGCTGCTATAATCTGCCTCAAGTACGGATAGCTGAGAATAATGTGGAGCTGGCACGCAAGAACATCCAGATTGCCAAATCATCGTATTATCCGTCGCTTTCGCTTAGTGCTGGATATGGTGCGAGCTATTCCAGTGCAAGACGAAAAATAATAGGTGATTTCGAAGACAGCTATACATACGGACCTTATCCTTTCTTTGAACAGTATAGGGACAATGCCAACGGATATATTTCTTTAGGCCTTTCAATACCTATTTTTAACAACCTGTCCGCCCGAAATGGGGTGAAAAAGGCAAAATTGGAAATGCAACGGTCTGAATATGCCTTAGAAACCACCCGCAAGCAATTGCGAAAAGAGATCTTACAGGCTATTCTGGATGCGGAAACAGCTTGGAAACGATATACAGGCTCTGTCAGTTATCTCGAATCTGCTAAAGAGGCTTTCAGGCAAATAAGTGCCAAATATGAGAACGGGGCAGCGAACATGACAGAGTATACAACAGCAGTCTCTACCATGACCGAAGCTCAGTATCAGTATCTGGCTTTAAAATATGAATACATCTTCAAAATTAAAATTTTGGAATTTTATAAGCAGTATGCATATTAATATTAAGAGAGTGTTTATGAACTGATTTTACAATTTGTGCTAACGCATATGTTTTATTAAGGCTTGTAAGTAATTGTAAGGTTTTGATATGATATAATTTTTATGACAGGATAACTAAGATGGCTCTACTCGCACTTGACTGTTGACTGGTTATTCTGCATAATTGAATAAACAAATGTCACCATTTACCGGAATACCCGAAGTTTGCGTAATGCTTAACTTCTGCTCTAATTAGACTGTTAATGTCTTTTTCTTCGATGGCCATATTTTTTTCAATGAACTTCAACAACTCATCATCTGTATGCACGGTTTCAAGTGCTTCCAATAGTTTGTGATAACCGCATCTTTTCTGTATGAGATTAACTATTACCAAACCAATTAGATAGGGACTGTCGTTTAATGTTTTCAATTTGAGCGAAGCAGCGACTGGTCCCATCA
>OBKS01001461.1_pt1 | contig 16535 bp, 19 predicted proteins | sample 1517381 | NCBI WGS metagenome assembly OBKS01 (sample SAMN04571686, study PRJEB22368) | human gut metagenome | biome: human gut; material: stool | host: Homo sapiens | place: Luxembourg | collected 2012-08-03 | reverse complement strand
AATTAGTTAGTCCCATATGTTCTTTATCTGAGTTTGCTCTACTATATATTAATTCAGCAGCAGTATGTCCACTTATAGCAAAATGTAACTTATTTTGAACTATTTTAAAGAAAGTATACGCTTCTTCTGCCTTAGGATTGTAATCTGCTGCTGTTGCAATAAATAAATCAGTGATTTTTTGATATGCCATTCTTTCGCTAACTCTAATTGTTTTGATACGTTCTAATAATTCATCAAAATATTTTGTATTATATTTATTTCCATTTATAAAACATTCATCATTTAATGCAAAACCCTTTATCATATATTCTTTTAATATTTTTGTTGCCCATATTCTAAATTCTGTTGCTTTTTTAGAATTTACTCTGTATCCTACTGCAATTATGGCATCTAAACTATAAATAGTTGTGTTATAGTTTTTTCCGTCATCGGCAGTTAACGAGCATTTCTCGGTAACTGATTTTTTGTCTAATTCTTTTTCTTCAAATATATGTTTCAAATGTAAACTTATATTATCTGTAGAACATTCAAAAACCTTTGACATTCCTTTTTGTGATAACCATAAAGTTTCATCTTTATAAATAGCATCTACTATAATATTACCTTCATTATTTTTATATATAATTAATTTATTGTCTTCCATCAATACTCTCCCTTCCTTTAGTTTTTTATAATTCATACACTTAAATGTTCCAAAATATAAAAATCATTTAGTAAAAATACTCTTTATTTTCAAAAGTTTAAAAGTGTTTTTTCATAGTTCCCCACTTACCAGTTAATATTTGCTTTATTACCACCATTTTTTAATTTTTCATCATCCGATGCAAAACCTTTAATAGTATATTCTTTTACTATTTCATTAACCCATTTTCTAAATTAAACTGCCCTTTCATTATCCACTTTAAATCCAATTGCTATAATTTTTTGCAAATTATAAAGCATGCTTCTAATATCACTATTAGAATTTTTTCCATTTAATGATATCATTATTAATGTAAAGAGACATAAACTCGGATAGTTCCTACCCTACATACAAATAACATATATCTACTATCCCCGAAATAATCATACCATATATTGACATCCATGTAAATATTTTTAGAACCCCACTACCAATTAATATTTGTTTTCATTATTCATTATTTTTACTTTCTTTTAATTATTTCATAAGTACTATTTTTATAACTTTTATCAATAAAATTAACATACTCATTTTTATATTTTTCAAGCGATTCATCTACATTAATCCAATATACACTAGTTAGTATTCCATCATATGGATCAATTTCAGTTCTTTCTAATTTTCCACCTAACGCCTCCATAGTCTTGCTTGAACCTAGATTTTCTACATCACAATCTAACATCACTTTATCCAATCCAATCTTTTTTGCTTCAATCAATCCAAGATATAAATTCATCTTGTTATATCCCTTTCTTCTTTCAGTAGGTCTTATTCCATAACCAATATTCCCCCCAAATTGTTTCACTTTTTCTGTCAGATTCCATCTAACATTTATAGTTCCAATTATTTTATTATCATTCTTTCTAATTAATAAAAAGGTTTTCCCCTGACACCTACCAAATTTTTTGACATATTCTTCATATTGCATATTCAGGCAACTCTCAAGTGCTTGTTCGAATGTATATCCATCTAATATCTTATCCAACGATCCTGTTCCATTAATATCTGATTTATGTTCTACAAATTCATTTATATAATCTATTATTTCATTCTTACGTTCTAAAGATGGTGTTTCTAAATAAAATGTTTCCATTAAATTATTATTATTCATAATTTTTTCCTCTTTTCTTCATATCTATTTAAATGATAAAAACCTATTTTAAATAAATCATTTATTTATAATACTTTTCTAACCCGTCGAATTCTTTTTTAGGATCAGTATTTTGTACTATCAAATAGCAGATATATCTTGATAATTTATAGTCTTGTATATTAGCAACAGCATTATCATTTCTTTTTGACAACTTGTTGACTTCAACAAGTTGTTCATCTAAATTAGATTTAGAATTTTTACAAGATTCTTTTGCTTTATCTATTACATTTTGAAAATTCCTCAATCATTCCTCAATCTTTGTATTCTAATACCTTTTGTAATTCACGTGCATACCAAAATTCATTATTATATTCATCAATATGTTTTATATTCTCAAAAATACTATTAGTATTTTTATTTTCTATTTCTTGCATTATTACCTCCTTTTAATAAGTTATACTATATCGCCTTTTCTTCTCTTTTTTACCAATTTTTTATTACCTCCTAATATAGAATTTTTTATCATATTTAAATTTTCAGAAAAACCTTGCATATAAATATAATATCTATAATCAAAGCTACAAATATTATCGTCGGTAATTCTTTCAACTTCATCTATCTTTAGTTCTATAATAGTTTCTTTGCCAAAAATAGTTTTAATTAAATGTTTACTTATATATCTTCCTTTAGAATCAATATATATAGTATCCGACATCCAGCCTCCATGTAATTCTAAATTTATAAATAAAGGTTCATCATCATTAACTTCGATTATAAAATATCCATAATCTATTGTATCTGACATTAAAACATCTTTAGCAAAACTATTAGTATCAGAAATTATTTTTAACAAATAATTATCAGAATACTTATTAGTTAAAATTTCTTTTCTCTTTTTTATAAATGACTTAGCATTATCCATTGGCCAACAATAAAAATTAACTAGATAGTTTTTATATTCATCTAAATATATCGCATTATTTATGTTATCTCTATTTAAATTGTTTTCTAAATACCTTACTATTTTATCATGTTCTTTAGCATATTCAATCTCAGACTTAGTATTATCACCAATATAACCGCCTACATTTATAACAAAAATTTCATCAGCCATATCAATCTTTCTTTTATGCATATCATCTAACATTTCTTTAGTTTTAGTAAGAGTTCCCTCATTCATATTTTCCCATACTTCAAAGTCTCCAGCATGACCGAATAATCCTACTGAAATTACAATATTTCCCTGTAATGTTAATTCTTTTTGAACCTGTAAAAACTCATCTTTAAATCTAGTAGAACCACATAATGTTATCACTTTATAATTACCGATCATATACAAAACACCTCGTCTTAATTATAATATACACGGTAACATAAAGTCAACTCTTCGGTAAGATTATTACCAAAGAAAAAAACATAACAAATGTTATGCTTTACTATTATTGATACTTCTTAATATTCTCTATTCTAGCAGCAAAATAAGGCTTATCTTTACTCTCTTCTTTTAAGAATAAAGCAAATGTATTATCAATATTAAAATATCTAGGCTCATTCATATTAGGCATTGCCGTTGTCTTCACGTCAGTAGCGGCTTCACTCTTAATCTTACCACCTTTTTCATCTAATGAAAAACTAATTGTCTGAATAGCGGTATCAATAACATATTCCTTACCATCTTTAGAAGTAAATATCTTATTAGATAATTCATCATATTCTCTTTTAACATTAAAATCAATCATAGGAGCCTTAAATTCATCATTATCTTCAAAATTTTTATTACCTTTATAGCTATTACTATCTATAATCATATTATCATATATTTCATTAAAAGTACTACCCTTAGGATTCTTATATAAAATAACTTCATCACCATTCTTAGTATGTAGTTTAATAGCAAAATTATCTTTACTATTATAAAATAATACTTCAATCTGCCCTCTTACCTCATCGCTAGATTTCTTATTAATACCAAAGTATTTAACATCATCATAATTACCAAACTTATCATTCTTTAAAACACTAAATTTATTATTATACTCAAATTCTCTATATAACATTGTATAGAAGAAATATCTATCATCATTATTACTAAGTTCATCTTGACTCCAACTAAAACTATCTAATATATCACTTGTCTGATTAAATTTATTCTTAATACCTTGTTCAATTTCTTTCTTTAAACTTAATGTCTTAAAACCATACTTCTTATAATAATATTCTTCAGATATCATCGAAGTATTAAAATCCATTTTATTTAAATTAGTAACCATATCATTATTATCTTTAAATAAAATATCTTGTCTCACTACTTCATTAATCATATCATTCCATACTAACTGAAAAGTTCCGCACCAAGTACTATCACTATCTATCTTATCATTCATCGTAGGTACTACTTCTACTTCTTCAGTTACTACTTTATTCTTCTTATTTTTTAAAACTACAAAATAAAATATACATAATAATATTACTACTACAACTAAACTACCTATCAATAATTTCTTTTTCATATCTAGTCTCCTTTACACTCTAATGATAACATAATTCTAATAATTTGTCTAGAAAAAAGCACCTCCGAAGAGATGCTTTTCCTTAAGATATTCTAACAATATTCAAATAAGCATTAGTACCATTAGCAGGTGTTATTGTAGCAGTAGTAGAAGAATTAATACTTAATCCTATTTCGTCACCAACAGCAAATGAATTAATAGTACTACTGTTAAAGTCTGTATTGTTATTAGCGGTTACAGTTTTAACAATCGAAGTACCACTTATAGCATTAGCATTTTGATTTACCTCAACAGTCAATGTAGCATTAGTACTTGAACTTCCAGAAAAACCATATTCTACTAAATAAACTCCATTTTCTGTTATTGTAAGAGTATTTTGTGTAGCAGTTGTAATATTGTTAGTAGGTCCATTATTACCAAGTGGAATATTTTGAGCAATATTAGTTTCTAAAGAAATATTATCTGTACTAGTATTGTATTTACGACCATAAGTTTCAATAGCGGTAGGTCCTGTTGGCCCTGTTGGTCCCTGTATTCCTTGAAGACCTTGAAGACCTTGTGGTCCAGTTCCTCGATAAAATAAATCATCTAATAGAATTAATTGTAATTTCAAGCATTATTCCTTTATTAATATTAAAAAAATAACCTAATCATTATTGAAAAGGTTATTTTATTTTAATTAATATCGTATTCCATTTTTCATATCTTCTTTTAAATTTGGATATAATCCAAATATGGAACTAATTTTTTTGTAATTCTTAATTTAGTTATTAACTCTAATTCTTCTTTCAAAAAATTAGATTGTTTATCATAAATTTTTTTTCTTCAGGTTCAGGTATATTATGTTTTCTTCTATATTTATTAATATAATCTCTAATATACATTCCATCTTCACTTGATATATTAATTATATTATCCTCCTACACTAATTTTATAAAGCATATATCCAATACCAACTGCAATACCGCAGACAAAAGCTATTATTAAAGTTAATGTAATTGCATTTATAAAACCTTTACTACCACTTGTTCCAGAAGTATTATATCATATTTTTTAAATTTCTTTTACGTTGCTTTACACATTTGACATTTTTAATGTATAAAAGATAATAATCTAATTATTAATTGTTTCATCAGTTATTGTTATTAAATCAATTTCTTTTTCTAAACTTTTAAAGCAATTAAATATTTCTCTATTAATATTATCAATTTTTTATTATGTTCTGCTAATTTTTCTTTTGAAAAAACAAAGGTTTATTTTCTGTTAATAGTGTTTACAAAGTCTGGAAAACATGTAATTTTACGTATAGTCGTAAATTATTACATAAAAAAGTAGTTAAACCTTAAAATTTTACTTTATAATTAAGTTGTAACAATAAATTAGAAAGTAGGTTAACCACATGAGCATTATACCAATTTTTTATAATTTTACAAATGTTTTTATTTTAAATTTGTTCAAAATTTATTTAAAAAAAAGAGAAAGATAATCTTTATGAGTATTTTTCTCTTTTAATCTTATGCACTTGCTCCGGTTGGGCCTGTTGGACCCGTTGGTCCTGTTGATCCGGTTGGACCTTGTATACCTTGAAGTCCTTGAAGGCCTTGTGGGCCTGTTGGACCCGTTGGTCCTGTTGCACCTACTTCACCTTGTAATCCTTGAGATCCAGTTAGGCCTTGAGGAATTGTTAAATTTAAAATATAATTAGGTGCTGTTCCAGTTATTGAAGCTGTAGCTTGAGTTCCTGGTTCTCCAGTTGTAACTGTTCCAATTTCTAATGTTGGAGTATCTCCACTGGGTCCTGTTGGTCCGGTTGGTCCAGTTGGACCTTGTATACCTTGAAGTCCTTGAAGGCCTTGTGGTCCGGTTGGGCCTGTTGGACCTTCTGTTCCAGGTATTCCTTGAGGACCAATTGGTCCTGCTGGCCCTGTTGGCCCTGTTGGTCCCTGTATTCCTTGAAGACCTTGAAGACCTTGTGGTCCTGTTGGCCCCGTTGGGCCCTCTGTTCCAGGTATTCCTTGAGGACCAATTGGACCTGTTTCACCCCTTGGTATATTAAAATTTAAAATAACGTTATCATCAGTACCTACATTAGTAACACTAGCATTAGTACCAGGATCAGTAGTAGTAGTTACTCCTACAGCAATACTAGCAGGACCTTGTGGTCCTGTTGGACCAGTTGGACCTACAATAATCGGAGTACAATTACACTTTTTTCCACAATCTAAATTTTTTTTAATTTTATTATCAAAACAATTATTATTCATTATAATCTCCTTTCAATTTATTTTATGAAAGAAGATAAAAATATTATTTACTATTGTCTAAATATAATAAAAGATGTAACTATAAATTACATCTAATTATATATATTTCCAAATTTAGATATTGGCCAAATACGATATACTGCTTTACCTAAAATATCTTTTTCATCTATAAGACCAATCATTCTACTATCTTTTGATATTGGTCTATTATCTCCTAATACTAAGTATTTACCTTCAGGAATACTATTACAAGAACATATTTCTTCTAAGTTAAAATCATTAGTCTTTCTAAAATCAAAGTTTTCTTCTAATACTTTATCATTTACATATAATTTATTATTCTTATAACTAATATGTTCTCCAGGTAGACCTATTATTCTTTTAATAATTTCTTCTTTACCTTCTTTAATTACAACAATATCAAATCTTTTAATATTAGTACTATTATAATTAATTTTTCTTTCTAATAATAAATCACCATTATGTAAATTAGGTTTCATTGAGTCTCCACTTACAATAACTGGAGTAACGATAAAAGTTCTAATTAAGATAACTCCACCCAATATTAAAACATATGGTAATAATTCTCTAATTATATTTTTCATTTTCCACCTCTAAACAAAAAGACAATAGCTAAGCTATTATCTTCTTTCTTTAATATTATACTTACTCTTTCTGTCTCTTAAGAAATATAATTTAGCTCTTCTAACTTTACCTGGTTTAACAATCTTAATATAAGCAACCTTATTAGAATGTACATGGAAAGTTTTTTCTACTCCAATACCAGAGTACTCTCCTCTTACAGTGAAAGTTTCAGATACTCCTTTACCTTTTCTTGCGATAACTGTACCTTTAAAGTCTTGGACTCTTTCTTTAGATTTTCCACCTTTAGTTTCAGTAATAATACATCCTACTATAACAGAATCTCCTACTCTGAATTCAGGTAAATCTTTTTTTATTTGACTAGCAGTTATTTTTTCAATAATGTCCATCGTATATACACTTCCTTTCTTTTTCAGATAATCACTATATTTAATAGGCGGATTATCCCATAACGAATATAATTGTACCATATATTATATTAAATTACAACTATTTTTATGTATTTTTTCCTTTTTTAGTCCAAGAAAGTCTAAGTCTTTCTTGGTTATGACTAGCCTATAGTCTAGTCATAAATAATTATACAATATTATATCTGGTGTGAAATACTTTCTAACTAAGATAAATTCAAATAAAAGAAAGATAACTAGTATCTTCTATTTATACCATCTAGCATTAAATTTATCAATTTGACTCATTCCAGGACTCATTGTCCTAACTTTAGGAGTAGCTATTTGTTCCTCCTTCATTTTATCGGTATGTATTCTTCTAAAATAATAAATATTTTCATTCACCGGAACAAACGAACCATACATAGGAATTAATTGTTTTAAATTCAAATAATCAAAACATCCTTTATCAAAGGATAATTCTATATCAAGTATACCAGGATAACTTATATCTCTTGTAAATATATTACATAATGGAGGAACACTTACTCCAAGGTATCGAACTTGAGATAAGAAATTTTTTATTTTATAAAAATGTGAATGTCCATAAAAAACTATTTTGCTTTGCTTATTTGCATTAAGCGAACAGTCAATATATGGATGACTAAGTACAATAGCTTCATTTTTAACATTAATTAATCCTTCACAATAACCAATTGTAACTAAATCATGACGATAATTATTAAGTATTGTCATAAGATTTTGTCCATAAACTTTTAATGGACTAATATCATGATTTCCTAAAACAATAAAGTTTAAAATACTTTTGTCAAAAGGATAATTATTTAACAAATAATTAACTCTATCTTCACTATCCACTTTTCCTGGATTAGAAATATTATCTATTATATCACCGCAATTAAAAATAACATGTATTCCTTTTGATATACAATAATTATATGTATCCTCAAGTAAATCTAATCTTTCTTTTTCACTTCCAATATGGGTATCAGAAATAACTACTGCTCTTAGTGTCTCATCATTTTGTGACATTAATAAATTTACTTCATTAGAAGCAAGTACATTATATCTAACTTCAGGTGTATATATTATATCCCCATTTGAATAATAATTTCTTTTAAAGTCATAACCAGTGTTCTTTATCATTGTTAAATAATTGAATATTTTTTTATGTGAAATATTCAAAATTTCACTTATTTCATTTAAAGTTTTTCCTTCATTAATTAATCTTAATAATCAAATTGTTAAATCCGACATCAAAATCCCCCCGAAACATTCAATATAATAACACAGTTTCTATTCAAAGTCAATTATCTTAAGTCAAAAGAAAAAGAGCAAATAGCTCTTATACAATTTGTTTCTTTATAACATAATATGTAACTAATCCTACAGAAAGAATACCAATAACTACAATATAAATCATAAAACTACCAGTTTTAACAGGTGTAGGTTCAGGTGTATTAGTAAATACAATTAAATTATTATCTACATCTTTTTTATCCATTTTAACTTTACCATCTTCAGTAACAGTAAATTCTATTGTAGTATCAGATAATTCATATCCTTCTGGAGCTATAGTTTCTGTTAAATAATATGTACCCGCAGCCAAATGGAAACTAACTTCTTTAGTGGTAGAAGTCCATTCTAGTTCTTTACCATCTAAATCTTTTACTAGTTTACCATCTTTATCAGTAATTTTTAGTTTTGCTCCAGGAAGTTCTGTTTTACCATTAATACTCTTTTTAGATATATATACTATTATTGGTTCGTTTTTCATAACCACTGAAGTTACTTCTTTACCATTAACAGTTATTTTACCATCATCTTTTACGATAAATGTAATTTTTGATGTACTCTTTATATATCCTTTAGGAGCAATAGTTTCTTCTAATGTATAAGTACCAGGAGCTAATAATAATTCTTTTGGTGTTGTAGTAGAAGTCCAAGAGATTACTTCTGTATTTCCTTGTTTTACACTTAATTTTGCTCCGGCTATCTCTTTAGAACCAGTAATGTCTGTTTTAGAAATTACTACTTTATTTAATGTAATCTTAGTAGTTAAAGATGCACTAGCATTCTTTTTATTTTCAGTAATATCATAATCAACAACATTTTGATTTTCTATTGAATTTCCTACATGTGTACAATCATATAATTTTCCTGAATATCTAATATAACTTCCTTGTGCTGTTATTTTGATTTCTGATGATTGATTTACATTTTTAACTGGAACTTTTATATATATTTTATCTCCAAAAGTAAATGTATTTGTTCCACTAGTGGCATTTGCATCTTTAGTTACAAATGCACCATTTACACCACTTACAGTGATAGTTGCTTTTTTATCAGTAATATTATTACTGCCACTTAAAGTTATTTTATTACTTATAAAATATTTCCCATCACTTGTAACATTCATTTTGTCTGAACCTTCTATTGACAATTTGATATTTCCTTCCCCTACCTTAGCATATGCATCAGCGGCATCTATAAGGGCTTGAATTTTTCTATTAATAGAGTCTCTATTAGGATCAAAGTTTTTAAATACATCATCACCATGTCTAGCAAAGTGCCAAATTGCTAATTGCGTTACAAAAAAGTCATCATCATCATTTGAATTCCAAGTACCATTTCCAGTATATTTATAGCCGTTGGAAATTAAATAAAAAATTTGGTCCCTATTAGCGGTTAATTCACTTTCACAATTCCAGTAAACTGTTCCACCCTCTGATGGAGATGGATTTCCTTTTTGTTCATCTAAACAATATAATAGTTTGTTAGTAGTAGATATCTTTATATAAGAATGTACTTCACTACGAGCAGTTCCAATATTTTTTGATACAACATGATAGTTGATGTTACCACTACTTGGACCAGAACCATAATCAACGCCAACCTCATAAGCTAAAACATTAGAACTAAAAACTAAAAATACCCCCAACATAAACATAAATAAACTTAATATTTTTTTATTTCTCATTTTTATATCCTCCTATGATTAAATGTTATCATAAAATTAATTTTTTTTCAATATATTTCATAAAATTAATTATGAAATATATTATCCATCGAGGAATAACCTCAAAAAATATTAAAGAGAATTCTTATTCTGCTATTAAAAAAGCTATTAAAGATAAAGAAAGTATAGGAGTAGAATTTGATATAAGATTAACTAAAGATAAAAAAATAGTATTATCTCACAATTCTCTTATTAATTTAAATGTTATTGAAGAAACTAACTATAGTGAATTAATTAAAAATAATTATCTAACTACTTTAGATAAGATTCTTGATATTGATACTAATAAAATATTTTTAATTGATATTAAAACTAATAATAACTATAAAGTATTTTCTGATATTCTTATGAATACTATTAATAAATATAATAAAAATATTTATTTAGCTTCTTTTGATAAAAATATTATTAAGTATATCAAAAGTAAATATAAGAAAGGAATAATTACACTACTTTATAGAAGAAATAATTATAATTTTATTATTACTAATTATAAATTAATAAGTAATAATAAAATAAAGAAGATTAAAGATAAAGAAATATTTTTATGGACTATTCATAATAATAATGAGTTAGAAGAAATTAAAAATAAATTTAGTAATATAGGTGACTATTACATAATAAAAAATAAGAAGGAATAAACTATTCCTTCACTTCAACATAATCACCAGAATCTAAGTAAATAATTCCTTTTTTACCTTCCAATCCTGAATATATACTATTATATTTATTTATCTTTGTTATTTTAGGTAATGTTATATATACTAGATTACCATCATTCATTTTTAAAGAAAATCTTTCACTATCTACTTCATTTGGTACATAACTAATTTCCGATATCTTAAGTAAGACATCATTATCTACTAATGAGAACTTTTTAATAAATTTTTCTTTTATACTAGTAATATCTCCAATTAATATAGGAGCACTCATTACATTATAATTATTATCTACTAGTAATCCATCTTCTAATAAGAGTTTATCATTATATAAAGCAAGTACTTTCTTTTCAGTAACATAAATATATACTTTGCCCCATATTTTTTTTTGAACTTTTATTTCTTTAATATAATTATTTTCCATTAAATTATCTTTGATATTACTACCTAAAGTAGTAATAAAAGATGGATAATTACCAATACCAGAAATATCAATAATTTCTTTATCAGATAATATATTATTACCTACTATATAAATATTAGTAATTGGTAATCTCTTTATATAAAGAAAAGATAATACTAGTATACCCATAATTAATAAAGTTACAAGTATCTTCTTTACTTTTAATCTTCTTTTTTTAACCTTAACCTTTATTTTCTTTTTTTCTGGCATAACATCACCTTATTATTTCTTGTTCTAATATTAAATCTATATCATAAATTACTTTAATTCTTTCTTTAATATAATCAATTAGCATAATAATATCTTCGTAAGTAGCAGTACCATTATTAATTATAAAATTAGCATGTTTATCACTAATCATAGCCCCACCATGAATGTATCCTTTAAGACCAGCATCTTCAATTAACTTACCCGCCGACATACCAGGTGGATTTCTAAATACCGAACCAGCACTAGGTTTATCTAATGGCTGAGAAGATACTCTTCTATTCTTTCGATCATTCATTACTTCTTTTATCTCATTCTTATCTTTGTATTTCATTTCAAAAGTAGTCTCTATACAAACATAATCTTTATTTCTTTTAAGAAAAGAATCACGATAAGCATATTCTAATTCTTTTTTATTTAAAGTAATAATTTTTAAATCAGAATCTATTACTTTTACTTCTTTTACTACCATAGACATATCTTCATTATATGCACCAGCATTCATCGAGGTACTAGCTCCAACCATACCAGGTATACCACCAGCAAAAGCTAAACCATTTAAATTATTTTTCATACATTCATTAGCTAGTTTAATAAGAGATACGCCTGCTTCTGCTACTACAATATTATCATTAATAGTAATATTATTTAATTTATCTAGTTTAACAACAACATCAAAGCAAGGCTTAGCAAGAATTACATTAGAGCCTCCTCCTAAGATAATATAATTAATTCTATTTTGTCTTAAGTAATCTAATAATTCCACTAATTCATTTATATCTTTAGGAAATATTAAATAATCAGCATAACATTCTAAACGATAAGTATTATATTTTTTTAAATTAACATTCTTATAATACTCATAATTCTTAATAAAATTTTCTATCATTTATAATCAAATCCTTTAAAATATTATATATTCTTGTACTACTATCTTTAATACCAATCTTCTTTAAATTATCTTTAATATCTTTAATCTTATCTTTATCATTTAATGTTTTATCTATTAATTCTATTAAACTTCTATCAGTCATATCTTTTTCTTCTAACATAATACCAGCATTTTGATCTACTAAATCTTTAGCATTTTTATATTGATGATTATTAGCTACATATGGACTTGGTATAAATATAGCGGGTACTCCTAAAGCTGTTATTTCACTCATAGTAGAAGCTCCTGCTCTTGTTACCATTAAATCTGTAATCTTCATAACTGAAGGCATTTCATAGATAAATGGTACTACTTTAACATTATCTGGTACTCTTCTTTCTTTTACCCTTTCATAATAACTATTACCAGTAACTATTATTACACTATAGTTTTTATTTCTAAATTTATCTACGAAACTAAATATTCGATCATTAACACTTCTACTACCAAGTGAACCCATTACTATTAATACTAGTTTTTTATCTTTATCTACTCCTAATTTATCTTTAGTAGTAGCCTTTATTGATAAAGCTTTCTCACTACAAGGATTGCCAGTAAGAATAGCTTTATCTTTAGGAAAATCTTTAATAGTACTTTCAAAAGATACTCCCACCTTATCTGTATATCTAGATAAAAATTTATTAGCCAGTCCTACAACACTATTTTGTTCATGTATAAATGTTCTTTTACCTAACTTTTTAGCAGCATATATAACAGGAGCAGTTACATAACCACCACACCCTATTACTATATCTGGGTCAAAATCTTTTATTATTTCTTTAGCCCTTTTAATAGCGGATATAAAACAAGTAACTGTTTTAATATTATCTAAAGTTAATTTTCCTTTTACTTCTAATGCTTCATATTTATAACCTAAACTAGGTATTAAATCTTTTTCCATTCTATCAGTAGTTCCTATATATAATATTTCACTATCTGGTTCTTCTTCTTTTATTTTATTAATTATAGCTAAAGCAGGATATATATGTCCTCCTGTACCTCCAGCAGATATTATTACTCTCACTATATCACTCTCCTACTTCATTATATCAAAATAATTAAAAAAAAGATATATTTATATTAAAATATATGCTTTTTTATATGTTTTTATTATATTTTATATTATGAAATGCCTAGGTCATTTCATATTACTTATAGCCTATTATCATAGTCTATAAGTAAATAGTTATAAGATATTATATTCACAGTGAAATACTTTCTAACCAAGATAATTACAAATAAAAAGAAAGATAGCTAGTATCTTCTATAATTTGTCATAGTGAGTCCACATTCTTAGAATATGTATTTCTTTATCTTCTACATTAACCTCATATACTATACGATGCTGTCTATTTATTCTTCTTGAATATAGTCCGCTTAAATCACCACTTAATTTTTCATATGATGGTGGATAACAAAAAGGATTATTTTTCATTAAAACAAGTATATTTATACAATTCTTATCAAGACCTGAACATTTAAGTTTTATCTTATCTTTTTCTGCTTGCTTAGAAAATTTAATTACATATTCTTTACCATTCTTCATCTGGATTAAACTCCTTAGCCTCATCCCAATTTTCATTTTTTTTAATATTATTTATATCCTCTACTAATCCAGGAATACTTGATAAATATAAAGTTTCTTCTATACTTTTCCACTCATCTTCAGATATTAAAACGGCATTTTTACCTTTATTATTAACTATTGTAATAGGGTTAAAACCAACATTTACATCTGCAACAAGTTGAAATAAATTTTGTCTTGCATTAGTTATATTGATAGTACTCATTTAAATCACCTCATATACATTATAACGTACTTTTTAACGTACGTCAAGTCTTTTACTTTATTATATGTATAATTTAACAATATATACTAAATATTGTATTATTTCTCTAAACTATTAATTTTATTAATATTAGAATACTTAATACTAACTACTTCCTTAGTTAAATTATTATTATCTATTTTAAATAAATTAGTATAATCAATTATAATATTTTTATTATCTTCATCTACTTTAATAGTAATAACATCACTACTATTACTATTTAATACTATATCAGATACTTTAATACTATATATATTATCATTATAAGTAGCAAGTTTAATATATTCCTTAATATTATTAATATCTAAGTATCTATATTCAATATAAGGAAATATATCACTATCATTAGTTAATATATAATTACCTTTAGTATCTAATATATAATATTTATCATTCATTTGGTAAAAATAATCTTCTTTATTATCTACTACTCTAGTAATATCCATATTATGACCTAATTTACTACCATAATATTTATAATTATTATTATCTATAGTAATATCAATATCATATTGATAATTATCTGTAATATCATTAATAAAAGATTTTATATCATTATCTTTAGGAATATTACTATCACTAAAACTACTTGATATACGAGCAAATATAATAATAGCTAGAAAGAATATACCATATAACATAAGTTCTATTTTAGCTCTTTCTCTTTTATCTTTCCATCTCTCTTTAATATTAAATTTCTTTGTTTCTTCTTTATTATTTTCTTCCATTATTCAAATACCTCACCAATATATTCTTCTTTCTTGATACCATTAATAAAATCTTTTACTAAGCATCTTTTCTTACCTTCTAATTTAATATCAATTAATTTTATAACATAATCTAAAGTAGTAACATATATTCCATCACTATTTATATCTACTATCGTACCAGGTTCTTTATTAGATTTAATATTAGTTTTTTCTGATTTATATATTTTCATTCTTTTATTATTAATAATAGCATAAGCTCCAGGTATACTAGATAATCCTCTAATCTTATTATGAATATTATCAATATTATCATTAAAGTTAACTTTTTCTTCTTCTTTAGTTATATTATAACCAAATGTTACTTCTTCTTCATTTTGTTTAACTCTATTATTAGTACCATCTATAATACTAGGAAGAGTTTCCATTAGTAAATCTCTACCTAAATATGATAATCTACTATAAAGTTCATCTAATGTAGTATCTTCATGAATAGGAGTACTCTTTTGACTAATAATATCACCAGCATCCATCTTCTTATCCATATACATAATAGTAACTCCTGCTACTTTATCTCCATTAATTATAGCATGATGTACAGGGGCTCCTCCTCTTAATTTAGGAAGTAAAGAACCATGTACATTAATACATCCATATTTAGGATAATCAAGAATAACACTAGGTATTATTTGTCCATAAGCAGCAGTTACTATAATATCAGGTTTAGTATCTAATACCTTTTGATATTCTTCCTTAATTTTAATAGGTTGAAATACTTCAATATTATTTTTTAATGCTAATTCCTTACATGGAGAATATATAATATTACCTTTTCTATCTTTTTCTCTATCAGGTTGTGTTACCACCATAACTACATTAGTCTTTTCAATTAATGATTCAAGTATAGGTACTGCAAACGATGGAGTACCCATAAATACTACTTTAATATCTTTCATATATATCACCAATATTATTGTACCAAATTTCTAACAAAAAGTCATTAAAATTATTAAAATAATACTACCTTTCATGAAAATCCAAGGTATTTTCATGTTATTACTAGCCTGTAGTCTAGTAATAAATAATTATAAGATATTATATTTGGGGTGACCAACTATAAAAAGTCAAGTGCTTTTTCATAAAAATGCAAAAATAGAT
>OBKS01001450.1_pt1 | contig 16666 bp, 10 predicted proteins | sample 1517381 | NCBI WGS metagenome assembly OBKS01 (sample SAMN04571686, study PRJEB22368) | human gut metagenome | biome: human gut; material: stool | host: Homo sapiens | place: Luxembourg | collected 2012-08-03 | reverse complement strand
CAAGTCCAAAAATATATCAAAGATGGAAATGTTATCAAAGTATACGGGTATTTTAATAAACAAGACGAAGAATCCTTTTCAAACGAATTGATTGCAAGGCAGATATTTCCATGTCATCCTTACAGCAACCATGTTTTTATCAGCTTCCAATCCAGGACAGAATGGCCGGATGTATGCCAAAGTTTGAAACCGTATCTGGTTGAGCAGGGACATCCTGTAATATTCTACGAATGCGACAATGGATCTATTCGTGAACACTTACAATTTAAGGGAAAGGAAATCTTTTTAAATGACGATGTATTGCATCTTAAAACAGATGCTATACGTAATATTCGAAAATTGAATTTTTGAAATCCACTCATGGGCCGAAACAGAAATGTTTCGGCCTAAAATTTTCGGACATTTTACAATACTAATAGTAAGGACCTTATTTTGAGGTTCAAAATCAGATAAGGAGAAGAAGAACATGGAAAACACAAAAACTGTTCTGAAAAATGAAATCCATATCGCAGGCACAGTAGTGTCTATGCGTATGGAAGAACGCGGAAACTGCATCTTAGTTATTCGTTCCAATGCAGAAAGGCAGATTCGGAATATTCAACTGAGATTCTATGACATTAACCAGGCAATTATTTTCCGCGTTGGTGATCATGTCCGAATTGCTGGGCATATGCAGAACCGTAGAACACAGGATGCGGAAGGAAATTATCATTCCACACCAACAATTGTTGGAGACAGCATCGCTGTTTCCAAACGTAGATTAACACAGATTCTTGATGAATCAATTCCGGAGCAAGGCGGTGGTGCGCAGGCTGATGAAAACTGGGGAGTGCTTGCCGGTATCGTAACATCGATCAGAACGCCTACGGACAAAGTTACCTTCCTGAATATTCGCATTCCCTCTGGAAGAAGAGATTATAATTGCAGAGTAACGTGCCTTGGCAGATTTCAGCGGGCAGCAGCAAATTTGAAGGAAGGAGAAAATGTTGCTGTATCATGCTATGTATCTGTACTTGACGATACCCAAAGGGAAAGCCGTCAGAGCCTTGTTTGCACAGATCTGTTCTCTTATGGAGAAAGTGACGAAGCCCCGAAAGCCCCGGAAGAGCCGACAGAAAGTCTTCAGCCAGAAGAAGAGGCGAATAATGACAAGAATGAGTCCTTTGATCCCCCTGCTGTTCCAGCAAATCCGGAAACAGGCGTTGACGCTTTCTCTGAGAAAACGCTGCAAACGGCAAATAGTAATTATGAAGAGCGGCATTCTGAGAACAATCCGGCACATGTGGAAACCGCTAATGCTCAGATGCAGTATCCATTTCAGAGAGCGCAGAACAATTACTATGAAGAGACAACCTAAGATAATAATCGCATGTTTGGTGATGGCAGTCGGGTTGACCAGTTGTACGGTCACGCCAGCAGATCCATCGACTGGTAAATATGCTACACAATATCCGCAGACAACATTGGAATATAGCATCTATATTAACAAACAGATCACTGTGTTTGTTAATGAACTATCTACGCGTCTTAACCAAGCGGTACATTCAACGGATGGCGTGTATGAGAACGAGACTGAAGCCACGGAGCAGAGTATACAGTTACTACAGGAAACACTGGATAATGTAACTGCTATGCAGCCGTCCGTCGGTAAAGAGGATGATAGATTATCCTTAATAACAGCGATGCAAACAGCACTCGATCATATGAAAGAGTATAAGGAATCTGTTGAAAGTGGAGAAACCGATCTGACGAATTATAGCCATATATTCGAAACAGACATTAATGTGCTGACGGGGATGGCCTCTCTATATAATCAATAGAAACAGGAGGGCATTATGGCGAAAGAGAACACAGTATATCTATATGGACGTGTCAAACAACCACCTCGGATATACAAGAATAAAGCAGGACAATATGTCTTGGGAAAGATTGTTGTCGATACGAACCGAAAATCTTATGCTACAGAAGAATTGTTGCTTAGAGGAGAGATTCGTAGAGATAGTATTCTTGTCCGTACAGAACATGAAGAGATGATTCGGGATGTATATACGCTTATCAATGAAGGAGATTTTGTCCAGATCAAAGGCACATTATGCACGAAAGAATACCAAAGAGAACCTTTATGCATGCACTGTCATGAAGTAATGGAACCGTATATTGAAGATGGTGTTCAGGTATATGTGAATCCAATTGCTGTAAATATTATGGAACGTGGTGAAGTCTCCTTCCATGAATTTGTCGAGCAAAACAATTTGGACCATGATATGCAGAACATGTTACTAAGTACGGGATTCTTTGCCCTTTCAGAACGTGATATTTGGCAACATCTGGAGAAAGAAATTGAATTTTCAAACCAAATATTCCTGGATGGTCAGTTATGTCGGGAACCTGTTTTTCAGCCTGGCGGAGAAAAAGGGAAACCACCATCCATGATTCAGTTTCAGATTGCTTCAAACCGTAAACGCCGGATTGTTGAGGATGGCGTAGACAAAAAGACAGATTATGTATGGATTAAAGCCTACGGTCTCAAAGCAGCAGAATATGCCGCGGCGCTGCATATCCATTCCAATGTGAGCATAAATGGGGCAATACAAACAAGGTCTTATGTGAAAGAATATGAGTGTCCATATTGCGGTCAGATCAGTAAAATAGCATATTTGGCTGTTGAAGTAATTCCGTATTCTATTGAGTATGGAGCAAATTGTACATTACCAGACCCACAAGAAAGGGGAGAAGAGTCTGATGAAACAGACGAGATTAGCGGATCGTTTGACAGCGAATCAGATTGAAGCCAAAAACGTCGAAGAACGTAACCTTTCGGAAATGAAAAGAGATATGGGAGATTCTCATATCTCTTTTCAACGATCCCGGCGTATTAAAAATAAAACATCTGTGAAATTAAAAAGGAGCAAAGAAAAGAGGTTAGCTTCGATCCGGCGGGAGCCTGCAGAGCCGGAAGAATTATATTCAGAGGATTCGTTGGAGATAAATGAATTATTGCAGCAACGGCAGGAAGAGAAAAGTCAGAAGCATCAAAAGATTTTTTCAAACATTATGAGCGGTGTATTGATTGCAGGATGCGTTTACGTATCTATTCTTATCTATGGAGTTATGGTGACCGATTATAATTACAATGAAAATGGAGAAATTGTACCGGAAGTTGTATCGGTACAAGACATCAAAGAAGAAAAAGCTTACGATACAATTCTGTATCAATACTTACAATGCCGATCGTTATATGAAGAAGTGCTAATGCTGGATTACAGATTAGGGAAGGGAGAGGAAGATCCTTTGACCTTGGCACCGCTATATGAGGAAAAATTGGATACGGTATCCTCATTATCCATAAAAACAGATGCTTTAACAGTTGAGACAAAATATTCCAAAGTGAAGGATATGCTGCTATCTTGGATCAAAAATGATATTGCAGTCTATTTGCAAAACATGTCTTCGGCTATATCTCAAAATAATTCCGAAACGGCTCAGAATGCGTTACAGGATAAAGACAGGGTATATTCTGATTTTTCGCTGATAACGCAGAATTTGGTTGCTATGGGAGAAAATCTGCAAGGAGTTGACCTAACCGATGTAAAGCAATGGACACCCGAAGACTATGTTGATGAACAGATTAATGGAGAGTAATCATGGGATCAGATAAATCATTTGATACACTATTAAATAAATATAACATTCTTCTGGCACAGACAAGAGATTTGAAAGAACAGCTGAAAAATTCTCAAGAGAAGAACCAACAATTATTATCTAAATTTGATGTTGTAGAAAAGAATGTTCGGGAATTATGCGAAGATATACTTGCCAAAGATCCTAAAGAAATGAAACTTGGAATTGAATATTCTTGGGATAAAATCGAGTTATTGGAGCTTATCCGGAAAAGCAAAAGTGCATTTCATGTATATATCAGCGCCCGGAAAGATATTTTGGAGAGAATGGCAGATTTATGTGAAGAACGCGGAAATCAAATAGAAAGTTTGAAACTGCAGATACAAAAATTACTTGAAGAGCCAACTGCTAGAACTCTGACAATGGAGGAATTGGAAAAAAGGTGTAATGAAGTCAAAGAAAAAGAAGAAATGATGACTAAGTTATCACCTAAAATGCAAGAGAAAGTGGCAAGCGGGAAAATTGAATTGATTGAAACGGAAGCAAATGATCCGGTAATTAATGAAGAAATGGATGTTGTCGTCGATGCAGAGGATATGGAGGATGAATTGATTCGAAAAAAACTTATGAGCAGTTCTATTCCTGGAACTGATCATAGAAGGACATTTCAAGCTGCTAAAAGTAAGCGGAAGGAACGCGCCAATAAGTATGCATTGGAAGATTATGACGATACGTTAAAACAATTATCTGATGAGGATAAAATGTTAATTCGTATTATTGGGACAAAAGGATATTCTCTTTACAGTGATATTTATACTGAAATTTCAAAAGAAATGCCGGAAATTACAAACGGAAAGACAAGGAGTTCGTTAAAGTTTTTAGTTGGATGTCAAATTTTACAAGAAGAAAAGGTGAAAGTCAAAACCACAATCAGTTTTTTTTATTTTTCAATAAAGGGAAGCCGAATTTTTGAAATTTTATTTCAAGAGAAGCCAATTATGTCTATGGCTGAAAAATTAATTGCAGAACATGACAATCTTGTTCATGGATATGGAATCTTTTTGACAGCAGAAATTCTTAAAGAAAATGAACGATTTCGTAATGTGAATATATGGAACCGTAAACATCCATTAAAAATACGCGAAGGTATGTCATATATTCCAGATATTATCTGCACTACACTAGATGGCAAACAAATGTACATTGAGTATGAATGTGGAAATCATACCCAGACAAATTTTAATGGAAAGTGCAATAAAATGTTGAATTTCACCAATACATTGAACTTTATTGTTCCAAATCGTAAAGGGGAAGAGATTATTAATTCACAGGTACGCAAGTGGATCGATAATAAAGGAATTGAAGCACTGAATTACGTAAAAATACGTGTAACATCTGCTGCAATTATAAAAGATGTGAATCTGTTAGAGGATTCAAGTTGGCATTTTGTATACAATCTTTCTAAGCGTGAAATCCCAGAAGTAAATTAAATATTTGAGCCTAAAGAGTCGAGAAGGAGTCTTGTAGTCATGAAAAGCATGCTGACTACAAGGCTCTTTTATTTTTCCCCTTTTTTTTAATTCTATTGTTAAAGAACTTTTTAACTGGGAGGTGAACTACGTGAAATCATTTTTAGCATTTAATCAAAATGCTGTTAGCAATTTTTTGTATTTGTTGAGTAGTAATGGATTTTCCTTTTTATTGGTGTTTGGAGTCCTTGGAACCATATTATTGCTGCTCAAAGAAGAATATGACATTGCTGCCAGAGATGAACATGGAGTGATTTGAAAGGAGGCACGTTATGCGTAACGATAACGAAATCGTATATCGCCAAAACATGACGAGAAATGAAGCAGTGCATATCTTGAAAGCAATTGCTTTCCCGATAGCAGTGTTTTGTCTTGGATTATTTACAATCAACATGTTTGGTGAGTTCGGAAAAAAATTGATTTGTCCATTATCGGGCGCTATGTGGGATGTTGGTGTTTTAGTCGCGCTTTTAATGCCTAGTCAGAGAAAGGATGCTCTAAACCACATGTTAATTGTATGCGCGACATATTATGGCACGTTGATTACGGTTCACGCAGTATTAAGCGTTGTGTCTGGAGTCTCATCGGAAATGATAGCAGCATCTTTCGAACAAGCCATTCCGACATCAACAGGAAATGCTATTCCTGGGTATTTACAGACGATGATGTGGTTTACTGGCGTTTTAGTTCCTCTTGGCGAGATTGGATATCAACTGAAACGATTATTTCAGTTTAAAAAGCAACAGACATTGGCAAAAACCTTTGCACAAAAGCGTGGCCTTCGAAATGGAGGGCGAAGCAACAGCAATATTTTATAAAATGAGAAATGAGGTGAAAATGTGCTTTCACTATTCCAAATCAAGCAAATATTACATCCGGTTACAGAGACTCTTCCGACAGATGACTTTCGCATTCTGGATTCGTGGGCTGAATATGATGAAAACTCCTCGAAAGATCCAGAAAAACGCAATCTGCAATATCTGTGTTATGAGATGGAAGTTATGAATCCATCTACTGGCGAACGTATCCATTGCTATAAGGCTATAAAAATGGCACGAGTAATCCGGCTGCCGGCGGATGCCAAACAGTCAACAGCACTAATGGATATGCAGGAACAAGTATTAACTGCAGTCAATCAGCAGAATGCCAACTTAATTACAATTATCGCCAATGTACTAAAACCAGTAGCGGTTGGATTGCTATACATCTATGGAATTCAAGGTGTAGCGTCTACGATCAACAAAGCAAAAGAAAAGGCAAAACACGGATTCCTTGGCTTTGTCGGATCAATGCAGGGAACTTTTCGGGTATTAGAGATGCGATGTGCAAATGCCGAAGAAACCGAATGGTTGAGGGAAAAGATGTACAATATGGATTACCTCACCGTAGTCCGCGGTATTCCCAAAGCAAATAAAGCTGGGGAGGATGCCGGAAATAAAGGAATGGGCGGATCTAATGTAAACCCAGATTCACAAGGTACCTTGGAAGAAATTATTACAGGTATGGCAGATTATGAGTACGTTCTGGAAATCCTTTCAACTCCTGTACATACAGATACATTGATGAGCTGGCAGCGCCAATCTCAGGTTGAAATGACAGATTGGTATGGACAACTGCAGGGAACGAAATCCTTAAGCCTAAATTTGTCAATCCCGATGATGTATATGGCTAATGCATCCCAAAGTCAGGGATGGAGCAAAGCATATACGGATGCCAATACAGTAAGTTATGCACGAGGAGAGTCTTTTACGACATCCCAAGGACAGTCTGTGGGACAGTCATTATCTCAGACTTATGGACAATCTATGGGGCAGAGTCAGGGACAGTCTATTTCTAATTCCTACTCTCAAGGAGTATCACATACACAGGGGGTAAGCTTTGGTCAGACCTTTGGTCACTCAATTGGGCAGAGCAGCGGATTTTCCATAAATCAGTCGCACGGAACTTCTTCCGGAGTATCTTTTGGGCAGAGCCAAGGGGTTTCAAATGGGTCCTCCTTTGGACAGAGCCAAGGGTCATCGAGTGGAACCTCCTTTGGGCAGAGTCATGGAACTTCAAGCGGAACTTCTTTTGGGCAGAGTCAGGGGACTTCGAGTGGAACTTCTTTTGGGCAGAGTCATGGAACTTCATCGGGATCTTCCTTTGGCGTATCGCAAAATGAATCGACAAACGTTGGAACTTCTGTGAATCATGGCGTAAGCCAGAATACAGGAATTTCTCAGGGACAATCCCAATCTTTCAATCAAGGAATTTCTCATAGCTATGGAACCTCTCAGAATCAAGGGATTTCCCAAAGCACCAATATTTCTCAGGGACATTCGGTATCGCAAGGAAATAGCTATAATATGAGTTATGGCCAAAATACTTCGCAATCACATAGCGTTGGGAATAGTCAATCCTATGGCTGGAGCCAAGGCCAGAGTATGAATCGGGGACAATCTGCTTCCTTTGGACAATCTTCATCTTCAAGTTTGAGTCAGGGAGTCTCATCCTCATCCTCATTTGGTATGAGTGAAGGTGTTAATAGCAGCCATGGAAGTTCTGCTAACTACGGACAATCATCTTCAGCAGGACATAGTTCAACATTTGGCGGCAATTTTGGCGGTTCATTGGGGCTTCCGTTTGGAACAGCCAGTGGAAATGCGTCTATTTCCGGTAGCAGCAGCGATTCAGCGTCATTTGGAGAATCATCATCCAATGGCATCAGCAATAGCGTTGGACAAAGCCATGGGACAAGCTTTGGGACATCCTCTGGTTCCTCTATGAGCAGCGGAGTCTCACATGGACAAAGTACATCTCAAGGAGCGTCTTTGTCATATGGCAGTTCTGCGGGCATTAGCGGCAGCTATGGAGCCAATGAAAGTTATGGAACTAATATTGGTCAGAGCATCAGCCAAGGCTGGGGAGCTAATCAATCAGTCAGCGATTCTTACAGCATTGGAAATGGTGTAAGCCAATCCGTAAGCCATGGTATATCGGAAAGTGCGGGCTTATCGCAGTCTTATGGATATGGACAAAGCAGTAGCATTAGTAATTCTGTCGGTGTTTCGGATAGCATGGGAATGTCTTATGGTCATGGAGTATCAACGGGTATCAGCGCATCACAGAATGTTGGACAATCAGATAGTACCAGCATGAGTCAGAATTTTGGACAATCGCAGAGTCAGAATTTTGGCATGAATTTTGGACAGTCACAAAGCCAAAATATGAGTCAAAACTATGGACAATCCGCAAGTCAGAATTTTGGACAAAATTACGGAATATCCAGTGGTGTAAATTATGGTCAAAATTATGGCCAATCCGTAAGCCAGAATGTAGGACAGAATTATGGAATATCTGATAGTGTAAGCTATGGTCAGAACTATGGACAATCCGAAAGCTACTCGCAGTCTCAAAACTATGGACAATCTGAATCTGTTGGTCAGAGTGAGACGTTTGGCAAATCGGTAGGACAGACACTCACAAATTCTGTGTCACAGTCAGCTTCCACAGGATATGGACAAAACGTTGGAAATACAGAAAGCGTGTCCAATGGAAACAGCTATACAACTTCCAATGGGTCTTCACAAGGAACCAGCAACGGAACAACCGGAACATCTTCTATGGGAACCAGTAGTTCTATGGGCTTGGGACCATCTATTGGATACAGCAAATCATATCAATGGCTGGATCAGGGAGTCAAAGATCTGCTTGAATTGATGGAATATCAAAATGAGCGTATAAAAAAAGCATTGCGCGGACAGGGAGCTTTTTATACATATGTATACATTGCGTGTCCGAGTTTGGACGCTCTTTCCACCGCACAGGCAGTTGCAAAGTCAACATGGCAAAACGAGTATGCGATGGTAAACCCAGTTCAAGTTCTTGACTTAACTGAGACAGAGCAAAAACATTTGTTATATCACTTTTCAGCCTTTTCTGCAGACGTAACCAGAGAAAATGTATTTGGAGCAGAAGAGTATAAATACTGTACAGTCCTGCTCCCGGAAGAATATGTTGCATACACGCATCTGCCGCGTGTCTCAGAGGGAGGCGTATTTTCGATTGTACAAGATGTTCCTAAATTCTCAGTTCCAGCACGTATGCAGGGAGACATATATATGGGAACCATTCTTAATCCAGAACGTTTTACTTTTGAGCATGGTTATCGAACAGCATTTGACTATAGAATCGATGAAAACAATTTAATGCATGGATTTTTTACAGGAGCATCGCGGTCAGGAAAAACTGTGGCAGCTATGCGTTTTATCGCGGAATTATCAAAAATCCGGCGAAAAAAGACAGGAAAGAGATTACGAATTGTTGTTATGGACCCGAAACAGGATTGGCGTACCTTGGCACGTTTTGTGGAACCAGAACGCTTTAACTTCTATTCTATGGGAAATCCTAATTTTAACCCAATTCATATTAATCCTTGGAAAGTGCCTCATGGTGTTAATCCGCAGGTTTGGATAGACGGAGTTATTGATATTTATTGCCGGGCTTATGGATTATTAGAGCGTGGAAAGCAAATGATTGCAGACGTTGTTTACGAACTGTATAAGGAAAATGGAGTATTCGATGTTTCAGGATCGGATAGCGAAAGTAAGGATTTAGTGGCTGAATTATCATCAAGAGTTAATTTTCAGTCTATATACCGTAGGATGGAGGAAAAGCGAGACAAACTCACAGGGGCAGGAAAATCAGGAAACGACACGAAAGATGCATATGCACGATTGATAGAGCGTCTTTCCTGCTTCTCAAGAGAATATTCCATCGAATCCAAGCTGTACGGCAGCTCAGAAGGCATTGCTATTGATGATTTGATAGGAGCTGATGAGGTTACTGTTTTAGAGTCGAAAGGTCTTGAAAACACGTTCAAAAATTTCATCTTTGGTGTTATTACAAGTGGATTCTTTAAGTTTGCATTAGCGCATGAAGGCGGATATTTGGCAGATGATCAATACGAAACTGTTCTTGTATTGGAAGAAGCCAACGAAGTATTAACTGGAAATGATTGTGCAGGTACTGGCGGCGGACAAAATTTTGGCATGTCCGGACAATCCGAATTTGAACAGATTTTGGATCAGTCTGCCGGATATGGATTGTTTATTTTTGCAATCACGCAGAAAATAGCAGATATGCCATCTTCAGTTATTGCTAATAGCGGACTTGTATTTGCTGGGCGACTCAAACGGACAGATGATATTAATGTTGTCGTACGAACGGTTGGCCGTGAAGAACGCATTGACGATCGTGATCTGGTCAAATGGTTTCCAAGAAGTCCTACCGGATGGTTTGTTTGCCAAACCTCGAGAACGTTTGACTTTAAAGATGCGGAACCCATTCTTGTACAGATCAGCAGATTGAACATTAATCCACCATCTAATATCGAGCTTGATGAGATCCTGATTCAGAAAAAGGCGAAAACGATTATGTCAGCTTGATGTTTCCTATAGAAAAAGCAGAGATGGGGAATGCAACAAAACCTAAATATCCTGAGCAGTGATTCCTGTTCAGGATATTTTTTCACTTATTAAAATTTTTTTTACAATACTATAAGAGAAGGAGGAACCAACATGAATTCAAAAAACAGAAAAATCCTTATTATCCTTATTATCGCTATTTTGGTAGCGGCAGCAGGTGGTGTTTCGTTATACCTCTATTTGACACCACAAAAGACAACCGTATATGTCTTTAACTCGAATTACGAATCAGGTACGGCATTGACAGAAAAGATGCTTACTCCTATTCGTTGCGATTCCAAGATTGTTACGGCTGGTAAAACGGCAGATGTAAAATCGAGATTCATCACTGGATCAGAATTGACAGAAGTGTTAAATTCCGGTGATCACCTTCGCATGGATGTGGCAGAAGGTATGCCATTGACACGTTCAGAACTTTTTGTGAATGGTGGATCAGACATTGAAAAAAATATTCATGCTGGAATGATAGCGGTAACAATTCCATTGGATTCTGTGACAGGGGCTGCCGATGGCATTAGGGAAGGGTCGCATATTAACATATATGCCACAGGTTATGATGATAGCGTAGGAACAACATTATTGTTTCAAAACATGAGCGTCATCGCCGTAGAACGAAGCGAAAAAGGAACATTAACATCAGCCACAATAGAAGTAGACGCAGAACAATCCTTAAAACTGATTAATGCACAGAATAATAGTACATTGAATCTGGCTGTTGTTGATAGTACCGATTATCAATATACGGATGAGGAAACACCTACATATAATCCAAACAAATAATACATATCAACTGCCCATTTGGGCAGTTGATACATTACAGAAAGGAGAAGCTACCTCTTAACAGGAGCTATTTACAGATGAAAATATTATTAATTGACCAGAATTATTCTTTCACAACGGATATTGAAAGTCGAATGATTTTGAGTGATGATTTTGAAACAGAAATCATTACGTTGAATAATGTCGATGAGACACAGGCAAAGCTTAAAATGTTTTCGCCGGATAGAATTGTATTGAATGCGGATATTCTGCAGTATTATCCAGATTGGGATTATAATATTCCTGTTACATGTTATGCCAGAAATGCAGATACATTAAAACTTGCTGCTGAAAAAGGAATCTCCTGTTATGGCATTGTAAAGTCGGCATCACAACTTATTGATGCTATCCATAATAATTCAGTTATCACAATTCAACCGGAGAGAAATAGAAGCAAAGTTGAAAATTCCCGCGAAAAAACACTTTCTACATCCAGAATGCCATCGGTAAATTCGGAAAGCTTTCGGGACAATCGTCCAGAACGTGTGCCTGACAATAGAAAAGATTCTATTGCCCAGAAAAAATCTGTATTATCTGATGATATCTATACTGGTGCAGTACAGTACGAAGAGGAGGATGAAGGCGAAGATATTATCGAATCAAGAGAACCTGCTCGTGTAAAACGCCCTTCTCAAGTTCAACATTCTGAACCAATAGCTCGGAATGCCGAAAATACCAGATATTATCAGGAAATACCGGCATCAAGGAAAACGCCTGTCATGGAAGACGATACAGATGATTCGAATCAGGAAGAGGATGATTATACACTTGACTTACGGAGCAGGATGGCGAAAGTTCGGGAACAGGAAAAAATTGCCGAACAGAAACGAAAAGAAGAAGAGAAGAAGAAACAGGAGTCAATGCTTGAAAAACAGATAAGTCAGGAAGTTGGAGATACCAAAAAACGTGCCAAAATAATTACTGTGTATTCCGCGAAAGGCGGCGTTGGAAAAACAACAATTTCTTGCGAATTGGCATCATACCTTGCGCTTACGGAGCATGGCCGCGATAAATTTAAGGTCTGCATTGTCGATTATAACATTGACTTTGGGGATGTTATGGGAACCTTGCTGTATGATCCAAATAAAGCGTGCATGACCTTATGGGCTGACGAAATTCGTGGGCAATTGGAACGCATGCCTGTAAACAAGCATGGCCGCCACACGAAAGAGCAGTTGAATTCGATTCAGTATTCTGCTACACAGATCGAACGATTTCTGCAGAAGAATGAAGCATCCGGACTGTATGCACTCTTGGCACCGACCTCGAATGAAGACAGTATGGATATTTCAGGTGAAGAACTTGAAATTATGCTGAATAACATTGTTGAAAACGGAGGCTTCGATTTTGTTATTTGTGATACGGGAAACAACACCCGAGATTCGTCTTATATGACGCTTCTCAAAGCAGATCAGGTATTTCTTGTACTTACGCAGAACTTCAATACCGCCAACTGCAATAATTCGCTGTTAAAAATGTTGGATGCCCTGCATTTTGATATGAATAAAATCGGCCTCATCATCAACAAAGTACAATCTAAAATCAGTAGGGTTGGGAACGGATGAGCTGGAAGAAACATTTATTAATCCGTTGACAAATAAGCCCTATCCATGCATTGCACTTATCAAAGATACAAATGATATTCGACGCGCGAGCAATAATGGAGAACCGCTTGTATATAGCCCTAATAACGATTTTACGAAAAGTATTGGAAAGATCGTATCCCAAATTGTTGATGAAGAGCATGCTCTTGAACAACCGGAAAAGAAAGGATTGTTTGCACGGTTGTTTGGAAAGCGAGGATAGATATGTCATTTTCACAGTCTTCTTCTCCGACACTGATGAAGGAACAGTATCAGAAAAAGGAGAATGAAAAACAACGCATTATTGAAAAAGTTGGATCTGAACATGTGCAGCCAACAAAAGAAGAACAGGACTATGCTACAGATGTTATTAAGATTATTTCTGAACAGTTTTCCGAGGATCTGATTACAAAAAACTTGGATGATCTGGATGCACCTATCAGGAGGGCAATTGCAGCCGAATGTGAAAAGCTGCAAGTTACCTTTGAAGTTCAGAAACGCATTGAAAAAACGGTCGGAATGATGGTTCTGGGCAATGGTCCTATTGAAGAATATCTGCAAGATCCCGAAGTTACAGAAATTGTTGTACAACGATATGACAATATAGTAGTCGAGCGTCATGGAAAAGTAGAACCAGTTCCGACTATTTTTAATAGCGAGGCTCACCTTCAGACCATCATCAAGCGAATTGTCCAAAAGGTAAATCGCCAGATAAATATTGGTCATCCAATTGTAGATGCACGGCTTCAGGACGGAAGCCGTGTAAATGCAACCATTCCACCGGTTTCCCCGGATGGCGCAACACTTACAATCCGTAAATTTTCACAATCTGCACTTACTGGGGCGGACTACGTAAGAATGGGATCTATGAATAGACAGATGCTGTACTTTTTGACACTCTGTGTGAAGGGAAGATTAAATATTTTTGTCTCTGGTGGTACTGGTACAGGAAAAACCACAATGCTGAATATGCTATCGTCTTATATTGCAGAAAATGATCTGATTATTACGATAGAAGATACCTTGGAATTAAAATTGCAGCAGAAAAATGTCCGAAGAATGGAGGTTCGGCTTTCAAGCACAAAGGATATGGAAATGGTTGACCAGAAATCGCTCGTTAAAGCTGCTTTGCGTCAACGTCCAGATCGGATTATTTTAGGTGAAGTACGTGATGAATCCATCATAGATCTGGTTTCTGCTATGTCAACTGGTCATGAAGGGAGTATGAGTACCATACATGCAAACAGCCCCAGAAACATGTGTGATGTGCGAATTCCGATCTTGTACTCCTACGATAAGAATGCAGATTTTTCCGAAAAATCTATAGCATTGCAAATTGCGGAAGCTGTTCAGATAATTGTACAGCTATCACGCTTTCCTGATGGCAGCAGGAAAATAACAGCAATAACAGAGGTTGATGGACTGGAAAACTCTGGAAAATTACGACTTAATGATATTTTTTTGTATGATCGACAGAGAAAAATCTTTCATGCAACTGGTAACGTTCCTAAGACTGCTATTAGGAAAATTAGGGACCATGGTATTTCCGTAGACGAAACCATTTTTCAGATTAATGTACCAAAGGAGGAAATTAAGACGTGAGTCTTTCTATTGTTATCGCATTATTTTGCTCTTCCATTATGTTATTTTCGCTTTTTTTTATTGCGAAAGTTCACTGCTCGGAAAGTCGCGTCAATGTAGGTGATGATTTCATTACCGTATTCCTAAAAGATCGGGAACGCGTGATAAAAAAATCAGGTTCTCGGATGGCTATTAGTACATATTTGCTAATTTTGGGCATTTCGCCATTGGCGGTAGGCGCATTTGTATATTTCTTCTCTCAAAATGGCCTTTTTTCTATCTTAATGGCATTTATGGGATTTCTGATCCCGGACATTCTTCTTATGATAATTCGAAATAGCACACAGAAAAAATATGAGGAGCGTTATGCCAGAGCTTTAAATCAGATGGGATCTTCTCTAAGAGCGGGGTTAAGCATTGCAAGAGCAGTAGAAGATGTTGCTCAATGTAAATTTGTCCATCCGTCAATGCAAAAATGTTTTGCTAAGTTGTCAGCTGATCTCCAAATGGGGCTTCCTGTATCGGAAGCTTTTCAAAGAATGGCGGATGATTGTGGTAATGAAGATGCACAAGATGTTGCACTTGCAATTGCTGTACAAGATACAGTTGGTGGACACGAAGCAGATGTGGTGTTGTCCATTGCTAAAAACATTGAAGAAAGAATTATGATGCGCAGGGAAATTAAAAGTATTTTTGCTGCAACAAGTGCGATGGTTTGGATGTTTGATTTTATTGCACCTGGTACTATTTTGTACTTTTGCATTACCAGTCCATCCTATATTGACACTTATTTTCAAGACTCTATTCATATTTTGATGTTTGTGATAATCTTGTGTATGCCATTTGTAGGATCTATCATCAACCATAAAACACTTAAACGAGTACAGAAAGGGGTGTGATTTTATGGAATTTGATGCACTTTCTATTTCTATTTTACTGGGGATAGCTATTTTTCTTTTTATTATTTTTATATCAGCGATCTTCTATAATTTGGAACATAAAGGGACTCGTTATGCCAGCGAACACCCGGACGATTGGCTATTCCATGATTTTGACTCAAAAATGTATAGTGCAATTTACGGATATGAAAAGCCAGATACTGTAGCAAATAAATTTGGAATAAAAGCGGAGAAATATTATCAGAGTTGCAGTTTAGTAAGAAAACAACCAGATATGAAGCGTATGGTAATGAGATATACATATGCAATTATTTTGCTTACGATTTGTGGAGTGTTATCTATTGTATCGTCCATGTACTTTATGCTTTGCGGGATTTTGGGATTTTTTATTCTGGTCGGCTATGAACAAATGACCCTAAATGCAAAGGCGGAATCTATGAAAGCTCAAATAGCAGATGAATTGCCACGATTTCTGGATCTGCTTCAAGCAGAACTGCAGATCGGAATGCCTATTGAAAATGCAATGCTGGTTATTTGTGAAAAATTTCCATCATTAATTTCAACAGAATTTCTGAGGGCGCTTAGTGAATCACAAATGGGAGCCTCCGGCTGGCAGCAGGCCATGGAAGATGTCGCAGCGCGATATGATGAGGAAACATTAAGTGATTTTGTTCTTAACGTTTCGACTTCTTATACCAAAGGTGTTTCGATTGCAGCAACCGTATCCAAAAAAGCGAAAGACATTAGGGAAACCCATGTACTGGCGGTCAAAGAAAGAGCCGGAAAGGTTACAAATACAATTTTGCTGCCGATGGCTATTTTCCAGCTTATGCCGATGATCGTATTCCTAATAATTCCAATACTATCAGAATTAACAGGAACACTTTTTTGAAAGGAAGGAAATACATATGATAGCAGAAATACTACTCATTGTTTTAAGCGGTGTTGCAGCCGTATTTGATCTGGAATACAGAAAAATCCCTAACCTCGTAATTGCAACAGGCATTTTTTGCGGATTGTTTTTATGCCAGGAGCCAAAGACAATTTTAATCCGGTGTATTGGTATAGTATTTGTATTTCTTTTTGGAATGTTTCAGCTTATGGGTATGGGAGATCTCAAATTATGGATGGCAATTGTAGCATTTGTGGGATTTTCCCGTAGCTGCTTC
>OBKS01001438.1_pt1 | contig 16755 bp, 12 predicted proteins | sample 1517381 | NCBI WGS metagenome assembly OBKS01 (sample SAMN04571686, study PRJEB22368) | human gut metagenome | biome: human gut; material: stool | host: Homo sapiens | place: Luxembourg | collected 2012-08-03 | reverse complement strand
CGATATCTTCATTCAGTTCTTCGCCTAATTTCCCGCGAATATCATAGGCTTTAAAACATGTAATTTTTTGCATTATAAGTCTCTTACAATAAGATTTGAGGCTAATTTCGAATAGCTAATATTGAAAGTAAATCCCAGTTACTAATAAATCACAATTAGTAAAAATGAATTTTGAGCAATTAATGTCAGAAATCGCTCTAAATATTAGTAATGACGGATATGATATTCAGCAAGATAGTTTTCTTTTATAACCTTAATAATCTCCAGGAGAAATTTTATCTAAAACTTAAAAGCAACGCGGCACTCCAACTAATATCAATATCGATTCGCTTTCAGTAGACGTCATAACGTTGTTATCACAGTAGATTTTATTTCTCATATTTTTCGATAACCTCAATCATTTTCTTAGCCATTGAATCCCGACTATAGTATGTTGCAGCATTAATACTAGAGATTCGAAATTTTTTATAAATTTCTTGGTCATATGACAGCTTCATTATTGCTCGAGCTATTTCATTTGCATTTTCACATTCGACTGTAATACCACTATTAGTTTTTCTAATGATATCAGTAGCTTCTCCTTCAGGTAAACTCATAATTGTAGGAATTCCCATTGCCATGCATTCAAATATTTTAGAGGGTATTACAGTCTTAAATAGACTATTATTAACTAACGGAACAAGGGATACATCACATAAAGACCAAATTCTAGGCATCATATCTTTTGGCTGTCTGTCTATAAGGATTACGTTCCCCAATTTTTTTGATTTTACAAGTTCAACAATTTTATTTCTTGTAGCGCCACCACCAGCGAAAACAAAACGAATATGATCATTGTCTTTTAATATTTCTGCAACTTCAACTATACGCTCAAGCCCATGTGCCAATCCATGAGTTCCAACATATCCAGCTACAAACTTATCATGTAAACCATAACGAGTTGCAAGTTCACGATCTTTTATAGTTGTAGGTTGAAATCGACTTAGGTCGACTCCATTTAGAACAATCTCTATCTTATCTCCATCAATACCTCTTGCCACTAATTCACTTTTAAATGAATTAGTAACAGATATAATAGTATCAGCTCGACGATAGAGAAACATTTCTATTTTTTCAAGAAGTTTTATAATGCTACTATTTTTCATTGCACCAACTGCTGTTATGGATGCAGGCCAAATATCTCTAAGTTCAAATATAAATTTCTTTCGTTTACAGAAAGATAATGCCCACCCCGCACAAGCACAGAAAAATTGTGGAGAAGTCGCAACAACAATGTCAATTTTCCTTTGAAAAAGTCCTGCAATGAAACCAGAAAACATAAAAGACATATAATCCAAAATTCGTTTAATAAATCCTTCATTTGCTGTTATATAAGTTTTGACTCTAACCACCTTAATTCCATCAATATAAGACACATCATATATTTTATTTTTATAACCCGAAAAGACCTTACCTTCTGGAAAATTCGGCGCACATGTAATTACTGTTACTGAATGCCCTTTTTTAACCCATCGGATCGCATGTTCGTAAGTACGTGACGCCGGTGCATTACCCTCAGGAGGAAAATTATCAGTTAGAAAGAGTATGTGCATTGCTTTACCACCTAAAAGTGACTGTGAGTTGATCTTTTATTAGATGTATAATAATTCTTTTGTTTAATCTAGATACTCCAAATTCTGGATACCAGAACGAATCATCTACCGTAAATGGACAAGGAATGTATAAAGTAACAATTTTTCCTGATTTTAATTTCAAACGAACTCCACCATCAATAACATCTAAACTAATGTCAGGATGGAAATGCAAGTATGAAATCGCAGTTTGGAAAGTACCACAAATAAAGTCATCTATAATTAATTGATTATCGCTTAGTATCCATTTCCTTGTATGGATAATTTTACCTGAGAATTTTTTATAACCATCATGACTCCCTTCAACTAAAAGTGTTTCATGTCTTAGTGATATATCTATTACTTTTGGATTTGCTCTCTTTGCAACTCTGAATCCACTCCATACTTCCGATGAATCCATGTTATTAACTTCAATTGTATTGTGAGATTTTGTTTTCCTTTGCTCAAGACGTAATTCGCTTAGACCATACTGATTTATACCACTATTTACAATTACACGCTCCCCAAAAATACTCAACTCATAACTTAGAGTATCAGCATGTGCATGTCCAGGTATATAATCAGGACCTACCTTAGCAATATCCATAATTACTTTTGAGTTTGTAGTTGATGCCGAAACGTAGCCAGATTCTTTGAAAAAGATATAATTGATAGGATTATCTGAAGAAATTAAATCGCCTTCGTTAATATCAAATAAACTTTTAGCATAAAGCATAAGTTGAGAATGCGTAGGCGAAATACCAAACGTTGAGTCATTAAAAAAAGAAATATTACCATCAGGATGCGACATTGCCGAAGAAAACTCAAGCATTTTATAAATTTTCGCAGTCCATATATTTAATCTTTTCCTAAGATGAACAATCTCATATACTTGTGCAAGATTACATAAATCTAATATGTCATTAAGGATAATATTATGATACATGGGACTTCTTTCAAAATGCCCTCCATCAGAAAGAATTTGTTCATTAAGCTCTTTATCAAGAATATTTAATCCTAGTTCTAAGTAATAATCCGCTTGTTTACCAGAAAAAAAAACTCCCGCAAAAATAAGCGCTTTCGCATTTGCAAATAAATGGTTGCCAAATAGGTGAAACTCTAACATTTGAGACAGTACTTGAGCCTGTATGTATAAACTCCGTAAAATATTTTCATCATTAATATTATTTGATAATATATACTTCACCCAATTTACAATTCGTAATGAGGTCGGATAAGGTTCCCAACCATTACCTTTTAATGGGGGATTATTTTCGATCCAATTATGAATAAGCTCCAAATGCAATATTTTACGTTTTTTACTATTAAAAGCATTGAGATCATCAAAGTAATGTAAATTATATAGCCATAATTTACTACACTTATGATCATTCCATGAGTTTATTGATAATTGAAAATTTAAAAACTTAAACGTCATATTGCCATAATATGTTTGCGGATACATCTCCATACATAACCATTGCCCCACTCGTTGTCGAAGTTCGTATTTGCTTGAATAACATATTTTGATTTTTTTGAATTTTCTAATTAACCTGTTTATAATCTGTCGTAACTTCATATACTTTACAGTGTGAAATATTAAATATAACTTTTTATAAAAATCACTGAATCTATAAATCAAAGCATTCTCCAAACAAACTCTGCATTTTTCATGAAAGCATCAAAAGTAAAATTTGATTTATATTTCTTATTCCCATTTTCAGCAATTTGTCGTATTTTTTTTTCATTATAAAGTAAACTGATAATCTCATCAGTCATCTCACTACAATCATTACATATAATTCCTTCTGATTGATTGATTAGATCAATTCCTTCAACTCCAGTTTTCGTTGATACAAGACATTTTGAATAATTCAAAGCTACTAGACTTTTAATCTTAATACCTGATCCATTAAGCTGCGGATTGATAAATATTGAGCCTTTCTTGAATAAATCAGATTCATTTTTAATCTTGCCGAGACCATAAATTCCAATATTAGGCTGATGAAATTTTTCAGTATCTTTTCCAGCAATAAATAACTTTATATTAGGGTGCTCAATATGTATACGCGGCCAGGAAGTATCAATAAATAACTTTAAAGCACTTGCTTTTCTGAGATCTGCAGTACCAATATGAATTAAATTATTATCATTAACTCTCAAATGAGAATTTTCGTTTTCAGGAATAAAAACACCAAGGCTATATTTTACATCAATACCAATTTTCTTATATTCAAGAATGTCATCTTTTGATATTGCGATAAATAAATCAGAACACTCAAAAGAAACCTTCTCTTGCTTGAGAATCTTAGTTAATTCAAAAGACCAAGCATACCTAAGTAAAATATTTCCTTGATTTTTCATTCCCAAAAAACCTTTATAAACAACATTATGGCTACGAACAATGTGCCTTGTGTGAGGGAATTTTCTTTTTATCGATTTCATAAAATACGTAGTAGGTATATCTTCATAAATCACATCAAACTGAGAAACCCCTAATGATGATATTGTATTCAATAATTGTTTTCTTGCCTTAAAAAACCTTACACATATTGCAGGATAAGATGAGAAAAGAGATCTGAAAAAACGGAATGCTATTGAAGTTCTGTCAAATTTACTATCAATAAAGGTAACATTCGTGAATGAATTTGTATATTCGGAATCTTTAAACTCATCTCTTGGACCAAAATAGATTATTTCATCATAATATTTACTATAAAAATTTAAGGTTGCGTTACAAGCAATTTCATAACCCTTACCTTTGCCAGGCCAGCAACCAGATATAACAATAGCTTTTTTGTATATATTCACGAGAAATCCAACTTAAGTATTTACTTGAACAAAGATTTACTGCAAAAAGTACTGTAGATCGGGCATTCAAAATATTTATATATAACTTTAGAAATAGCAATTGTCACTAATGTACAAGCAACCATAAAACTCCAAAAAAGGGCATAAATATTGATATCATAGTAAATAATCTTTATTGTTATAATCTGAATTATCTTATAAACATATGGATGAAGAAGATAAAGTGTATAACTAATAGTTCCAAAGAAAAGCATTATCTTTGACTCAAGAAACTTTGTAACATAAAGCCTTCGTGAAAATGTTAAGCATATACATGCCGTTAAAAGCAATGGTGAAATTATTGTGCTACGTAATGAACCCAGCGCTGTTGACCATTCCATAGTTTCACCTTGCGATATAATAATTATTAGACATAATAATAAAATAAGAAATATAGAATTTATAGTAAAAGTTCCGAGTTTAGCAAGATATATTTCAATATAAAAGATATATCTTGAAACTACGCCACCCAGAATAAAATACAATGTCACCGGGAAACAAACCACCATCCAGATAAATATTATTATTGCCAATGTTTTTTTTATTGTCATCATTCTTATTGGTGTATAAGATGATACAATATAGAAGGTACAAAAATAGTATATTACTTCATAAGTAAGCGACCAAGAATTGGGAGTTAAAGCAGGGCTATTAAAAAACAAATTCAAAAATGTGATGTTTAAAAATATAACCTGAATATTATTCAATTCTGGTTTTGAGTTTGTAAGTACATTCAACACTAAAAATATAATTGTGAATAATATAAAAACAGGATAAATTCTAAAAAATCGCCTTTTAAAAAAAACTTTCTCGGGTTCAGCTTTTGATGCTTTATATATCACAAAGCCGCTTAGAAAGAAAAATACTTCTACTCCGTAGGTACCAATATTTGTGATTATAAACTGAATACTATTTGGGTCGTTATACATCCCAAGGAAGTTATTTATATGCAAGCTATAACCAGCTGTTATATGCGCGAAAAAAACCATCAGCGAAGCTAATCCTCGCATGCCGTGCAATTGCCTGTAGAACATTTAATAGATCTCTTCACTTAACTTATCAAATTAATAAAAAAGTCACTTCATACATAAAAACCACACTTACAATTTATTAATTGTAGAAATGCATTTAGGCAAATGTTGGCGACTGTTATTCATTATTTAACTTAATATTGCAACCAGAGATTAGACCAAGAACGAAGAATGTTACAACTATATTATCTAATGATAGAAGTCCCATAAAATAAATCGACTGAAGTATAATTACTGATATAATAAGTGTAATGTCTTTACGTTTCGTTGAATATTTTATCAATCGATAAATAAAAATAATAAATAAAAACACCCCTATAAAACCAAAAACAAAAAGTAAAAATAAAAGCAAGTTTTCGGTTACAACTGGCACAGTACCAACCCCCAAAATAAAGTTTTCTGCAATACGAGGAATTAAATACTCCCCCCATAGCTTTAACCTCACGATTGTTGATGACATTGAGGTGATTTGAATGTTATTTATTATGGAAAAATAATATGGTAAAAATAAAGATATAATGATTGTTAGTAATAACGATAATAAAAATAATAATTTTGGTTTTCTTTGCAATAGAGTCAATATGATAAAAACCAATAAACTACTCCGTGTACCGGTCATTATTATAGTAACAAATGAAAGTAATAAAAATAAAATTAAAAATAAAGTTTGCTTCCCTTTTGATACTATCATATATAAACAAGAATAGAATAATACTATCGCACTCATATCTTGTGGATTTTGATAAAGCCCACTACTTCGAACATTACCACTTATAAAAAAGTCATATGATACACTTAAAAAAGAACAAATTAAAAACAACCAGATAATCTTGCTAATAAATTCGTTCTCAACATTTTTAAAGGATGTCCCAAGAAAAAATGCTAGTGGTATAAAAATAATCATTCTGCCGATATACATCACATTAATATATATTTCGCCCTGATTAAAATAGTTATCGGCAAGTTCACCATCTGTATTAATCGCAAAAAAAGGCGGCACCTTTAATTCATTGTTTTGTTCTTGAAAGTTAGTTAAGTAGCCAATTATAAGCACAACAAACATCCATGTTGAGAATAATAAGAGTGCCTTTCCACTTTTAGTCAACCTTAAATTAAACCTAACGATTCCATACACTGCTAATAAAATAAAAAAAAAGTTTAGTATGTACTGAATTTTCAAACTAAAGAGCGTATCTCTAATAAATAAGGGATATATTAGCAATACAAAGCATAATACCAATGATTCGAATTTAAACTTGTTTAAGGTTTGCATTTTAATGCTTCTCTATTTTTAGAGTAAGTTATTAAGTATGGAAGAATTCGACAAATTATTGTTGACAATGGGAGGCTAAGTGAAAACCCTAAAACTCCTGAAAAACACCACCCAACATATCCTAAAATGATATGAAATAATGCTTCAGCAAAAGTACTTATTGCTTGAATCTGAAATATATTCTCACTTCGTAAAAAATAATCAATATAATCAGCTAACAATCGAAAATAAGTAAATAAAATAAAACCAGCAGCAACCTCTGATTGCAATTTTATATCTACATTTGTCCAGTAAGAAATTATTCTTCCATATAAAAGATATAGAATAATACTAACAATAGCGCCACCTATCACAATAAAAAAACTCAACCAAAGTTTTACCTTTTTATATTTTAATGCTTCATTTCTCTTTAAATAATTTAATAACGGCCAACTTGGATAGATTACAAACATAAAAAAAGTATGCATGTATATACATATTTTTAATATTAATGACACTTCCGTAATATCATCACTTTGAGCACCAAAACTATCTAGCAACAATAGATCAATTCCATTTATTATCATTAAACTTAGCCCTATAATAAAAAAACGAGCTGAATCTGGAAATAATCTGGACAATTGCCGTAAGCTAATTGAAATATCAGTAAATTTGAAATTGAATCTATATAAAAGATATATCATACATCCTATATTTCCCAATACAATAGACGCTTGCTGAGCGATCACAGCCTGTACAGGGCTTTTGACATTAAACAATAAAAAATAAAGCGTCCCCATAATAGTGAAAATAATTAAAAAGACAGAGTGGATATATGTTTTTTGATATGAAGATAATACCTCCCGACATATTTTAAAAGGCATAACTAAAAACGACATAGCAAAGACAATTATAAGACTATTTTTATTAACATCTTGAGTTGTGGGAATAAAATATGTAAAACAATACAAAAAAAAGCTTATAAGTAAAGAAAGTACTGCCGTAATACAAAAGCCATTAACAATTAAGTTATTTACTTCTTTTTCTCCAGCAAGTATATGTTTTTTTAAGGAATCCCCAGTTCCTGTATCTATAAGTACAAATTGAGAAATTGTTGTCAAAATAATTATCTGGGCATATTCATCAACACTAAACTGCTGTAACAATATCTTAGTTATTATAATAGTCGACAAAACCTGAATGAATTTGTAAAGTGCCAAGCCTGCCACATCAAATTTAAACCTTTTAATTACATTCATTCAACATTATTTCCATTTGCTCAACAATTCTTTTTGCTACAGAATTGTAAGAGTATGTATCCAAAGCGTATTTATACCCCTTATCTTTATACAAGAATAACTTTTCAGAATCGCTTTTTAGTTCATTTATTATGTCCTCAATTGCAGTTACATTAGAATGTTCGAATAAAAAACCATTTTCAGCTATAACGGCAGGAATTCCACCGATCGAGGAACCGGCAACGCAACAACCACTAGCCATCGCTTCAATTAAAACTCGTCCAAATTGTTCCAAGTATCCGTCAACTGGAACTGAGGGTAATATTAAAACATCAGAACTCCTCATTATATTTTCAATATAGCTTTGATCTTGAAAACCATGAAAACCTATATTTTTACCTTTTGCCAATAATTCAAGTTTTTTTCTTTGGGTTCCATCTCCTATTATATCTAACCTCACATTCTCGCCCTTAATAGCGCTAATTAAAAAATCAACCCCTTTATAATTTTCTAATACCCCAACATAGATAATTTTCAAACATTTATCTTTAACAAGCTTAGGCTTAGTAAAAAATGACTTATTCACACCAAAAGTATTATTAATAAAAATGCGCCCAGTATATCCTTTTTCCAGCAGCACCTTTGCCACAGAATTATCTAGAGCATTTATAGCAAGACTGTTTTTGAATGTGTAATTTAAGCAAGCCGTAAAAATATATCTTCTTGGATCGATATATTTATAATGCCTATAATTTCTAAATTGATTTAATGCTGACCAAAGGACAACTTTTATCCTGTTTTTTTTTGCATAATAACACACTTGGGCACTAACTACAGAATTAGGCTCTTCCATACAATATATAAGCTTAGGTTTTATTTTTTTTATATGTCGATTGAGTCCGATATAAAAATGTGCGTGTTGCCTTCCCTGCTTACTCAGAACTGTAGATAATTTTATATGCGAGAAATTACCCGATCCAAAATCCCCAGCTTGCGTTAATACTTTCTCCTTATAATATTTAGGTGTAATCAAATATACATGATTCTTACCTCTTAGCTGAATAGCCACTTCATCAATCAATTCCTGATAATTTCTGACGACTAAATGGTGACCAATAAATAAAATGTTATCCATCTTTAAGAACATCCATGTAATAATTTAACATATTTTTGCCAACATGCTCAAAAGTAACATCATCATTTTGTTTGTAAGTAAAATCTTTATTTAAAGCTTTATTAATTGCATCCCCAATATCATTCTCATCCTTCGGATCAACATAAAGTACATCATCTGCAAAATAATCTCTCACTCCGCCATGTTTTGTTATGACTACATTACAACCAAACTCCAATGCTTCCAATGCGGATAAACCAACCCCTTCAATTAACGAAGGGAGAGCAAAAACTTTAGCTCTATTCATATAGTCATATTTCTCGTATTCTGATAGTTTTCCAACATAATCAACATTTTTACTATTCTTTATTAACCTGATAACATCATCCCCATAGGTTCCCTCACCTTTTACACCAGCAACCACAAGTTTTGTGTTTGTCTTCTCACATATGCTAATCAACCTCTTCAAGTTTTTTCTAGGATTGCTTATATCACCTAGAAAAAAAACAAATTCTTCTTTCTTTTTTGTATTCCTGTTATTATACATGAATGGTATTTTAATCACTTCAACATTTTTATTTATTGAAAAAACTTTCGCAACTTTCCCTTTTTCCTCATCGCTTCTTACCATTATTCCATCAGCTATTGAGCACAATTCATAGCAACGTTCAAAATTAGAATAAAAATAAGGAATACCTTTTGATATCTTCAGAAAACATTTTAAAACAATAATATTAGAAGCTCTATCAATTATTGGGCTAACAATTAATCTTTTTTTTGCTTTGAGTTTGACACCTAAAGCATAGCTGCCTTCATTAGCCATAAATAAATGGCATATATCGATAGTGCTCCATTCAGGGCTTTTCTCAAGATTAAGATATTCTACTTCAACCCCGACTTTACGCAGTGCCTTTTCCCTCGCTTTCATTTCATTAAAAACACCACCAGCACTTTTATCTAAGTTTATGTAAGGAGGAGCTGCAAATAAAACCTTCATAAAAATCACCTTTATCAACCGCCCATTCTCATGGGCGGGAAATATTAAAGAAGCCCTTTCGTATCTATAACAAAATCACCAATTATTTCTGATTTGGCCATTTTAAACTCTTTATGATCAACAAGAATCACTATTATATCCGCTATATTTAGAGCCTCTTCAAAGCTTACCAGAGCGATTTCATTGATAAATGAGCCTTTAACATTAGGTTCAACTGCAACTACTTTTCCCGCATGCTCATTAGCAAGTTGCACAGCAATCTTCATTGCTGGACTTTCTCTTAAATCATCAATATCTGCTTTAAATGCAAGACCAAAACAAGCTATCGTTATATCTTTAGTTGTTTTTCTTGGATTTTTTTGCAAAAAATCAGCAATTGCAACTTTTATTTTATTAATAACCCAAGTCGGCTTCAAATCATTTACTATTCTTGCCGTATGAATTAATTGAGCTTGATCAGGCGTTTGTGATACGATAAACCAAGGATCTACAGCAATACAATGACCACCAACTCCTGGCCCTGGCTGTAGAATATTTACTCTTGGGTGTCGATTTGCAAGAGATATTAATTCCCATACATTTATATTTAATCTATCACATATCATTGAAAGCTCATTAGCAAATGCAATTTGAACATCTCTAGAACTGTTCTCTGTCAGCTTTGCCATTTCAGCAGTTCTTGAATTTGTTATAACACATTCCCCCTTCACAAAAATTTTATAAAGCTCAACAGCTCTTTCTGAACAGCGAGGTGTTATCCCTCCGATTACTCTATCATTATCAACTAACTCTCTTACAACCTTTCCAGGAAGAACCCTTTCTGGACAGTATGCAATATTTACATCTGCTAAATCATCCGCATTCAGTGGGAAAGCTAAATCAGTTCGTTCTCTAGAAAGCAATGTTGATATCATTTCAGTAGTACCCACAGGAGAAGTTGATTCTAAAATTATCAAATCCCCCTTTTTAAGTACTGGTGATATTTTTTTACAAGCCGACTGTATATATGACAAGTCAGGTTTAGGAATGTCATCAGTTATAGAAGGTAAAAAAGGAGTTGGTACCGCGATGAGATATGCGTCTGCTGATTCAGCGACAAGCGAAGCTTTCAAATATCCATCAGACACCGCTTTATTTACTAATGCATCTAAATCAGGCTCAACAATGTGAATTTTACCATTATTAATTATGTCTACTATTTTTTTATTAATATCAACCCCAATTACTCTTTTTTTGCATGAAGCAAACATTGCTGCTGTGGGTAACCCAATATATCCAAGACCAATTACTGCTATTTTTTCAAAAGACATATAAAATTCCTAATCAACATTCAAATTCATCAAACCATTCAGAATCCTTTTGCAGGCATAGCCATCTCCATAAGGATTATGAGCTTTACTCATTTTCTTATATTCAATTTCATTTGTAAGTAAAATATTTATATTCCGGGTGATTTTTTCCACATCAGTCCCAATTAGCTTCACCGTTCCAGAGATCACGGCTTCGGGTCTTTCTGTAGTATCTCGCATCACTAATACCGGTTTTCCAAGAGATGGTGCCTCTTCTTGTATCCCTCCTGAATCAGTGACAATTATATGCGCTTTATTCATTAGATAAACAAATGGTAAATATTGCTGCGGCTCAATAAGAGCAACATTTTCTATATTACCAAGGATATCCGTGACAGGTTTACGAACATTAGGGTTTAAGTGCATTGGATAAATTATTTGAACATTTTTATTTTTTTTTGCAACTTGTGCTAAAGCGTTGCAAATTCGTTCAAACCCCTCTCCAAAATTCTCTCTTCTATGCCCTGTCACTAATATTATCTTTTGGCTTTCATTTATGAAAGGAAATAATTTTGAAAGTTTTCTTTTTAACTTTGTATTTTTTTTAATTTTTTCATAAATCATGAAAAGTGCATCAATAACAGTATTACCTGTCACATATATATTCTTCTCTTGAATATTTTCAGCCAATAGGTTTTGCTTTGATGTTTCAGTTGGTGCAAAATGGTAAGTTGCAATTGATGCTATTAGTTTTCGGTTACCTTCCTCCGGCCAAGGTGAATATATATTTCCGGTTCTTAAGCCCGCTTCAACATGCCCAATGGGTATTTTTTCATAATAAGCGCATAAAGAGGCTGCCAATGCTGTCGTTGTATCGCCATGAACTATTATAATATCAGGTTTATATTCTTGTAGGACAGATTTTAATTCTGTAACTATACGTGCAGTTATATCATTTAATGTTTGACCAGTCCTCATTAGGTTGAGATCATAATCAGGTTCAATTTCAAAAAGATCCAAAACTTGATCTAACATCTCCCTATGCTGTGCGGTTACGCAAACTCTTGACTCAAACCTCGAATCTGAGTGTAACGTTTGAACCAAAGGCGCCATTTTTATTGCCTCAGGACGAGTACCGAATACAACCAGAACTTTTTTTCTTCGCATATTATAACCACACATTTTCCATTATGAGTTTTATTCAATTTTTTAAAAATAATTCACACTGCATAAAAGCGATATATAAACTTGTTTCATTTTTATATGACGTAACATAAAAGCTATACCAATTCTTATATTACATTCTCTTATACTAGTCAATTTTCCACGCCACTTGTTTTTGATTAAAATTAACAACGCTACCGCCCCTGGCTTTACAGCTACCAGAGCACTGCATGCATGTCTACGATGTGACGAGCGTTACCCACTCGCGCTAAACCCGAAAAATTCAAACGCAATTGTCTTACCAATCCGCTCTGGAAACAAGGAAAATCCTGGAAAACTTTGACTAAAATCCTATTGCTAACTCGTTGTTATTCTGATTGTTTATATAAAACAACGGCAGGAATATTCGCAACAAATTACTTTCGCCACGAATCTTCACTGCCGTTACAATTTTCTTATCAACCGTTACATTCGGTTAGATTTTCATTATTCGCTTAACAGCTTCTCAATCCCTTTACGGAACTTCGCCCCTTCTTTCAGGTTGCGTAGTCCATACTTCACGAACGCTTGCATATAACCCATTTTTTTACCGCAGTCGTAACTGTCGCCGGTCATCAGCATGGCATCAACGGACTGTTTTTTCGCCAGTTCGGCAATAGCATCTGTCAGTTGGATACGTCCCCATGCACCAGGCTGAGTGCGTTCTAGCTCCGGCCAAATATCGGCAGAAAGCACATAGCGGCCAACGGCCATGATATCTGAGTCCAGCGTCTGCGGCTGATCTGGTTTTTCGATAAATTCAACAATGCGGCTGACCTTACCTTCACGGTCCAGCGGCTCTTTGGTCTGGATGACGGAGTATTCAGAGAGGTCACCCGGCATACGTTTTGCCAGCACCTGGCTGCGTCCCGTTTCGTTGAAGCGCGCAATCATGGCAGCAAGGTTGTAGCGCAGCGGGTCGGCGCTGGCGTCGTCGATCACAACGTCTGGCAGCACCACGACAAATGGATTGTCACCAATGGCAGGTCGTGCACATAAAATGGAGTGGCCCAAACCTAAAGGTTCGCCCTGACGCACGTTCATAATTGTCACGCCCGGCGGGCAAATGGACTGTACTTCCGCAAGCAGTTGACGCTTCACGCGCTGCTCAAGGAGAGATTCTAATTCATAAGAGGTGTCGAAGTGGTTTTCGACTGCGTTCTTGGACGCATGAGTTACCAGGAGGATTTCTTTGATCCCTGCAGCCACAATCTCGTCAACAATGTACTGAATCATTGGCTTATCGACGATCGGTAGCATCTCTTTGGGAATCGCCTTAGTGGCAGGCAACATATGCATCCCAAGACCCGCTACAGGAATAACTGCTTTTAAATTCGTCATTATTTCATCCACCTGTAAAATGGTTGCTGAATTATAGCTTGTTCGATTTTTTTCGCCAGCATCAATTACCCTGAATTGATTACTGAATTACTTGTGATGTTACGCCGCTTCGTTGTGGATTGCAGTAGCATTGTTCCTAAGTATGGCTCCATTTTTCCAGGAATGGTCGCAAATCTACTCCCTACGTTCCGGCAATCTAAAGTTAATCTTTTCCACATTAACAATATGGTGATTAACCCTGTCGATATCGACGGAGCTTTGTCCTTTTTCATTCACCGCATGAACATTTGCAAGAGATAGCAGTGTTTCTTTTTTCGCCATAAACACGCCGCGAACGTCTTTGCGCATGTCGAAGTTCATGCTCAATGCGGGTCCAACTGAGGATTCCTGCATCACATTGATATTACGCATAAAAAGATGTTGCGGTTTGTTGTGTAACTCCAGCGACGCACGCTTCATCTCAATGTTAGTCAGCGCCACAAAGGAGACAGCATTCCCGGCGGAGATTTGAATGCCGCGCAATTTATAAGCAAGATGAGTATTATCCAGTTGAATATTATTCACCCGGAAATTCTGCGGTATCGAGAGATATTTGCCTTTAATTACCCCATAGCCGATTAACATCCCGGCACTATTAATCATTTCAATATTATCAATCACAAAGTTGTCACAACCATAAATAGCAACTGTGGCGTTATCAATACCTGCTTTCTTACTGAAATCCGGCGTGATATTACGAGCTTTGATATTACGGATAACAAAATGTTTACCATTTTCAACATGGATCAGTTGCCGACAATCCGATCCCGTGATATTCGCCACGACAAAGTTTTTCACTGCCTGGTTTTCCGGATAATTATTATCGTAGGTACTTCCCGCAAGGCCTATGCCGATGCCCCAGTTGATTTTGCCGTTGGTACAGTTAATGCGCTCAATGAGATGGTCGGATATCAAAATATCACTGTCGTTAATCGCCACGTTCCATTCAATAGCGTCGCCCTGTAAGTCACTGAACTTACAGTTGGTGATGTTGGCACCGATAATCTGGTTATGAAATCCCTGGCGTAAGATGGCGTAATTAGCGTGGCTGACAGTAAGGTTATCAATGGTCAGGTTTCGCATGACCCGTTTGTTTTTGCCGCCGATATAAATCTGCGTTACCGGGCCAAAGCCGCTCATCGCCAGCCCTTTGATGGTGCAGTCAGAGCCGCGCACATCCAGGGTGATGTTATGCATACTGCCGCCCTCCTCCCCTGTCACCTGGCTGCCGTCCTGTAAGACAAATCGCCCTCTGCCGTTGCCGCGCAAGCTTCCAAGAATGTGTAACGTTTTACCGGGAGGGATAAAGATGCCGGTGTTGATATTGTCACAAACCAATCCGCCAGGCACGACAACCGTTTGCCCTTCGCTGAAGGCTTGTTTAAATGAGGCGATCCAGTCGTGAGGGTTGTAGTCGTTAATGTTTACGCTTTGTCGGGCGGATAGTGCACGGGCGAAAGGGGTATGGAGGAAGGCAAGCACCGAGCTTGCCGTCAGGAAGGTGCGTCGGGAGAGTTTTTTAAATGGCATGCGTTCTCCTCTATAAAGCCTGCAGCAAGCTGGCGAGTTCCCGATTGATCACCTGCTGGTTAAAATCGTGTTCGACTTTTTCGCGCGCACGTTTGATGACAGGAGCCAGTTCGTCGGTGTCCAGTTGGCTAAACGCCACCAGTCGCTGCGCCAGTGCGCGAGCATCGTTCTCAGGCACCAGCCAGCCGGATTTATCGGCCTCCACCAGTTCCGGTATTCCGCTATGCAGCGTAGACACTACCGGAATGCCGACCGCCATCGCCTCCATCAGCGCGACCGGAATACCTTCCATATCGCCGTCCGCCCCCGTTACCGAAGGCAGCAGGAAAACATCCGCGTCGTCGAGCATCGCTTTCACTTCGTGGCTCGGTTTAAAGCCCGGCATCTCTACCACATCTTCCAGTTGATATTGTTCGATGAGCGTGCGCAGGCGTCGTTCCCACGGGCCAATGCCGAGGATGCGATAGCGAAATGCCACGCCCTGCTCTTTCAACTGACGGCAGGCTTCAATCGCCACATGCAGGCCTTTTTTCTCGGTTAAGCGTGCGACGGAAATGATTTCCAGCGGCGTTGCGGGCGCTTTCACCGGACGCGGACTAAAGCGCGTCATGTCCACGCCCATGCGCGATACGGCGATTTTTTCCCTCGGGCAGCCCATTTTTTGCAGCCTTCCGGCCCACAGATCGCTGATCGGTAGCATCAGGTCGCCACGGCGGAACAGTTGCTGATATTCGGGAGTGTAGTGGTTGAGCACTTCCCGACTGGAGATATCAATACCGTGGAAGATGGTGGCAATTTTGCCGCGAATGACACCCAGTTCGCGTAGTTTTGCTGCGGTTACCCCCGCAGGGCCAAAATGAGCGATGAACACATCGGCGCGAAACGGTGTTGCGACCTGACCACAAATGGCAGACAAAATCAGGTTCCGCGACTCGGCACCATAGCGTTTGAGGTTGAGCGCCTGCCAGGTATTTTTACGATGAATGCCGCGTAAGGTCTGGCTGGCGCGGTGGCGCAGTTTCGCCACTTTGCCCGTAGGTTCATCCTGTAACCAGCGGGTTCTGGCAGCAAGGTTGTATTTCGTCCATGCCGCGTGGGTGTTTTGTGTGTCGCCTTTTTGCAGCGCGACAATCTCCACCTCGAATCCCATATCAATAAACGCGGTAATTTGGTTGAGGACGAAGGTTTCCGACGACAGCGGAAATTTCAGTAAAAAGAAGCCAACCTTCATTTCGCCTCCCCAATGCGTTCCAGTACGGAC
>OBKS01001435.1_pt1 | contig 16797 bp, 19 predicted proteins | sample 1517381 | NCBI WGS metagenome assembly OBKS01 (sample SAMN04571686, study PRJEB22368) | human gut metagenome | biome: human gut; material: stool | host: Homo sapiens | place: Luxembourg | collected 2012-08-03 | reverse complement strand
AGCCGCCGGCCTTTGCGGGTAATGACGGCCTCGCCGCCTGAAGTAAGGCCCTCCAACACCGTATCGGGATCGGCAGACAGTTCTCCGTCGGTAAAAAAGCGCATGGCGTTAATCCTTGAGGAAATACTCCACCGTCGTCACAACGCGCACGCTCTTAATGTAGGGCGTATTGCTGTCGCGGTCGGTGATGGAAAACTGGCCCTGGTTGGCGCGGCGGATTTTTCCGAGACTGCTGCCGGAGTCCTGCGCAAACTTTTCGGCCGAGGCGCGGGCGTTTTTCGTCGCCTCTTCAATCATTGCGGGCTTGACGGTGTTGAGCCCCGTAAACTGAAAGCTCGTGCGCCAGCTGTAGTCACCCACAAGCGTCACGCCGGCTTTGATGAGGTCGCTTTGGCGCACCAGAAGGTCGCGCACAAGGTCCACCTTGTCGCTTGATACCGTCACCGTCTGCGTCATCGAGTAGCGGTAGCGGCTTTTCTGATTGGCGTACATCTCAGCCTGTGCGTCGGTGACCTGGGGACTTGCCACCTCGATTTCCGCGTCCGTTAAGCCCGCCTCTTTTAAAAACGCCACCACCTGGTCCTTGCGCTTTTCAATGCGGCCGTAAACGTCCTGCAGGTCGTCGCCGAGCTCACGAAACCCCACGGGCCAGATAACGCGGTCGGCCTTGACCTGGCGCTCGGAGAGGCCCTTGACGGTCACGATGCGGTCGCGGTTAACGAAGCTTTCGATGCCGCTTGAGATGTTGCTGCCTAAAAGCGCAAAGCCTCCGGCAATGCCGACGGCCAAAATCACGCTCGCGGTGACGCTGCGGGTGTCCATGGTTTGCTCCTCACAGAATTTCGAAGTACCTCTACTATAGGAGTTTCGGCTGCAAAGACGGTGCTTTCAGCTGAAAGCAATTGTTAAGGAGGAGCCTCACACGGGAGCCCTCTTCTGAAACCATGCCCGAGGGCGCGTCCCGCTGTATTGTCATGTTTCTCTGACGGTTTCAGACGTGCTGCCGGTTATTTGCGCGGGTGCCGCCGCCAAAGGAAACGACAATGCGCAACACGGTTTTTCTTACGCTCCGCATGAATCGAATCGCCAGTCAAAGTCCGGAACGCAAAAATTTTTCGGCCATAAGTTTTTGCCCATAAGCTTATAAACGTAACGAAAATGACTTTCAGGTTTTACGACCGCACAAAAGAACCGGCGGATCTCCGGGCGTTTTCCCGCGGGTTGAGGACGACGCAAGCCGCATGGTCATCATCTCCGGCAGACGCCGCATAGGAAGGACAACACTCGCAAACCCTGCCTTTACGAACGGCCCGCTGCCCTGCCGCTTTTTCCATATCAGCGATGAAAAAACAGCCAAAACCAACGTTGAGGCTTTTTGGCGGTTTAATGCTGCGACATTGGGTCTGGAATATTTTCCGCCCCTGCTGCAACCATTGCCGGGACGATCGAATTTCTGCTCAAACAAAGTGCCCAAACACCGATGACGGTGGTTCTCGATGAGTTTCAAAACGCCGAAACCGTTGAACCTGCGCTCGTGACTGACCTCTCAGTCCTCTGGGACAAATACCGCAAAGACACCCAACTTCTGCTCGTTCTCACGGTATCAGACGGTGCCGGGCGCAGCATGACGGACGGCCGCTTTTCTCCGCTCTGTGCCCGCGCCTGCGGCGAACTGACCCTGCGCCCGTTTTCGACCGGCGTCATTAAAACGATCCTCACCGAGCATTACCCTACCCGGAAGCCCGACGACCTTCTGCCGCTCTTTGCCGTCACAGGCGGCATCCCGCAGTACATCAAAGTTCTGACGGAGGCGGGCTGCACCTCCGCCCGCCAAATGATCCGGCCCGTCGCCCAACCCCCGGTCCTATTTCCAGCGGGATGCCGAAACGCTCCTAAAGACGGCCTTTAAGTCTGACTGTCAGGTTTACTTTGAGCTGCTGCAGCGCATTGCTGAAGGCAAAAGCCGGCGCAGCGGCCTCGTGTCTTACTTCAGAGGGCAATCGATTGACGGGCACCTTTTCCGGCTGGAGAAGCACTTCCGGCTTATCGAGCGCGAGCGTCCCTTGGGGGCATCAAAGACAACAGACTACCGCCGGCGTCTCACTGACACGCATCTTGCTTTCTGGTTTCGGTTTTTGTATCCGTATCAGGCACTCATCGAACAGGGAGCCACGGAGCGCCTTGAAGAACAGATTCTCAAAACACTGCCCGAGCACACCGGACACAGAGTTCTTACAACCTGGTCCCGCACGAAACTTGCCGAAACCGGGCCATATACCGAGATAGGCCCCTGGTAGGATAAGATCGGCGAAAACGACATAGATAGTGTGGCCGTCAACACCTTCGGAAAGAAGATTCTCTTTGCCGAAGTCAAACCGCAGAAATCCGGGATTAACCTCACGGCGCTGCAACTTAAATCCGCGTTTTTTCTTCAGCGAAACAAAGCTTACAAAGACTACGAACTTCATTATCAGGGCTTCAGCGCCGAAGACCTCTGACGCCGCCCGAATGTTAAGGCGCCGGGTAAAAGTCCGATAAGCGCAAAGCCGCTTCGTCTGTGTGCCGGGAAACAGTTATGATGGAGGGATTGCTTAGTTGTAACCCACATCGGAGGAACATCCATGCCTGAAGCGATTCCCGCACTGGACACAAAAATTCTCGCGGCGGTTGAGGCTCTCAAAGCCAACCCCAAGATTGCCCGCGGCATTGCCACTGCGCTTGAAGAAAGCGACAAGGCGATGAAGGAACAGTGTGAAATCTGCGAAATTCCGGCTCCCACCTTTGAAGAAGGCGTGCGCGCGCAGGAAATTGCGCGGCGCATGAAGCTCTACGGCTTAACCGACGTCACGATTGATGAGATCGGCAACGTCGTGGGCCGCCGCCCGGGCAAGGGAAAAGGCCCGTCGCTTGCGTTGGGCGCCCACATGGACACGGTGTTTCCCGCAGGAACCGACGTGACGGTTCAACAGGAAGGCAACCGCTACAGCGCGCCCGGCATCGGCGACAACTGCTCGGGGCAGCGTGCTCTTCTTCAGGTTCTGCGCTGCTTTAACGAAACCGGTATTGAAACCGAGGGCGATCTGTGGTTTGTGGGTACCGTCGGCGAAGAAGGAAACGGCGACACCCGCGGCTCCAAGTGGTTTAATGCCCACCACAAGGTGGACGGCTTTATCGCGATTGACAACACCGACGTGGGCCGTATTCTGAAAGGGGCCATCGGCTCTCACCGCTGGCGCGTGAGCATCGACGGCCCTGCCGGCCACTCATACGCCGCCTTCGGCAAGGTCCCGAGCGCCATTCACGCAATGTGCATCGCCGGCGCCAAGGTTGCGCACGTCAAGGTCCCTGAAACCCCGAAGACCACGTTCACGATCGGCACCATCAAGGGCGGCACGACGGTGAACACCATCGCCGCACACTGCGAAGTCGACATCGACATGCGCAGCCTCGATAACGACCACCTTCTTAAGCTTGAGGCCGAAATTCTCAAGTGCTTTGATGAAGGGGCCGCGGAAGAAAACGCGATCTGGAACATCACCGATCCGGAAAAGATGCTTAAGGTTACGAAGACCCAGATCGGCGACCGTCCGGCCGGTGTCAGGCCCGACGACTGCCCGGTGCTGCAGACCGCGCGCGCCGCACAGAAGCTTTTGAGCATTGAACTCACAAACTACGGCTACTCCTCAACGGACGCCAATGCCCCTGTGAGTCAGGGAGTACCCGCCACCTGCCTTTCCGCGGGCGGCAAACAGGTCAACAGCCACACACTTAAGGAGTACTTCGACCGCATCGACATTCATCTCGGACCGCAGATGATTTTCCTCACGGCCGCTGCTTTGGTGGGGGCTGAGGATACGACGCCGCTGCTGCCCAAGCGCGCTTAAGCCGCAACTCGGCTGAGAAATTAGGCTCTCACGGGAATCCCCTCTGGCTTTGGCTTGAGGGGATTTTCTATTGTCTCTCACTGCTGTCCAAAATAGGTCCCCGGCTACGACCACAAGCGCCTTTATCAGCCCGCGGTGCACTCACCGCAGGCCATGCAGTTCATCACCATCACCGGTCTTTTGGACCGAATTGTGGCCCGCATTGAAGGCGCCTGGATTAACGGCGTGATTGACGCAGTCCAGCGCAGCCGCATGATCCGGGGTTGAACGGATGAATGTCGCCGCTACGTCACCTCTATGCAGGAATTGCGTACCCGCACCATGCAGGAAGCCCTTAACGCAGGCAAGCGTCAGGAAGCCCGCCTCATCGAACAGCGTGTCGAAAAGGATGCCGCCAACGACCGGATGGTGGAAAAGGCCAAAGTCCTTGACACCACATCGGTCACGGGGTTCATCACGCGCCCCGCGCACCCCGCGTGTGCCGTGAGGCTAAGGGTGAATAGAAAAGCGGCCGCGGCCGTATGAATCCCTCCCTTCACGCGGCACACTCCCCGGCCCTCTGGTTTTGGAGAGGAACGGCCGCCATGGGTTCCGGTTTACCGTCTGCGGACTTCGCCGCTTTATCCGTGCGGGAGACTTTGAGGGCGTCGTCTGCTTCATAGGCCGTGCGCGAGAGCATCCGGTAAAAAAGCGGGATCCTGTGATCTTTGACCGCGTGTTTGTCGGGGACGCCGGAACCGTAGGTGAGAGTCCACCCTTCCATGCGGCGCTCCAAGAGGACCGCGCCTTTCTGAGCCCCTGTCAAAGCGCTCATCAACCCCTCGGGATCGTGCACCACCATCGGCCCCGTGACAGCAAAGGCACGCTGTACCGCAGGCGTCACGGTTTTCGTCACCACCACGAGTTCGCCTCGGGCAATTTCGTTTGCGGCAATCGCGCAGGAGAGATGGTGAGGCCGGGCAAGATCGCAGAGAAGCAACGGCATACGCCGGGACCAGGCAGTCAGCGCCTTTCCGTGCCCGACCACCATGAGCCACGCCTTGTGAATGAGGCCGTGAAAGTCCTCGCCCGCACGCTCAAAGCGCCGCATGAGTCTGAGCTTTTGCGCCGTTTCGCGCGTGAGGCTGTGCCCGTCGTAACCGAACTGCCAGAGCTCGCACTGATGTTTCTCGTAGGGTGCGAGGGGCCCGGTGACTTCCTTTGCCATTGACGCGAGAAAGGTGACGGCACGCCGGGCGCGTTTGAGGCTTTTGCCGGCAAAAAGTTTCGCCAAAACCGCTTTTTCGTCGTCTGTGATGGTGTGATCGTCCCTTAAGGGGTCAATCCCGAGGGCTTCAAGCGCAGCCGCGGCCAGAAGCACCGTCATCATCCCCATCTGCTGGGCTCTGACGCGCGGGATGTAGCCCTTCATCGTGAGGTACGCGAGAGCGTCGCCCGCAAAGTCTTCGGCAAAGGCGGGATCGGGGGACTTAATCGCGGCATAGCGCCCGCGCACGGCCGCTTCTTCATCGTGCCGGATATAGGTGGTCATGGGGTTGTCTCCTGGTTGTTGTCGGTTAATGCGGTCTGCGTGACCGTGATCGTTGTGGTTGTGACGGTGACCCGCGCAGGCGTTGCCGTGAGCGCAAAGCGCCGCGTGAGCGTGCCGCCCTGATCCGCATAGAGGCGGATGCCGGCAAGGGTTTCCCGGGTACGGGGGGCGGACGCCGTTGTGAGGCTTCCCGCAACCGCGACGAGCCGCGCCGCAGGAACGTCTTTGATGACCGCTTTGGCGTAGGCCCTTTCCCTTGCGCTCCCCGCATCAAAAAAGACGTAGGTACGGGTAAAACCCGCGGGAAGGGCCGGGGCGTCTACGGGACGCTCGGGCATTAGAAACGTGCGCGTCGTGGTGACAGAGGCTTCCGGGAGCCTGAGATCCACCGGGATGTCGGCAAGGCGCGTAAAACGCTCCCGGGCTTCCCCGAATTTCTGACGGAAGAGGCCGAGCGTCTCCGCTTCTTGCGCTCGGGTTTCAAGCACCGTGAGCCAGTCGGGTTCGGTCACCTCGACTGTGGGAGCGACGGTGACGTCAATCACAGCGGCCTGCGCCTGCGTCACGAGCATGACTGCCAAAAGGAGGCTAGCGGTTTTCACGGCTTTCCTCCCCGGCAGCCAGCGGCCGTGAGAAGCCGTTGGGCGCGCTCCGTCGCATCCTGCACCTTGGCGTACGCGAGGAGCCCCGCCTTTTGAGTGACAACCGCGCCTGAGGTCTCGGCAATGGTCGTCAGCACATCCCGCGCCAATGTCTCGTAGTGGGTCTTGAGTGCCCCGCAATGTTTGGGGTTTGCTGCCGCGGCGTTCAAGGCTGCGAGCTGCAGGCGGTCAGTGTCGACAACAAGCACCGCCCGCCGTTGCGCGACAAGACGCACGAGGGCTGCGGTTTCATAAAGAAGCTCAGTTTCAGCCCCCGAGGGCTTAAGAACGTGCACCGCCGCAGCTCCCGTGAGGCCCGCGGCCAAAAGGGCCGCAAGTCCCGCGGTCAGAATTAGCGCTGCGGCGGATGTGCGTTCCCGGCGGGTGTCGGCAACCGGGGCTGCCGGGGCTGCGGGTACTGTGGAGGGCTCTTCCCTGGGCAACGCTACGGCCTTCACGGCAGATTCCACGCTTTCAATGTTTGCCGGTTCCTTTTCGGCGGGCTTGGGCGTGTCTTGGGGCTTGGCTTCGGACGTCTCAGAGCGCCCTTCGGCGTCTTCGAGCACCACGGCCCCGGTGAGGGCCGCGCGCATCCGTGCTGACATCACTTCCGACGTTTTTCGGATCTGTTCTGTCTCTTCCGCCGTGAGCTTTAAACGCCGGGCTCTGAGCCGCACCTCCCTTGCGTCATCGGCTTTGGCCTGGAGGTTTTCCATCACCTCGAGCGCCGAGATCTCGGTCGGGATGAGGTTGTCCCCGTTTTCTTCGAGCCCCTCGGGGATTTCGCGCTTCTTTTTAAGAATCGCGTCTTTGACCCGCCGCATCGCGGTGTAGCGCGCACGGCGCATGTCCGGGGTTTCTTTCGTTTCCGGCTTCTTGTCCGCATCGGGCTTTGCGGGCGGATAGGGTTTAAGCCCCCTGGGGTCGGTGACTTTCACATCCGTCTTCTTGTCAGTGTCCGTCACAGCGTTTTCTCCCCGTAGGCGACGGCGTAGATCGCGTCGCGGGCGCAATGCCCTTCGCTGCGCTTACGTCGTACCGCTTCATAGACGTCGGCGCGCGTGGAGTACGCGGTAAGCGAAAACGCGTCAAGCATCAGCCGCCCCACCACGCCCGGGCCGTCCCCCACCCGCACAAAGACTTCAGAGAAAAGCCCGTCGCAGGTCGTAAGCCCCGCAATCACCGATTGATCGGCCGGGCTTAAGCCCGAGGCGCGGATGCCGGCAGCCTTCTGCCGCAGGTAAAAGACCGTGTCGGCGTTCGCCTTAACAGCTTTGGCGGCAGGCGTTGCGTCAAAGTCTTCCGCAGACTGCGAGATGCAGACAATCCCCGCGCCGTATTTACGGAGCGTGCGGCACGCCCACTCGATAAAGCGCCCGGAGCGCCCTGAAAGGAGCCGCCAGGCCTCGTCAATCACAATGAGCTTGGTCTGATCGCGGGGCGTGCGGCGGATTTCCTGAAGGATGCGCATGATGAGAATCAGAAGGACCGCGTTCTGAAGCACGGGCTTATTGGTGAGCCCTTCCATTTCAAGCGCCGCCATCGCTTTATCAAACGACACGGACGCCCGCCCCTCGAACCACCGTCCGAAACGCTCCCCCGCCGTGTAGGGGGTGAGGCGCAGGGCGAGATTGGTGAGCACGGGGTCATTGGTTTCGGTGAGCTTCAGACACAGATCCGTGATGGTTGCAACGCGCCCGCTCTTTCTGCTTTCCGCCATCACCTCGGCAATGGCGCTTTTAAGCAAAGCCGATTCCGTGAGCTCCATCGGAGTGTCGCCGTTAGCGAGCACCGTTACGATGTCGGTGATTTCGTCCAGAAGATCATCGGGGTTCCCTTCAACGTCTAAGGGGTTGATGCACACGGACGTATCGGCATTCGCTTCATCAAAGTCAACCCACTGACCGCCCGTTAAGTCCACGCAGTTGCGGTAACTGCGGCCGATGTCAAAGACCCAGACGCGGCCGCCGGCCGCCAAAACGCCCATCACGATTTCCTGGGCAAGAACGGACTTCCCGGAGCCCGAGGTCCCCGCAATCACCGCGTTGTAGTTGCCGGAGGTATTGGCAAAGAAGTCAACGCCGAAGACTTCCCCGGTGCGCGTGGTCATCAGCACCAGGGGCGTTGCGCGCGTTTTACCCCGCCTAGGGCCCGTCCCTTTCCACTCCCCGATCACGGGAAGCATATGGGAGGCCGCGCGGCGCGTAAGGGTCGTGAGCCTTCTCGCAGCCCCCATGTCGCGCATGAGCCCTGAAGCACCTTCCAGAGGAAGGGCCGCAAGAAACGCCATCATCTGTACGCCGCTTTCGGTCTCCCCCGTGAAACCGGCTTCCGCGAAAAGGGCTTTGGCGGATTCCGCCGCTGCCGCGGCTTTGCCGGCCGGGGCAAAGACAATGAGTTCGTGCGCGACACGCGCCAGGCCCGTGCCTTCTTCGCAGGCAACGTGCGCAAGGTCCATGTCCGCGGCGCGCACCGCAAGGTCCGGCAGAAACTGCCCGATTTCGCTCGTTTTGAGTTGCTTCAAACGTGCGGCCTTCACCGCCGTTTTTGCGCGGTCTCCTCCGATTTCCGTGGGTTCAATGAGAACCGTCACAAGATAGGGATCAGCCAAGACGGCCCCCGCGCTGTAAGCGACCCCAAGGAGATCTGCCATGTCGTTAAGTTCCACGGACGCGGGGTAACCGGCGGCCCCCACGGCAACCGCTTCAACGGCGGGTTCACTGTCCCCGGCAAAAGCGATCGACCGGCGCTTCACATCAATCTGGGTGTCTAAGGCCACCGCATAGCGCCGCAAATCCTCGTGGGGAGACGCGGCAACGGGCGTTAAGATTCCCGCGCGGGCTTTCTGGGGGTTCACCAAACTTCGGATCGCTGCCGTGTAGTCGGCGGCATTCCACGTGTAGGCCATGAGCCCCGTGGATTTAAGTGCCGCGTCGATCCCTGCAAGTTTTTCGGCCGTTTCTTTGGCAAGCACCGCGGCGTCTTCGGCATCAGCCCCGGCGGCGGGCACCGTCACCGTCATCCAGACGCGAAAGCGCCGGGCGGGCAACACGGCACCGCGCACCGTCCCGGTTTTGGCGGCCGTCATGAACATCCGCGCGCGGCTTACGGCCATCTCAGTTAACACCGCCTGACTTTCAGGCGTCAAACGCGGCGCGGGGCCCGAGCGCGCGTTTGTGAAGTCCGCGGCCGGGCGGGAAGCATCGGGCTCGGCATAAAGCGACACCGAAAAGACGGACCCCGCGGGAAGTTCCGTTCTCAGGATCCGTAAGAAAGCGGCGGTACGTGCTTCATCGGCCCCAAGCAGGGGATTTAATTCCCAGACGCGCCCGAATCCGGCGGGAAGGGTCTCGCCCCCGTTATTGAGAACAAAGAGCTCTGCGTCGGTGTCAAACCCGAGGACGGACAAGACGCCCGAAAACCGGTCGACGACGGGTTCTCTGCCGTTTCTGGGCGGCACGATGAGCCCCGTGACGTTGCTTTGCGGCACCAAAAAGCGCCGTACGGCGTTGACACCCTGCCGTAGCGACCTTTCGGCCTTCATCACGGCGTCGGCCGTACGCTCAAAAAAGTCCGCGGCCATCAGGGTGTCTCCCAGCCCGAGATTTCGGTGGCGCGTGTCCTCTCGCGCTCAATCTGCCAGCGGGCCTCCTTGACCTTCACCCAGACGCGGCTTACCGCATGAAAGTCCCCTTCGGTATCGACCCAGGGCATGACCCAGAGCATCATGACTTCTTCAGAACTGCGGGCGGGCTCGCGGGTGCGGTTGGTTTTAGCGACACGCGCCAGAGCCGCGTCCGTCTTGCGGGCGCGTTTGGCTTTGGCGGGCGTCTTAGTGGCGGCTGGGTCTGCCGCAGGCTTTTCCGTCGCCGGACCTTCCGGGAGAGAATCGGCCGCAATGAGTTCGGTGGTCTCGCGGATACGGATCGTGTTTTCCGCGGCATCGTGGTTTTGGCTTAAGGTGGCGCAGCGTACACCGGGCGTGACACCGCACCCGAATTCGTCTCCGGCGTCAATAAGGCCCGTAAGGCCCGCGCAGCCCGTAAGCATCAGCGTTGCAGCCGCCGCTGCAGCCGTTAAAAGGATTCGTTTCATCGTGCTGTCCCCGTGGGATAGAAGTTCGAGAAATCAGGCAGAGTGGGTTTCGTGACCACCCTCTCGGCGTTGCCGGACGGCGTGTCACCGGCCTTTTCCCCGATGGTGACGCCCTGACTTAAGACGACTTCGACCTGACGGCCCCCGTCAAGTTCCAGAACCGGGAAAATCTTGTCCGCGAGCCTCAGGTAGTAATTCACAATCCGGTCCATCGCGTCGCTCATCCCCTCACCCAAACCCGCTTTCCAGGTTTTTCTCCTCGGTACAACGGACGTCCGCTTTACGGAACAGACGCGCTTTACGGCGGTCTTTGTGCCGCTTGCCTTCATTGCGCTTCCTTACGGTCTGTGGCTCTCCGAGCTCACGGCCTCAGGGCTCATCCGTCCCGTGCCGCCCGAAATCCGCAGAAAAAACCTTCCCCGCGGCGTTGCCCTGCGGCGCGACGCGTCAGCCGACCGCCTCACAGCCGGCGTGCTTCTCAACACCGCGCGCTTCATGAGCTTGCCGGCGACGAAACAGCACACTGCGCTTTTAACCGACGAAAAAACACTCGTAAACGACGCCATGAAGCCCCTCACGCCCGCGGCCCTCAAAGCCAAAGAAGAACCGCAGATCCCTCCCCGGCTCCTACAGCCCGCCGTGACAGAGCGGGATGAAGCGGTTTTGGCCGACGCGTTTCCGGAGAAACTTCCCGCAAAACTCAAGACCATGACGCTCGTTGACCTTATCGAACACTTTGTGCGCACTGAGCGCTCAAAGTAAGACTGATGACTCACCAGGAAAGAAACCATGTCACGACTGAGGACACTTAATACCGGAGCCGACGAAAGCACCGCGGCCGACACCTGGCGCGATGCGCTCGAAATGAAAGCGGCTCTTGCCTGGAGCGCCGCGGGGACCCTGACGGCTGCAGCCGGCATGATGACTGATCCCGCCGCCCTGATTCCGGCCGCCGGAGCCTTTTGGATGGCGGCCGTGCGCGGGCACCAGGCTTACAGCGTTCTCAGAGCCCGGGCGTCTCTGGCGGGCCGCGGGATGCTCCTTGAAAACCGCAAGGCGTTTGCCGGACGCATGCGGCCGGTGCTGGAACAAGGCCGGATCTGGTTCGGGCGCGGCTTTCTCTGGCAGCCCGAGCACAGCCAGAAGCTCTATGAACTATCAAAGATTGACGCCGCGCGCCTGATTCCGCCCCTCTGGATCACCAGGCGCCTTCTGGGCCGCTCGATCAAAGACCCCGACACGATCGGACAGGGATTTATTCACGGGGTGAGCCTCACGGAATCCGACCTCACCGTGGCCGAAAAGACGCTCGAAGGCGGAACGCTCATCGTGGGGACGACACAGGCCGGAAAAGGCGTGCTGCTCACGTCACTCATTACCGAGTCTGTCCTGCGGGGTGACACGGTGATTGTGCTTGATCCCAAAAACAGCGGCAGGCTTAAAGACGCGCTTTTTAAGGCCGCCGCGCTTGCGGGGCGCGAAGCGCCGCTTGTTCTTGATCCGGCCCTCAAACACGAAGGCGTTCTTTTAAATCCCCTCACAAGCTATGCGCGGCCCTCGGAACTCGCGGGGCGCCTCACCGCCGTCATGACCGAAGAAGGCCCCTTTAAGGCCTTTGCCTGGTCGGCGGTGCACACGGTGGCCTCGCTTTTTGATTTTCTCGAGGAAAAACCCACGATAGCGTCGCTGAAAGCCGCGCTCACCGACGGCCCGGGCGCGCTTTTACTGCGCGCTCTCACGCGCGTTTTGGGCACGGAATCCGTCGCGCGGGTTACGGAAGCCGCCACGCTTTCCATGAAGTCAAGGGAAACCGTGATCACGGAACTTCTGGCGCTTTATGAAAAAGAAGGCAGGCGCCATCCCGTGATTGACGCGGCTGCGGCCGTCATGCGCCACGATCCGGACCACTACGCCAAGATTACCGCAAGCCTCATGCCGGTTCTTGAAATGCTCACCTCCGGGCCCCTGCGACGCATTTTGTCGCCGCAGGATACGCCCGAAGAAGACACGCAGTCCCTGCGCGTCGATACCCGTCCCGTGGTGTCGCTTGCCGCCATTGCGCGCACCAAAGGCATCCTCTACGCAGCGCTCGATTCGCTCCCTGACCCGACGCTCGCGTCAGCCCTGGGGTCCATTCTCACGGCGGACCTCGCGTCTTTGGCCGGTGAACGCTACCGCACCGGTAAAACCGGCGAGCGCATCGCGCTTTTTGTGGATGAGTGCTCCAACGTCATCGCACGGCCTCTGATTGAACTCTTAAACAAAGGCGCGGAAGCGGGCGTGAGAACCACCTGCGCCATGCAGACCGTAAGCGACCTCGCGGCGCGCCTGGGAAGCGAGGCCGCCGCACGCATGGCGCTCGGAAACTTCAATAATCTGATTGCCCTTCGCACCAAAGACCGCTTCACGCAGGAATTTGCCGCGGAAACGTTCGGGCGGACTTATATCGCCAACGCCGAAAGCAGCGTGAGTTCCACCGCGGACGGCAACGCCCTCACCTTTACCGCGGCCGTCACGCGCCGCCGCACGTCCTCGCGCGAGGAACTTGTGCCCGCGGACGTTCTGGGGAAACTTCCCAACTGCGAGTTCTTCGCGGCGCTTGCGGGCGGAAAGCTCGTCAAAGGCCGCATTCCGATTCTTATTGACTAAGCCATGCGCACGTTTTGTCTTTTGTTTTCAGCCGTTACGGCCGCCTGGGCGGCGCTTATTCTCAGTGTGTCCCCGGAGACCGCCGGGCTGCTTGCCCGTGATCTCGGCGCGGAAAATGCTCTGCCGGTTTTCACAGAAGTAAAGCTCCGGGTGATTGCCTTCACGGAAACTGCCTCAGAAACCGGCTTTTCCCTTGAGCCCGTGCGGGGTCTTCTTTTGGAAAGGCTCACAGCGGCCGAACGGCTGCTCGCCGCGGGGCTCATGCGGCTTAAAGCCTCGCTTGCGCTTTTAGCCTGTTCCGCCGTCATCATGCTTGCGTCCGTCTACGACGGGCTGGTCATACGGCGCATCCGTTCCATCACGCAGCGCGCGCCGCGCCCGATGTTAAGTCTCAAAGCCGCGCATGCGGCGCTTATCCTTGGCTTTACCGCCCTCAACGTCTTTTTCCTGCCGCTGGTGGGGGCTGAATTCTGGGCGTTTACGGTGCTTTTGGCCGCAGCGGTTTTGATGAACGTGTGGGTGCGGGAGTTTCACCGGTTTAAATAACGGGCTGCTGGAGATGTTGCGATGCAGGAGCGGATCGGCGGGCAAAAAGAAAGCGCCGTCATCCGCCTCATTTTCTCCTGGAAGTCAGAGGTTTCAAAACGGCGCTCTGCGGCCCGGAGGGATCAACCGCCCTACGCTGAGCCCAGGCATTAGGCCGGGTCAGAGATCAATCCGAGCTTTCGTTTTCTGCAACTCATTTTATCGGACAGAGCCGTAAATTCAAAAATTCAGTCCGCCCCTTTTTTCTGAGGCAACGCCTGCGACGCAAAGGTCTGATGCCCGCCGCTCAGCGGATTTTCCTTACCCGATCCTCCGGAGAACCGGCCTCCGGCGCTTCGTGTTTTTCCCGAATCAGAAGGCTGCCGTCAGCAAGCGCTTCGATCCAGACTTCTTCGGTACTGACCCAAAACCCTTTCGGGAGGATGACGTACTGCTCGTCGCCCACATTCACCACCTTGGCAACGGCGCTTTTGGTTGCTGTGTTTTTGCTCCGCCTGATTTCTTCCGGCTGAGGCTGCGATGTCTTCCGGTCAGTAAGCGGCACAAACTCCAGCCGGCCGCCCTTGTAGCGGAGACGCGATAGTGATGAAGCTCCGGGTATCGGGCCTTAAAGTCCTCTTTAAAGATAATTTCCACGCAGTCCGTCTTACCGGCAACAGGCAGGCATTTTCCGACCGAGCGGGAATCGCCTTTAACGCGCGAAGGGTGCTTTTTAACCGGATCCCAGACATTTTTGTATGTCAGGACGTACTTATTGGCGCCGGAGCCGTTGATGATGAAGGGCGGCAGGACAGGAGGTGTCGGAGAAGGCATGATCTCGGTATGGGGGGCGAAGCGGAGCTCAGTCCGCAGGGTGCTCAGATTTTGTAATTTATCGGGGCGTTCTTCGGCTAATCGATACTCACTACGGTTATTCAGACTCTTTTCGTCTTGTGTGGATTCTCAGCAATAAGCGCCGACACCTGCTCTACCCCTTTAAGCCAATCAACTATTAACGGCTCACGATAGCCGATCATCGTCAGGCATAAAGCCAATATCCGCTCAAGATTCTGGCTGAACACTGGTTCGCAATGGGCAATCCTGTTTCTGAACTTTCGAATTTCATTGGCAGCATTATGAAATCGAATCATGAGCTCTGTGTCTTCAACATCTTCCGGAGCATACGGAAAATATTTACGGATATTTCCCTGCCAAAGGTGTTGACCTGGATTTTTCACAAAACAGCCCTGCCAAAATGCAAATTTTGATGACGAAATTACGCCGTCAGAAGAAAGTGCCCCATGTATTTTTACGTCATCAACAACCGCGCTCGAAAGCATGTGCTTCATTTTGTCGTTCAGAGTCCTCTGGAATCTGAAACTCTCGTACCAATTCTGGTTATATACACTAATCAGCGCTTCGCCCACCGCATTACGCAACACTACCTCATAGGTTTGCAGGACAGTCCAAAATGCCGCACTGATTTTGAGATTCCAGGTATAAAGACCAAGCACTTCATCAAAACACACAGTACTGCCGTAGTATGGTTGCAAGCGGGCCTGGGAAAAAATTTTGGTAAAAACAGGCTTGGAAATGGTTTGAACTTTTTGATCCATGTCTATTGATTTTTTTATAGTTCCTGTATACAGTGTCGGTGAGCGCTTCAGGGACTCGTATTGTCGTAAGACATTCCCCTGTTGACAAGGCAAACCCCGTACGCAAGTGCGGGGTTTGTTCTATCTCGAGCATTCTCGAGTTCCGGTTTACCTTCCTGACAACAATTTGACGCAGTCTTACCGTACTGTTTTCAGCAGCTTACACAACTAGACATACATATTCAAGATTCCTCTGCTATTTTGAATTTGTACCTGCAGTTCTGTAAAACGCATCCCGTGCGCTTCGGGGACTCGCATTGTCAAAAGACATTCCCCCGTTGACAGAGGCAAGCCCTGCGCGAAAGCGCGGGGGTTTTGTATTTCCGGGTTGTTTATTTCTCTGTCACTTCCGCAGATACATCCGCTCTTTCTATCCAACCTTTCAGTCCCGCCCTTCCACTCAAACCGGCAAAAAGCCTCAGCTCCCGATAGACCCCGTCTCCACAATCCTTTTTCCCTGCTCCATATAATAAAAACGCCATTAGGGTCGCCGATCCTCGCGTCGGCAAATTCTCAAAATTCAAAGTAACAAAGGGAGAAAGAATGAGAAAAGCAGCTTTGTCCGCCTGCGTCTTATCCGCAATCGTTTTAGCCGGCTGCGGCAGCATTCCGCGCGGAGCCGACCGCCTCAATATGATCACCGAACAGGAAGCCAAAGCCAACAACTGCGTGCTTCTTGACAAGGCCGGCTCGATATCTCTGATTCTTATCAACGGCTCCAAGCGCAACACCCAGGCAACCGTCCGTAAGGCGCTCACCGTCAAGGGCGCTACGCACGTGGGCTACACCAAGGGCGTTCCCGGCACAACCAATGTGCGTATGTTCGTCTGGTCCTGTCCGAACCCGAACCTGAAGACAAGCGACCCGAAGGTTGCCGCCTGGCAGAAGGATTATCTCGGCCACGAGTAGCCTCCCGACAGTCTCTCTGTTGCCGGTTAAAGTGGCGGTTGTGTTGTCAAAACCCGACACTTCAGGTAAAAACCCAAAAAAACAGCACCCGAACGCTTCGCCGTCAAACAGCTTTCCGGCATCATTCGGGTGCGTACTTCGGGGCATTAGTTGCCAAAATTTCTTTCCGTGATAAATCAATTTACAGGAGTCACGGAAAATGCGATACTCTGACGAATTCAAAAACCACGTTGTTTCACGCCTTTTGACTGGTGAGGTTACCATCCCTCAGGCTCAAGAGCAGTATGGCGTTTCGACCTTCAGTCTTCGAGAATGGCGTAAGAAGGCGTTGAGCCAAGCCAGCGAGTCGAGCCCGGCACTTTGCACCTGGAGGTAGATGGTGGGCAGAATGGTTTTGTCATTGACGGAGCCGTCATAAGTGCAGGCATAAACCACGTCCCCGGTCGCGTGATCGCACACCGCAATGTAATTAACCTGACGCAGGTGCGGATCCTGTTTCGCATGCCCCCACGCAGCCTCTTTAATCGTCGTTGAATAGGTCGAGATACCGGTGCTGTCAAATGACAGTGTCAGAGGCTCTTTGCTTTGGCAGAGGGCACGGTCATAACGGCGCTTGTAATAGTTTTCAGTCTTGGTCAAGTCAACCGTTTTGAGCAACTCCGAAATTCGACGTCCGTCAATCGGACGAATGTTCGGCAACCAGACCTGAGGAACCCAGTCTTCAAAGTTCATCATGGCTCCCTGTCCGTCAAGCTTATAAACGGCTATAGCCAGCAGATAACGTGCATCTTTTTCACCGCAGACGGCTTTGAGGTCCTCGTACATTCCCGATTTAAGCGCAAACTGCCAAACCTGTTAGAGGACGCGATCAGCGTTTACATTTCGGTCGCATAAAAGTAGTCATTTGC
>OBKS01001417.1_pt1 | contig 17010 bp, 18 predicted proteins | sample 1517381 | NCBI WGS metagenome assembly OBKS01 (sample SAMN04571686, study PRJEB22368) | human gut metagenome | biome: human gut; material: stool | host: Homo sapiens | place: Luxembourg | collected 2012-08-03 | reverse complement strand
GAATGATGAAGAAAGAACTTATAAGTATGGTCAATTTGGTTATGGAAAATTTGTATATCCAAAGGATAGTTTAGCTTATATGAAGGAATTTTTCCAGATGCTGAGATTAAATATATTATTTAAATTTTTATATAAAGAAGGTGTATGGAAATAATTGAAATATTTCCATACACCTTCTTTATAATTAAATTCTTTTTTCAATCCATTTACTTATTTCATTAATAATATCATCTTTTATTAACTCTTCTAAAAGTTTGTGGTAAAGACCATTTAAAATTCTTATTTCTTTATCTCTTGAAACTATATTGTTAAATAAAAATCTACTGTCTTCACAATCAGTTATTGAATCCATGGATCCATGTAATATTAAACAAGGATATTTAAATTTATATAAATATTCAAGTATGTGAGAACTGCTTGTTTTTAAAGCATGATAAAGACCTACTGTAACTTTATTTAAAACTAACTCGTCATTATCATAAGATTGTATAAAATCACAATCATGACTTAAGTCATGAATATTTGGTACAGGAACAAGGTAGAATTCACTATTATATTTATTAATATCAAACTTGATAAAATCTTCATAATCACAAATTAAAGGACTAGAAAAAATCATTCCATCTACTAAATTATCATATTGTCCACCAATAATACTCATTATATGACCACCCATGCCTTGCCCTAGAAGAAATAAAGGTAAAGTGGGATTTTCAGATTTAACTAAATCTATTACTGTTTTTAAATCTTTGACAAAAGTATTAGTACTATCTACATACGCTCTTTTACCGTCTGAATCACCATGTCCCCTATGGTCGTATCTATACACATTAAAATTATTTTCTACAAATTTATTAGTTACATAGTCATATCTTTTGTAGTGTTCAGCTAATTCATGTAGGATTAAGATAGTAGCTTTAGGACTATTAACTACGTCTTTTGCACATTTTAGATAAGTATTATCGAAGGATTTAACCCAAAAATCTACTGTTGTAACACTCATATATTTCACTCCTCAACCATAAAATAAATCCATAAAAAATATGGGATTAACAATATAATACCATTCTATAAGGGCGAACAAATATCCTTTTATAATGTTAAAAAATTATTTTAAAATACTTTTATATATTATTGTTTGCACCCAAAAAAAGTGATACAGTTAAAATGATAATAGGAATGATTAGAAAAATATGGGGAGGAATTTTATTTGAGGAGAATTAATTCAAATATAATTACAGAGGAAGTTAAAAGACTTTGTATTGAGGGAAATACAATTCTTGGAGACGATGTAATAAAATCATTTGAAGAAAATCTAACAAAAGAAGAAAGTCACTTAGGTAGAGATATTTTAAAAATATTAATAAAAAATACTTATATAGCAAAAGAGAAATCAATACCCCTTTGTCAAGATACGGGAATGGCAGTGTTTTTTGTGGAAGTGGGACAGGATGTTATAGTTGTTGGAGATACTTTAACAGAGGCCATTAACAAAGGAGTTAGTCAAGGTTATATACAAGGATATCTTAGAAAATCTGTTGTAAGCCCCATTGAAAGAATAAATACTAAGGATAATACTCCAGCCATAATTCATTATGAAATGGTAAAAGGAGATAAAATAAAAATTCAATATGCACCAAAAGGTTTTGGTAGTGAAAATATGAGTAAGTTGAAAATGTTAAAACCATCAGACGGAATTGATGGAATAAAGCAGTTTATAGTAGATACAGTAAGTGAGGCAGGGCCAAATCCTTGTCCACCTATAGTTGTGGGAGTTGGAATTGGTGGAACTGTTGATAAATGTGCTCAAATTGCTAAAAAAGCCTTATTTAGAGATATAGGAGAGTATAATAAGGACGAAAATATTAAAAATTTAGAAAGAGAAATGCTTGAAAAAATCAACAATCTTGGCATTGGACCTCAAGGATTTGGAGGAAATACAACAGCCCTTGCTGTAAATATTGAAACTTTTCCAACTCATATAGCAGGACTTCCTGTTGTAGTTAACATAAATTGTCACTGTGCTAGACATAAGCAAGTGATTATATAGGAGGTAGTTTATGATAGAGATAAAAGCACCTTTTAGCGATGAAGACATGGAAAAGTTAGTTTGTAGAGATATTATAAAGCTTAGTGGAGTCATATATACAGGTAGAGATGCTGCCCATAAAAGAATGATAGATGCAATAAATAATAATAAAGAATTACCTTTTGAATTAAAAGGTATGGGAATTTATTATGTGGGTCCTTCTCCAAGTAAAGAAGGGCAAATAATAGGTTCTGCTGGACCTACAACAAGTTATAGAATGGATGATTTGACAATACCTCTACTAGATAGGGGATTGAAAGTAATGATTGGTAAAGGAAAAAGAAGTGATAAAGTTATAAAGTCCATGATAAAAAACAAGTGTGTTTATTTGGCAGCCATAGGGGGAGCAGGTGCTTATATAAGCAACTCTATTAAAAAATGTGAAATTATAGCTTATGAAGATTTGGGGCCAGAAGCTATAAGAAAGTTAGAAGTGGAAGATTTACAATTAATTGTAGCCATAGACTGTTATGGAAATAATATTTATGAAAAAGGAAGAAGAATGTTTGCAAAATAAGGAGAAGAGTAATGAAAAAGAATTTTAGTGAATTAGCTTTAAAAATGCATGAAGAAAATGGGGGAAAGGTAAGCATACAAAGTAAAGTAAAAGTAAAATGCAAAGATGATTTATCTACTGCATACACTCCAGGGGTGGCTGAGCCTTGTTTAAAAATAAAAGAAAATAAAGATGATGTATATAAATATACTTGTAAAAGTAATATGGTTGCAGTAGTTAGTGATGGAACTGCAGTTTTAGGTCTTGGCAATATAGGTGCATCAGCATCTATACCTGTAATGGAAGGCAAATCAATACTTTTCAAAGAATTTGCCAATGTGGATGCTTTTCCAATTTGTATAGACACTATGGATATGGATGATATAGTAAAAACTGTAAAATTAATAGAGCCTGTCTTTGGGGGAATAAATTTAGAAGATATAAATTCTCCAAGATGTATAGAAATAGAAAATAGATTAAAAAAAGAGTTAGATATACCAGTATTTCATGATGATCAACATGGGACGGCTATTATTGTTTCGGCGGGAATTTTAAATGCAGTAAAACTTGCAGGTAAGAAAATGGAAGATTTAGAAATTGTAATAAACGGAGCTGGTTCTGCAGGTATGGCTATTGCCAAAATGTTGTTAAATTTAAATGTAAAAAATATAGTTTTATGTGATATAAATGGAGCTATTCACAAGGATTCAAAAGATATAAATTGGGCACAAAGAGAAATGCTAGAAGTAACAAATAAAAATAATGAAAAGGGAACTTTAGTTGATATTATAAAAAATAAAGATGTATTTATAGGAGTTTCGGCACCAAATATGGTGACAAAAGAAATGGTATCAACTATGAAAGAAAAAGCAATCGTATTTGCCATGGCAAATCCTATTCCAGAAATATTCCCTGATGAAGCAAAGTTAGGTGGGGCATTTATAGTAGGTACAGGACGTTGTGATTTTCCAAACCAAGTAAATAATGTTCTTGCCTTCCCAGGGATATTTAGAGGAGCTTTAGATGTTAGAGCAAAAGAAATAAATGAAGAAATGAAAGTTGCAGCTGCCTATGCCATAGCAAATGTGGTAAGTGAAGAAGAATTATCACCAGAATATGTACTACCAGATGCCTTTAATAAATCAGTAGTAGAAAATGTGTCAAAGGCAGTAAAAGAAGCTGCCATAAAAACTGGTGTAGCCAGAATTTAAAAAATTTGAAATATAAAGTTGCTTTAAATTTGTGATAATTAAAAGGATAAATATTTTATTATTATAAATAAAGGAGCAAAGCAAATGAAAAAGAGTGGAATACTTATGATAATCATATCTATAATATTTTTGATTTTTGTAAATGAATATTATAGATATGATGGATATAAAGATGTGGAAATACCTGAAATAGGAATAGCTAAAGTGCCAGAAAGTTGGTACTGCTCTAAAACAAAGGATGGACTGCTTTATTTTGCCAATATGCCTATAGAAAATCAAGGGTGCAAAGTTTACTTTATTCAACATTCCATTCAAGATTATGCACTAGATACAAATGAATCGGAGTCAGGATATTTTTTAGAAGATTATAGTCTAGGAAATATACTTAGCATAAAAAAAATATTTATATCACCTTATGGAAATAGCGATGTTTATTCCAATGGTTCAAGATATCAATCTTGTACTTTTTATTTAAATGATATTAAGGTTGACAGTTATTATATAGATTTTGAAGGGGAAAATAAAAGTAGTATTTTCTTTATTGTGGATGATTCCATAGATATGAAGACCATGGAGGATATGACAAAGTGGTTTAAAAAATATTAATTTATAATAGTAATTATAAATTAAAAAAGAAGTGCTAAGATAAATTAATCTAAGCATTTCTTTTTTTATAAATTAACGAAGAAAAGTTCCTTCTTCATTTTGAACTATTAAATTTTTCTTCATAAGAACACCTAATGCTCTTTTGAAGTTTTTCTTACTTGAATTAAATACAGTTGCTATATCTTCAGGAGAAGATTTATCATTAAATCTCATGAAACCATCATTTCCTTCCATATAGCTCATGATAGCTATTTCTAAAGTATCTAATTCAGCTTTTCTTTCTTTTCTAGGAGTAAGCCCAAGTCTTCCATCTTCATAAATTTTTATTACTTTAAGATCTTCTAATTTATCTCCTATGTTTAATTCAGTGAAATATTCATTATTTAAAATAACTGCATCGTATTTATTATCAACACATACACAAGCAGAGTTATTAGTTTGGAACCCATAAACTACACCTTCTACGCTGTCACCAATTTTATATGGTGCTTCAACAGATAAATAAGGGAAAATATCTGTAGTAGCAGCAAGTCTTCCACTTTTGTCTTCATATATATAAAATAAGTATCTATTTCCTTTAGTCATTTCATATTTTTGAGCTTTGAAAGGAACTAAAATATCCTTTGGAAGTCCAATATCTATAAAGCTACCTATTTTTGTATGAGCTACAACTTTTAAATAAGCTATTTCTCCAACTTGTGCTTTTGGATAGTCCATAGTAGCAGATAGTCTTCCTTCTGAATCTTTATATATAAATACTTTTACCTCATCGCCAACTTCTATTTTATTTTTGTTAAGTAGTCTATTGTGAAGTAATACATCATCACAAGTACGTCCAGTTTCAGCATCTAAGAAGTAGCCAAATTCAGCTTTTCTTTTTACTTTAAGATTGTTATATTCGCCTAGTTTAATCAAATTTTCATCTCCTTATATCTTATAAAATAAATATGTATCATAATTTAATATCATATCATATTATGGACAATTATACTTAAAACTTAATATAATTTTAAAAAATAATTTTATCATACAAAAAAAATAAAATAATTATTGCATTATACTTTAATTATATTATAAAATGACTTATAGACTATAATAGACTATGCCAACAACAATAAGAGGAGGACTAGAGTGAAAAAAAGAATACGATTAGCAACAGTTGAAGATTTAACGAGAATACAAGAGATATATAAACCATATGTTGAACAAGAAGATATTGTTGTAAACTCGGAGCATAGTGTACCAACTGTGGAAGAATTAAAAGGAAGATTTGATTTAATTACTAGCGAGTTTCCATGGTTAGTTTGTGAAATTGATGGGGTCGTAGCAGCTTATGCTTATGCAGGTAAGCCATTTACAAGAGAAGGATATAAGTGGAATACAGAAGTTTCTGTATATACAGATGCTGCATATCAGGGGAAAAGATTAGCAGCAGCATTATATGAATGTATATTAGAAATTTTACAAGTGCAAGGATATTATAATGTTTATGCTCGTATACTATCTACAAATGAGAAAAGTATGAGATTCCATGAAAAATATGGATTTAAGGTTGTAAACATTTTTGAAAATGTTGTCTATAAACATAATAGATGGTGTAATGTTATTTGGATGAACAAAACTCTTAGAGAATTTAATGGACAGCCAGAAGAACCTACTGCTATAGGAGATATAAATAAAAAATTAATTAATGATATTTTAAGTAAAAACGAGGATATAATAAAAGGGTAATAATATGGATACCAATCGGTTTATAAAAGAATATATAAGAATAAAGCTATCTTGATGAATGAATTAAATCATTGCATTAAAGATAGCTTTTTTTATGAGCGAAGCGAAGTTTTTATGAGCAAAGCGAATTTTAATATAAAAGAGTTGCTCAAAATTGATAAACTTAATCATTTTGAAATCAACTCTTTCTAGGGAAATTTAAAAAGATGTATTGTATAATCACAGCCATTTGGGGGAGCTATGATTATTATATTTTGATATTTATAAAGTTCTATCTATATTTATAAAAATCCTTCTCAAAGGCTAAATAAATAGTATGTCAAAAAGTTACATAAAATTTTAGAATTTTGGAAATGACTTTTTTATCATATTAGTAATAAAAAAAGATTACTGTGGAAATCTATAATGAGTAAATTATTGTAATAAATCAAATTTTTAAGAAAAAAAGGTCGAATTATGTTATAATATTTTTATGAATGGCAATGGATATTTTTTCCATGATAATTATCTATAGAAATATGATAAAATATTGCAGATATAGATTAATAGCGGACTTTTGTATTTGGACAAAAGTAAGTGTAAAAATATATAAGTAGGTGGAAGATAATATGAAAGAAGTAAGTGTTGTTGGTATAGCAGGTGGAACTGCATCAGGAAAATCAACTATAGTAAGTTATATAAAAGAATTTTTTAAAGATGATATAGAATTAATTTGTCATGATAGTTACTATAAAGCTAATGATGACAAAACTATAGAAGAAAGACAAAATTTAAATTATGACCATCCATCATCTTTTGAAACAAAAAGAATGATAGAAGACATAAAAAAATTAAAAGCAGGACAAGATGTTGAAGTTCCTGTATATGATTACACTAGACATACGAGATCAGAAGAAACAGTACTTGCGCACCCTAAAAAAGTAATAATAGTAGAGGGTATATTAATATTTGAAGATCCAGAGCTTAGAGATCTTATGGACATAAAAGTATTCGTTGATACAGATGCAGATGAACGTTTAATGCGTCGTATATTAAGGGACACAAAAGAAAGAGGCAGAAGTGTTGAATCAGTATTATCACAATATGTGACAACTGTAAAACCAATGCATGAGCAATTTGTTGAACCTTCTAAAAAATATGCGGATATAATAATACCAAGAGGTGGAGAAAATACTACAGGTATACATATCCTACAAGAGCATTTAAAATTAATCCTAGGATAACAAAAAAAGATGAGTTAAACTCATCTTTTTTTATGCACAAATAGATTCTTTATTATCAGTTATAATATAATTTTGAATTTTTTTATTATCATAATGTGGCTGCATGTTTTCTGTAAATATACTCATGATTACTTTCATTTTGTCTGGAGTAATATTTTTAAATTGAAGTCCTATAATTTTATTGTTTAATCTAGAAATAGAGCAGTCAAAATCATTATTTAATAAATTTACTTGAATTTTATCCTTTATGTGTAAATTTAAATCTTCTGTTATTTTTTCATTTAGTAAAATACCTATACCTTTTTCTGATATATCTAATAGCTTTCCAATTATTAAATTATTTTGTTTATTATATAGTTTTACTGTAATATCCTCATTTATAGAGATACGTTCGCTTATTCTAAAAATAGGTTTTTGATAAGCTGCTTTTAAACTAATTAATGCACCTATGAAATTAAAAATACTCCATCCCATATTTATTAAATATGCTCCAAAGTGCATATTATTTTCTAACACAAGTTTTGTTGATACAACCCAAGCTATTATACTAACTATAGCTAAAATTATATGTGGAAATACAACTCTAAATTGAAAATTCTTTTTATCAAGAACTACTTCTTTTGAAGTAACATTAAACTTTATATTAAGACATAAAATCTCTTTTATTATGGATAAAGTTAAATGTGGTGCCATAGCTGTATCATAATAATGGGCCCATTTGACACTTCTACTTTTTGGTGAAAATGTTTTAAATATAGTGTTTAAGAACTTGAAGATTTCCTCTGCACCATCTATCTCTTTGTTTAACTAACTCAGTAAAGGTATTGGCACTAAGACCTAAAACTAACTCTTCATTAATTAAAGCAGATGAATACCCCTTTTCTTGTAAAAGCATACCAACAGCCATATCTTCAGTTATGGAACAAGTTGGGTATCCACCTATCTCTTCCACATATTTTTTTCTAAAGATAGCATTTGTACCCACATGTAAAACGGCATCTCTAGATGCTCTTGCTTCTTGAATATCCCTCATGAAAAAGTCTTGCTCATTGGGAATATTTCTACCAAGATTATATTGATAAATGTCTTGGTTGTAATATACTTGTGGAGTTTGGACAAATGCCATATTATCGTCAGAAAAGTATCCAACAGTCTTTTGAAGAAATTCCTTCTTAGGAATCATATCAGCATCAAGTACTGCAAATAAATCACCTTTAATATGAGTTAAAGCATTATTAATATTACCAGCTTTTGCACCTTCGTTATCTTCTCTAGTAATATAGTTTACCCTATATTTGTTGCATAATTGTTTTAACTCAATTCTGCGACCATCATCACAAACATAAATATTTAATTTATACTTGGGATAAATTAAATTTGTAGATGCAGCAATAGTCTTTTCTAATAAACTCAATGGTTCATTATAAGTACAAATTAAAACATCTACAGATGGAATGTTGCCATTTTTAAAATTATCTAAAGTTTTTAACTCTAGCTTGTATTTTTTTGCAAATAAATATTGAAAATTAAAAAATGCAACTAGCCCTAATAATTCAGCTAAATAAAGTGTTACACCTAAAATAAAACTAATTAATCCATGGTGAATAGGTATAACTGTAATACGCCATAGGATATAAACTAAAGAAATAATAGTATTTACTGTAATTAAAAATATCCTATAGCTAGCATTTTTCCTAGATATGAAAAATGTAATAAATAATAAGAATAGCATTATGATTATATACATATCTTTTTCCCTTTCTTGTCAGTAAATATAAGTTTATCATATTTACTAAGAAGAAAGTATAAATATGTAAAAAAATAACAAATTCATAAGTTTATTTTATTTGGATGGAGATTTTTAAGACATATTCATTTATATTTTTTATGGCAACCTCATCAATTAAAACATCTTCATAAGCATACCCAACAACTGTTAAGTTGTTTTTATTAATATATGACATGAGTTTTTCATAGAAAATATGTGCTTGAGAAAAATAACCTTTGAAATAGCCAACAACATAATCGCCTTCAGGTTTGATAGTTATATTTTTATTATTAGGATTTTTATTTACCTTTGTATAATAATAACTATAATCATAAGGGTTGGTGCTATTTAAATCATCTAAAGTTTTAATAGAACCAGCAGGATAACCTATATATAAATTATTATTATAGCAGTAATCTAAATGATTCATATAAGTATATGTATCATAAGGCTCTTTTGTTTTATCGATATTATTGCTAAGTATGATATATTCTTCTTCTTGGTGTTGTAAAAAAATATCTTGAGAAATATTTTTTGATTCCTTGATGATTTTGATTTTATTAGAGATTATCTCTTGTTTTCTTTTTAATTTTTCAATTTCTTTTTGAATTTCACTAGTTTCATATTCAAAAATTTCTACAATATTATCTGGATTTCTCTTATCCATGAAGTTTTTGATTTCCTTTAAGGGCATTCCAATATCTTTTAGAGTATAAATAACATTAAAAACCTCCAATTGATATGTGGAATAATATCTATATCCATTTTCTAAAACTTTCTCTGGTTTAAAAAGTCCTATTTCATCGTAATGAAAAAGAGTCTTCTTATTTATATTGCATAATTTGGCAAACTCTCCTGTGGAGAAATATTTTTTATTAATTTCACTCATATTAAACATCCTCCTTCTTGACTATCCTCTTACAGGATAGTTTATTATATATTACATTAATATGAATTTCAAGGAGGAGATTATGGAGAATTCATTACAAAAAAAAGTAACACTAACATCACTTGTTAGATATACTTTACCTACAATAGCCATGATGATATTTTTTTCATTTTATACAATTGTAGATGGTATGTTTATTTCTCAATTTGTTGGTGCCAATGCTTTATCTGCCACCAATATAGTTTTTCCCGTTATAAATTTAATTTTAGGTGTGGGAATTATGTTTGCTACGGGAGGTAGTGCCATAGTAGCTAGAAAAATGGGAGAAGGCAAAGACAAAGAAGCTAGAGAAAACTTCACATTAATTACTATAAGTGCTTTAGTAATAGGTTTAGTAATTGAGATTATAAGTATTGTTTTTATGAAAGAAATCATTTATGCCCTAGGATCAACAAAAGCTTTATACTTTAATAGTAGAGAATATTTATTATTTATGGTTATTTTTACACCATTCATACTTTTAAAAATTTATTTTGATTATTTCCTTGTTACAGCAGGAGTGCCTAATTTAGGACTTATAAGCGGTATAGTTGGTGGAATAGTAAATATAGTACTAGATTATGTTTTTATAGTTAAATTAAATATGGGTGTTAGAGGAGCTGCCCTTGCAACTTGTATAGGATATATTGTTCCATCATTTGTGGGAATAGTTTATTTTATGAATAAAAAACACACTCTTCATTTTGTGAAAACTAAGTTTAATTTTAATGTAATAAAAAATAGTTGTGCTAACGGTTCATCTGAAATGGTAACACAATTATCTCAAGCAGTTACTACATTTATATATAATTTAGTATTGATTAAATTATTAGGTGAAGATGGTGTAGCATCCATAACAATTATGCTTTATATACAAATGTTATTAAATGCGGCATATATAGGATTTACATCAGGTGTACAACCTCGCATAAGTTATAATTATGGTAGTCAAAATAAAGATCAATTACAAAAATTAATAAAATACAGCTTAATAATAATTTCCGTATTTGGGGTTACTACTTTTGTAGTATCTAGACAAATGTCAGAAATGCTTATATCCATATTTGCAACAAAGAATACGGATTTATTTGATATAGCTCACAATGGATTTTTATTATTTTCCATAGGATTTTTAGTTGAGGGAATTAATATATTTTCATCGGGAATGTTTACAGCTTTTTCAAATGGAAAGGTGTCTGCTTTAATTTCTTTACTTAGAACATTTATATTCTTTGCAGTGGGTATAAGTATATTACCAAATATCTTTGGTGTAAATGGAGTTTGGCTAGTTGTACCTTTTGCAGAGTTTACAACTCTTGTCATTTCTTTAAGTTTAATATTTAAATATAGAAAAGAATACATGTATGAAAATATGTTTACAAAAAGAAAAGTAGCATAATTAAATATATAATAAAAAATAGATAAAAACTAAGAATTAGGATTTATCTATTTTTTTTAATTGTTCATATTTAAAAAAACTTGATATATTTACGATTATAATCATGATTGCTATAAAGAGTAATAAAAATGAGAAAACTTTATCTGATAAGTATAGTGGAGGATAGTATAAAATAAGAAATGAAAATACTATCAAAAATAAAGCTAAAGAAAATCTAAAAGTCAAAATCCTTTTAAAGTAAGATACTTTTTGGCTAATATCTGTGAACAAACTAAACTTTCCCTTTGACTTTTTTCTTCTAAAAAAGGCAAAGTTTCTAAATTTACACACATATTCTATGTTACATTCATCATTTAAGTAATTAAAAAAATCTTCGCTAGATAAAGATGAAGGCAAGTTTTCAAATAGCTCAATAGAATAATAATATTCATTTTCTATGCAAGGCTCAAAGTAAAATCTACCGAAGCTATAATCTTTTAAGGCATATCCCTTAAAGCACATTTTATTAATCCAATGTTCTAATTTTTCATAGTCACCAACTGTAAAAAATTTAAAAATAACCATTATTATACCTCCACACATCAGTAAAGTTTATATCATAAAACCATTTTATATAATAATTATAGAACTATATAAATAAGATGTTAAGTTATTGAATTTGAAAAAAAGAGAATAATAAATTAAAAAGTATTGGTAAAATCAATACTTTTTTAATTGTAAGACAAAAATATATTTAAAGATAAAAAATTTAAATTTATATTAAATGAATTTATTCTTAATATTAGTATATTATATTGAAGAAAATCATATTTAATTAGAAAGTAGTTACACATACTAAACTTTTAAATAATTAATATAAACAATTATGAAAAATAAAAGGACAAAAATAAGTAAATTACACATTTTCAAACTTATTAATAAAAAACAAAAAAATTCAAAAAACTATTGAAAAAATATTGGTATTTTTATATAATAGCTATTGTTGTTTAGAAATTATAAACTTATTGTTTACATATAATAACACGAAAAATGAAAAAGTTAGTTTTACATACTAAACTTTAAATTTACTAATAATAAAAACAAAAATCGACATAAAATAAAAAATTAATAATTTAATGCAGATAAAAGGAGGTGTGGCTATGGATATCGGTGGGAAAATTAAACGTATGAGAATTGAAAAACAACTGACCCAGGAAGAACTGGCCAATAGATGTGAATTGTCAAAGGGATTTATATCTCAATTGGAAAATAATTTAACCTCACCATCTATTGCAACCTTAATAGATATACTAGATATTTTAGGAACAAACTTAAAAGAGTTTTTCAATGAAATAAGCGATGAGAAAATCACCTTTACTAAGGATGATATGTTTGAGACAGAAGATGAAGATTTAAAATATAAATTAAAATGGCTAGTTCCCAATTCACAAAAAAATGATATGGAGCCAATCATAATAACTTTACAACCAGGTGGACAATATAAAGAAGATAAACCTCATGAAGGTGAAGAATTTGGATATGTCCTTGCAGGTTCAATTTTCCTTCACTTAGGTGATAAGAAAAATAAAGTAAGAAAGGGCGAAAGTTTTTACTTTAAACCTAGAGCCAATCACTATATTTCCAATGCTGGAAAAACAGAAGCAAGGGTGGTTTGGGTAAGTACACCACCAACATTTTAGTAAAGCAAATATAAGAATAAAAGAGGTGTTTACAGTTGAAACAAGAGAACATAATTGAATTAAGAAATATTTCAAAAACCTATGAAGATAACCAAGTTCTAAAGAGCTTAAGTTTAGATATAAGAAAAAATGAATTTTTAACTTTACTAGGACCAAGTGGATGTGGTAAAACTACAACTCTTAAAATCATAGCAGGATTTGAGTTTGCCGATGATGGTAAAGTATTATTCCAAGGTAAAGATATAAATGATATACCACCATATGAAAGACCAGTAAATACAGTATTCCAAAAGTATGCACTGTTTCCTCATATGAATGTTTATGAAAATATAGCATTTGGATTAAAAATAAAGAAGATGGACAAAAAAACTATCGACGAAAAAGTTAAAAAAATGCTTAAACTTGTGGCATTACCAGGATTTGAAAAAAGAAATATAGACTCACTAAGTGGTGGGCAACAACAACGTATTGCCATCGCTAGAGCTTTAGTTAATGAGCCAAAAGTTCTTTTACTAGATGAGCCTCTAGGAGCACTTGACTTAAAATTAAGACAAGAAATGCAAAGAGAACTTAAAAATATACAACAACAATTAGGAATTACATTTATATTTGTTACTCATGACCAAGAAGAAGCATTATCAATGTCAGATACTATAGTTGTTATGAATAAAGGTAAAATACAACAAATGGGAACGCCAGAAGATATATACAATGAACCTAAAAATGCCTTTGTTGCAAGGTTTATAGGTGAATCTAATATATTAGATGGAGTTATGCACGGTGACTTCTTAGTTGAGTTTTGTGGGAAAAACTTTGAATGTGTTGATAAAGGATTTAAAAAAGACGAACAAATACAAGTTGTCATAAGACCAGAAGATATAAAAATGGTTAAAAGCGAAGGTGCTATGTTAACAGGTGAAGTTACTTCTTGCGTATTCAAAGGAGTTCACTATGAAATGACTGTTGAGTCTTGTGGGTTAACTTGGTTACTTCACAATACAAAATCAGCAGAAGTTGGAAGTATTTTAGGAATGGATATATATCCAGAAGACATACATATCATGAAAAAAACAGGGGATGATGAATAAAATGAGTAAGACTGATAATAAGTTAGGTTTAAAAATCACATCTCCATATATAATTTGGAGTGGATTATTTATAGTAATTCCTTTATTTCTAATTATATTTTTTGCATTTACAAAAAGTGATAATGGAACGTATAGCTTCACTTTAAACAACTTTAAAGAATTAATGCAACCAATGTATTTTAGAATATTTTATAGATCAATAAAATTAGCGCTAATGTCTACAATACTATGTTTATTAATTGGATATCCAGCAGCTTATATTATTGCAAAGAGTAAAGCTAGAAGACAAAGTGTTTTATTAATGCTTGTAATAGTACCAATGTGGATGAACTTCTTACTTAGAACATATGCATGGTCTGCCATACTTGGAAGAAATGGTGTATTAAATACAATACTTACAGCCATAGGACTTCCAGCAATGAATATATTATATACAGATTCTGCAGTTATGCTTGGTATGGTTTACAACTTTTTGCCATTTATGATAATACCAATTTATACAATACTTACAAAAATGGACCAAGATTTAATAAACGCAGCAAAAGACTTAGGTGCAAATAGCACACAAGTATTTACAAAAGTAATATTCCCACTTAGTATGCCAGGAGTAGTATCAGGAATAACAATGGTATTTATGCCAGCAGTATCTACATTCGTAATTTCAAAATTACTAGGTGGAGGACAATTCATGTTAATTGGTAACTTAATTGAACAACAATTTATGTCAGTTGGTGACTGGCACTTTGGTTCAGCTATATCAATATTCATGATGATAGTTATATTAATTTCAATGGCACTAATGAATAAATTTAGTGATGATTCAGGCAAGGAAGGCGGTGGATTACTATTATAAAGGGTATAAAGAAATTCACATCGAATATATATTTAACTTTAGTGTATTTATTTTTATATGCACCCATAATATCTCTAGCAGTATTTTCATTCAATGATTCAAAATCAATGGCCAAATGGAATGGATTTTCGCTTAGATGGTATAAAAAGTTATTAGAAAATGACAGAATACTAAATGCACTTTACTACACAATAGTAATTGCCATAGTAGCAGCTGTAATAGCAACAATAATCGGAACAATTACAGCAATAGGTATTCACAAAATGAGAAATGGAAAGGTAAGAGGATTACTTTTAAATATAAACTATTTACCAGTTTTAAACCCTGATATAGTAACAGGGGTGGCATTAATGTCACTTTATGTTTTTATAAAACTAGAATTTGGATTTACAACAATGTTATTATCACATATAGTTTTTGATATACCATATGTAATTTTATCTGTGCTTCCAAAATTAAAACAATTACCAGCAAATATAGAAGATGCAGCCATGGACTTAGGTGCTACACCTTGGTATGCACTTAGAAAAGTTGTTTTACCACAAATAAAACCAGGTATAGTTTCTGGAATGCTTATAGCATTTACCATGTCTATAGATGATTTCGTAATAAGTTTCTTTACAACAGGAAATGGTGTAACTAACTTAGCAATAGAAATTTATTCTATGACAAGAAGAGGTTTAACTCCAGAAATAAATGCTCTTTCAACTTTAATGTTTGCATCTGTTTTAATATTATTACTTTTATCAAATTTAACAGCAAACAAAAAGTCTGCTCAAAAGTCATAATAAAAGGGAGGACATCAAATGAAACTTAAAAAAATAATTTCACTAGCTTTAACAGTTGTTATGTCATCCACTTTATTAGTTGGTTGTGGTAAGTCAAAAAAATCTGCTCAAGTTTTAAATATTTACAATGTGGGGGATTATATTGACGAAGATTTAATAACTAAGTTTGAAGAAGAAACAGGTATAGATGTAGTCTATGAGACTTATGATACAAATGAAGCAATGTATCAAAAACTTAAAAGCGGAAGTACTAAATATGATTTAATTTTCCCATCTGATTATATGGTGGAAAAATTAATTTCTGAAGATTTAGTATCTCCTATAGATTATTCAAAAATACCAAATTATAAATATATAATGAAAGACTTTAGAAATCCTGCTTATGATCCAGGAAATAAATATTCTGTGCCATATATGTGGGGTACATTTGGGATATTATATAACAAAACTATGGTTGATGAAAAAGATGTAGATAGTTGGGATGTACTTTGGAATAAGAAGTATGCTGGAAATATTCAGATGTTAGATTCTGTTAGAGATACAATGGGAATATCTTTAATAAGATTAGGTTATTCTATAAATACTCAAAAGACTTCTGAGATAGAAGAAGCTAAAAATGAGCTTATAAAACAACTTCCATTAGTTCAGGCTTATGTCAATGACGATGGAAAAGATAGATTAGTTGTGGGAGATGCAGCTATGGGTATCGTATATAATGGTGATGCCTTAGTATTAATGGATGAAAATCCTGACCTTGCATATTCTGTTCCTAAAGAAGGAACAAATAGATGGGTTGATGCTATGTGTATTCCTAAGATTGCTGAAAATAAAGATTATGCACAGATGTTTATAAACTTTATGTTAGACCCAGATAATGCTCTTCAAAATGTGGAATATATAGAATATTCAACACCTAATCAGGCGGCATTTGATATGTTAGATGATGAAACTAAAAATAATCCAACTGCTTATCCAGACCAAGAAGTGTTGGATAAGTCGGATGTGTTCTTAAATTTACCACCTAAGGTGCTTAAAATTTATGAAGATGCTTGGACTGAAATAAAATCACAATAATATTTATGCCCCAAGATAGCTAAGACTAGTTATCTTGGGGCATTTTTTAATTATTATTTTTTTAGGGTATTTCTTCA
>OBKS01001408.1_pt1 | contig 17113 bp, 13 predicted proteins | sample 1517381 | NCBI WGS metagenome assembly OBKS01 (sample SAMN04571686, study PRJEB22368) | human gut metagenome | biome: human gut; material: stool | host: Homo sapiens | place: Luxembourg | collected 2012-08-03 | reverse complement strand
GTGATAGCTGTCGGGTAAACCAGTACAGCGTAGGTCACTACGAAATCCTCGGATATGGAGTGCCGAACTACTAACAAAAATGCCACCGACTCACTTTCGATGTGGGTCGGTGGCTCTTTTTTGCTTGTGGGCACAGTTTTGTAGCTTAATTTACCGCAAATAAGTTTGAATATTCGACTTTTACTTTGATTTTTCGAGAGAAGTGTGCTATAATATGCTAAGTTAGTCGTCCTGTATCTTTGACTGATAATATTTTTGCCGAAGGAGAATCACTATGGCTGTCAGGTACAATAAACTTTGGAAAATCTTGATCGACAAAAAGATGAAGAAAAAAGACTTGCAAGAAGCGGCGCATATTACACATTATCAGATGATGAAACTTGCGAGAGATGAGAATATAACAACCGAAATCATCGGCAATATTTGCAAGGCACTTAACTGTACGCCCGACGAAATTATGGAGTTTTATGACGAATAAACCGAGTTAAATCCGTTTTATGGGACACTGACTTTGTTATAATTAGGATGGGTGTAGGAAAATGGAGCTTATAAATAATACTACAAAGACTCTAAAGGACGATTTGTCCGTAGAAATCAAACAAGGCAGCAAACTGTCCATTGCGGCGGCTTGCTTCTCTATCTATGCCTTTCAGGAGTTGAAGGAACAGCTCTCACAGATCGAAGAACTTCGCTTTATTTTCACCTCTCCGACCTTCGTGACCGAAAAGGCAAAAAAGGAACGGCGTGAATTCTACATTCCTCGCCTGACCCGTGAAAGAAGCCTTTACGGAACAGAGTTTGAAATCAAACTCAGGAATGAGCTGACCCAAAAAGCCATTGCAAAAGAATGTGCTGAATGGATAATAAAAAAAGCAACATTCAGATCTAATAGAAGCAACGAGAATATGATGGGGTTTATGAATGTCGATGATAAGAATTATATGCCTATCAGTGAGTTTTCAACGGTAGGTTTGGGTTGTGAGCGTGGTAACAATGCTTACAATATGATACAAAAAACCGAATCCCCGATAAGCAATGCATATTTAGAGCTATTTGAAGAAATATGGAATGATAAAAGTAAATTGCAAGATGTCACCGACGAGGTGATCGACAGCATCACCGCCGCATATAACGAGAACTCTCCTGATTTTATCTACTTCGTGACGCTCTATAACATCTTCAACGAGTTTTTGGAGGATGTGTCCGAAGATGTTTTGCCCAACGAAGCGACCGGCTTCAAGGAAAGTAAGATTTGGGGGATGCTTTATAACTTCCAAAAGGATGCTGCCCTTGCCATCATAAACAAACTTGAAAAATACAACGGCTGTATCCTTGCGGACAGCGTCGGTCTTGGTAAAACCTTTACCGCCCTTGCTGTTATTAAATACTACGAAAATCGCAACAAGTCCGTTCTTGTGCTTTGCCCCAAGAAACTGACAAACAACTGGAACACCTATAAAGATAACTATGTCAATAACCCCATTGCTGCCGACCGGCTTCGTTACGATGTGCTTTACCATACTGACCTAAACCGCACCCACGGTACATCAAACGGACTTGATCTTGACAGACTGAATTGGGGCAACTATGACCTTGTGGTAATTGATGAGTCACATAACTTCCGTAATGGCGGCAAGCTGGTCGAGAACCCGGACGAGGACGCCAAGGACAATCGCTATGTTACCTTGATGAAGAAGGTTATCAGAGCCGGAGTGAAAACGAAAGTGCTGATGCTTTCTGCAACGCCGGTCAACAATCGCTTCAATGATCTGAAAAATCAGCTTGCTCTTGCGTATGAAGGGCATACGGATTACATAGACGAAAAGCTCAACACCACTCGTTCCATCGATGAAATCTTCAAGAACGCACAGCGGGCGTTCAATACTTGGAGCAAATGGGAGCCGTGTGACCGGACGACTGAAAACCTGCTCAAAATGTTGGATTTTGATTTCTTTGAAGTGCTGGACAGCGTGACCATCGCTCGTTCAAGGAAGCACATTCAGAAGTATTATGATATGGCGGACATCGGCACCTTCCCGACAAGGCTAAAACCGATCTCGCTCCGTCCGCATCTTACTGATCTGAAGGAAGCAATCAGCTACAACGAGATTTTCGAGCAGCTTATGCTCCTGACACTGACAATCTATACGCCAACGCACTACATTCTGCCAAGTAAGATGGAGAAGTATGCCGAGTTGTACGGAGATAACAAGGTCAATGTCGGCTTTACGCAGGCGAACCGTGAGCAAGGCATCCGTCGCCTGACCGCTATCAACCTGATGAAGCGTATGGAAAGCTCTGTCTATTCGTTCAATCTGACGCTGACCCGTATCAAGGATTTGATCAACAGCACGATAGAAACGATTGACCGCTTTGATAAACACTCCGGTACGACCCTCGACCTGACGGATATTTCCGATATGGACGAGTTTGATGCCGAGGATCAGAACTCCGACGAGCTGTTTTCTTTCGGACGGAAAGTCAAAATTGACCTTGCCGATATGGACTATGTATCGTGGAGGGACAGCCTGGCGAAAGATGCCGATGTGCTTGAACTTCTGACCCTGCTGGTCGGAGATATTACACCGGAACACGACTCAAAGCTGCAAGAGCTTTTCCGGGTGATTGATAATAAAATTACGCACCCCATCAACGAGGGTAATAAAAAGTTGATCATCTTCACCGCTTTTGCGGATACCGCCGGTTATCTCTATGATAATGTCAGCCGCTATGTCAAGGATAGGTATGGACTGAACACCGCAATGGTATCCGGCTCTGTTGAGGGACGGACGACTTGCCCCAAGCTCCGAGCCGACCTGAACACGGTGCTGACCTGCTTCTCGCCTATCTCGAAAGACAAGGAGCTTCTGATGCCGGGTGATAGGACGGAAATCGATGTGCTGATTGCAACCGACTGTATTTCCGAAGGTCAGAACTTGCAGGACTGCGATTACCTTATCAACTACGACATCCACTGGAACCCCGTCCGCATCATTCAGCGATTCGGGCGTATTGACCGTATCGGGAGCCGCAATAAGGTCATTCAACTTGTGAACTTTTGGCCTGATGTAACCCTTGACGATTACATCAATCTGAAAGCCAAAGTTGAAACCCGTATGAAAATCGTGGATATGACCGCTACGGGCGATGATAACCTGCTCAGTGACGAGGAAAAAACCGATCTTGAATATCGAAAAGCTCAGCTCAAGCGCTTGCAGGATGAGGTTGTAGACATTGAAGATATGACAACGGGCATCTCCATTATGGATTTGGGGCTAAACGAGTTCCGGCTCGACCTGCTCGACTATATCAAGCGTCACCCTGACATAGACAAAACACCTTTCGGGTTGCACTCGGTTGTTCCTGCAAGTGAGGATACGCCTGCCGGTGTGATTTATGTTTTGAAGAACCGTTCCAACAGCGTGAACATCGATAATCAAAACCGGCTGCACCCCTTCTATATGGTGTATATCGGCAATGACGGAGAGGTCATCTGCGACCACCTTTCTCCGAAACAGATGCTTGATAAAATGCGTTTCCTCTGCAAGGGAAAGACGGAACCGATTCCCGAAGCCTACAAGCCGTTCAACAAAGAAACCCGTGACGGCAGGAATATGTCGCAGCTTTCCAAGCTGCTTGGCGATGCCATTGCTTCTATCATTGAGGTAAAGGACGAGAGCGATATTGACAGCTTCTTAGGCGGCGGTCAGGTCAGCTTCCTGTCAAACGAAATCAAAGGACTGGACGACTTTGAACTCATATGCTTCTTAGTCGTGCGATGAGGTGATAGTATGCTCGGACTTCCGAAGTCAACTGAGATGAGCAAGCAGCTTCCGAAGAAGGCTGTCTATGCGAAGTTCCAAATGAATACGGCGGCAAAGGAGAAAATCGACGCCGATATATCGAGGATTACCATCGTCAACGAGATCACACCGGCGAAAATCAACATTCCCGCCGGAGAGGAAGTCGGGAGCTTCTTTGTCCTGCTTGTGGCACTGAAGAAGAAAGACTTTGATGAGAAAACGGTCGCCACGCTGTCAAAACTTATTCCGCAGAACATCCTGTTTGTGCTTGAATTTGAGGGACAAAGCAAGCTGGCGATCTATCACACAAAGCTGATGCAGACTGATTGGAAGCCCACCGAAAGCTGTACCATTGAGCTACGGGGCTTGAACCTCGATAAAGTATGGGAAAACATTGTGGTGGACATCGGCGGTGTGAGCATCGCAGACGGCAATACCCTTGATGAGCAGATCGCAGCCGATGAGCGCCGACAGAAAATCAAGAAAGAGATTGCCAAGCTGGAAAAGCAGGCACGGGCGGAGAAACAGCCGAAAAAGAAGTTTGAACTGGTGCAACAGATAAAAAGATTAAAAGAAGAATTGATATAGACGAAGGGAGTTCCTGATATGTCAAGTGAGCAATATCAACGGACGGTAAATAGCCTTGATAAAGAAATTGCAGACCTCGAAAAGAAAAAGGCGGCAAAGGACAAAGAAGTGGCTACGCTCCAAGGTAAAATTAACACCTTGAAGAAAAGCATAAACAGCCACACCTCCGCTTCCACACTCAACAATAAAATGAGGCAGATTGCTACTCACGAATCCGACCAAGCAAAAAAGAGTCAAGACAGTGCCGAACTCGGAAAGAAGATTGCCGAAAAGCGCAAAAAGCGTGCTGAAGCCTATTTGAAACTCCAAAAGGAGCAGCAAAACGAGCAAAAGAAACAGGATAAAACTAATCGGCAGATTCAGGCATCCTATGAAGCTCGGATAAAAGAACTCCAGCAACAGCTTTCGCAGCCGGTAGTTACACCAGCTGCTACCCCAATAGTAGCTGATGAAGAATATGATGTGTTCGTATCCCACGCATACGAGGATAAAGAGTCATTTGTTGACGAGTTTGTAGAGGCGTTACGAGGTCAGGGACTCAAAGTATGGTACGATACGGATAAGCTCAAATGGGGAGACTCAATGCGAGAGAAGATTGACAGAGGACTGGCAAAATCAAAATACGGCGTTGTTATTCTCTCGCCTAACTATATTGCCGAACATAAATACTGGACAAAAGCGGAACTGAACGGACTTTTTCAAGTTGAAACCGTCAACGGGAAAACCATTCTTCCAATATGGCACAACCTGACGAAAAAGCAGGTCGTTGAGTACAGCCCGATCATAGCTGACCGCAAGGCTATGACTACGGCTTCAATGACACCCGAAGAAATAGCCGTAGAACTAAAAGAATTATTTGCACCTGACGATACGGAGGATCAAGAGAATGGATAAATTGAGAATGCAGACAGCAAACAAGGCTGATGAGAATTTCAGAAAACTGGCAGCGATGTTCCCTAATGCCGTGACGGAAACGATCAACGAAAACGGCGAGGTCGTCCGGGCAATCGACAAGGATGTGCTGATGCAGGAGATTGCCTGCACCGTGGTGGACGGCAACGAGGAGCGCTATCAGTTCACTTGGCCGGACAAGAAGAAGTCCGTTCTTCTTGCCAATGCCCCAATCAATAAGACGCTACGCCCCTGCCGGGAGGAAAGCGTGGACTTTGATACCACTGAAAACCTCTATATTGAGGGCGACAACTTGGAAGTGCTGAAGCTGTTGCAGGAAACCTATCTTGGCAAAATCAAGATGATTTATATAGACCCACCGTACAATACAGGTAGCGATTTGCTTTACAATGACGACTTCTCTGAGTCAATCAGTGAATATATTGCAAATAGTGGCTATGTGGATGAGAATGGTAATAGGCTTGCCGAAAACTTAGAAAGCAATGGTCGTTATCATACAGATTGGCTGAATATGATTTATGCAAGATTAAAACTTGCAAAAGACCTCTTAGCCGAAAATGGTGTTGTATTTGTGAGCATTGATGACAATGAGTCTGCAAATCTAAAAAAGCTGTGCGATGAGGTTTTTGGAACCGTCAATTTCATCGGACAGATTACCGTAGTGGGAAATCCAAGAGGTAGAGACTACGGTGGCGTTGCAAGAATGCACGACTATTTGTTTGTTTATAGAAAATCTCCGGAAGCACATATCAATCTTATTGAAGATCCAGAAAACAGCTTTAAGATGTTTGATAGTCTTGGCGGTTTTGAACTGAGGGAGTTAAGAAACAGAAATATCAAGTTCAATAAAGAGAATCGTCCAAATCTTTACTATCCTTTCTATATTAATCCAGTTTCCGCAGATGAATACGGATTGCACGATATTTCGTTAGAGCCGAAGGACGGATGGGTTGAGCTTTATCCCCTTGAGTCTCAAGGCGTAAATACTGTTTGGAGATGGGGCAAGCAAAAATCACAGGAGAATCTTAATGTCAACATCAGGGCAAAGCCGATGCGAAATGGTAGCTATATGATTGTTGAAAAATATCGCGAAGGTCGGATGATGGCGCGTTCGGTATGGTGGGATAAAGATACAAATACAGAAAAAGGAACTCTTTTAGTAAAAGAGCTGATGGAAGGGAAAGTGTTTGATTACCCCAAGCCTGTTGAAATGATTATGAGAATTATTGAAATGGGAACAGATTCTGATGAAGGCGGGTATGTCTTAGATTTCTTCTCTGGATCAGGAACAACAGCTCATGCTGTTATGCAGTTGAATGCAAAGGATGGAGGCAACAGAAAGTTCATTATGGTGCAGTTACCAGAAACAACGGATGAAAAGAGCGAAGCCTATAAAGCAGGATACAAAACCATTTGTGAAATCGGCAAGGAACGCATCCGTCGTGCTGGTAAGAAAATCAAAGAGGATAGTCCTTTGACTACGCAAGACCTTGACATTGGCTTCCGTGTCCTCAAGTGCGACACCTCCAATATGAAAGAGGTCTACTATAACCCTGCGGAGTATGAAGCCACCCTGTTCTCCAGCCTTGAAGATAACATCAAAGAGGACAGAACACCGAAGGATCTGCTGTTCCAAGTGATGCTGGATTTGGGCGTGCTGCTCTCCGGCAAAATCGAGGAAACCACCATTGCCGGCAAGAAGGTGTTCAATGTGGAGGACAACTATCTGATTGCTTGCTTTGACAACAATGTGACCGAGGAAACCATCAAAGCCATCGCCAAGCAGAAACCCTATTACTTCGTGATGCGTGACAGCTCTATGGCAAACGACAGCGTGGCAACCAACTTCGATCAGATCTTCGCCACCTACAGCCCCAACACCGTAAGGAAGGTGCTATGAGATGGCGAAGCTGACAAAAATTGAAGTTGGGACATTTTTGAAGTTGTTCAACCGGGGTGGCTATGTGCTCGATTTTACGACCAATGATTTCGATGTCTTTACTATGGAGAGCATAGGTGTCGCCCTGTGTAGCAAATATAATATGTCCAAAGGAAAATCGCTTGCCGCTTATGTCAATGAGGCACCTGATGAGAGTGTTGAAAAACTGCTGAAAGACTTGCTGGCATACTATGAAGAAAACTTCGAACAGGAGTTTACAGAAGAAGCAAACGAAGATCCGTTCGGTTATAGCAGATACAATGCAGAATATGCTCGTCTTTATAAGAAGTGTCGCTCTTATATGGATAGGATTCTCAATGTAACAACTCCACTTGCACCAAATGCTGTTGAATTGCAGGAGAAATTCTCAAGCGAGTATCTTTCAAAGCAGATAGAGTTGATGCTGAAGATGCAAAGTGAAAATCCTACTGATGCCATCGGAAAGGCAAAAGAGCTGATTGAAAGCTGCTGTAAGACGATCTTAGACAATAGGGGCGTAGCGTGGGACAAAAATTGGGATATGGGCAAACTTACCGGAGAAACCTTGAACCTCTTAAATCTAACGCCCAAGTCGATACCGAACACCGATCCAGTTTCCGACAATATACGAGCTGTTCTTGGCAATCTAAGAGGCATTACAACAAAACTTGCTGAAATCCGCAATCCCTATGGAAGCGGACACGGCAAGAGCGCCGCCTTTACTGGACTGGAAATAAGGCACGCAAAATTGGCTGTTGGCTGTAGCATCACTTTCGTGACTTTCCTTTGGGATACATACGAAGGAGGCTGTGTTAATGAAGTTTAATTTCAAAATACAACAATATCAAACCGATGCGGTTGATGCCGTTGTGCGTGTCTTTCAGGGGCAGGGCTTTCACGACAAGATCACCTATATCCGTGACCGGGGCAAGGTCAAAGCGGAGCCGTATCAGATGACCCTCGGTATGTCTGATGAGGAGCTTGAAGTCATCGACCCGCTGAACGATACCGGCTACAAGAATGAAGCGGTAGAGATTTCCGACGAGCAGCTTCTGCACAACATTCAGACCTTGCAGAGTCAGAACAACATTAAACTCTCGGCTTCCCTTGTCAAAGACTTGGGGCGTTGCAGCCTTGATATTGAAATGGAAACCGGCACGGGCAAAACCTATGTCTATATCAAGACGATGTTCGAGCTGAACAAAAAGTACGGCTGGAGCAAGTTCATTGTTGTCGTTCCCTCCATTGCGATCCGTGAGGGCGTGAAGAAGTCCTTTGAGATCACCGCAGACCACTTTATGGAGCATTACGGCAAGAAGGCTCGCTTCTTCATCTACAACAGCTCCAACCTGAACCAGTTGGATAACTTTTCGAGCAGCTCCGGCATCAATGTAATGATCATCAACACGCAGGCGTTTGCCTCCTCGTTGAAAGAGGACGGCAAGAGCAAGGAAGCTCGTATCATCTACTCCAAGCGGGATGAATTCGGCTCCCGCCGCCCGATTGATGTCATTAAGGCAAACCGCCCGATTATCATTTTGGACGAGCCGCAGAAGATGGGCGGCGATGTGACGCAGAAGGCGCTGAAAAACTTCAATCCGCTGTTCTCCCTCAATTACTCGGCTACCCACGCCAAGCAGCACAATCTTATTTATGTGCTGGATGCGCTGGATGCTTTCAACAAGCGGCTGGTCAAGAAGATCGAGGTCAAGGGCTTTGAGGTCAAGAACTTCCGTGGTACGGACAGCTACCTCTACCTTGAGCAGATTGTTCTTTCCAGCAAGGAGCCGCCGAAGGCAAGAATCGAGTTGGAGATCGGCTATAACAAATCCATCAACCGTGAAACCCGTATTCTCGGCGTTGGTGATGACCTCTACTTTGTTTCGCAGGAAATGGAGCAATACAAGGGGTATACCATCTCTGAAATTGACCCACTGCGTGGCACCGTGACCTTTACCAACGGTGAAGTCATCAAAGCGGGTGATGTGGTGGGCGATGTGTCCGAAAAGGATATGCGCCGCATTCAGATTCGTGAAACCATCCTCTCCCACTTTGAGAAAGAGGAGAAGCTCTTTAATATGGGCATCAAGTGCCTGTCCCTGTTCTTCATCGACGAGGTGGCAAAGTACCGTCAGTACGATGAAAACGGTGACGAGGTGCTCGGCGAATACGGCGTGATGTTTGAGCAGGAGTATCTTGCTATTCTGAACGAGTACATTACGATGATTGATACGCCGTATCAGGAGTATCTCAAATCCACTTGCAGCGATGTAAGCCGGGTACATAAGGGCTATTTCAGCATCGACAAGAAAACCGGGCGCAGCGTGGACAGCCAGCTCAAGCGTGGCAGCGAGTTCTCCGACGATATTTCTGCCTATGACCTGATTCTGAAAAACAAAGAACGGCTGCTGTCCTTTGATGAGCCGACACGATTCATCTTCTCCCACTCCGCACTGCGTGAGGGCTGGGACAACCCGAATGTGTTTCAAATCTGTACACTGAAGCACTCCGACAGCAACACGGCAAAGCGGCAGGAAGTCGGGCGCGGTCTGCGCCTTTGCGTCAATCAGGACGGCAACCGGATGGATGTGCAGAGCTGTGGTGACAGCGTTCACGAGATCAACACGCTGACGGTAGTTGCCAGTGAAAGCTATAAGACCTTTGTGACAGACTTGCAGTCGGATATTAAGACCGTGCTTTATGACAGACCCACAGTTGCCACAAGCGAATACTTCAAGGGCAAATATGTCAAGGTGGACGATGTGCCGACGCTTATCGACGACGAGAAAGCCAATGCCATTGAGTTCTACCTTATTCAGAACGGCTATGTGGATATGAAGCGCAAGGTGACGGACAAGTACCGTCAGGATGTTAAGAACGGAACCGTTGCGGAGCTGCCGGAGGAACTTAAGCCGATGGCAGACGGTATCCACACGCTCATTCAGGCGGTCTATGACGATAGTGTCCTCAAGGATATGTTCTCCGACGGTCACGAAACCAAGGTTAAGGATAACCCGCTTAACGAAAACTTCGCTAAGGAAGAGTTTCAGGCTTTGTGGCGTGAGATCAACCATAAGTACGCCTATACCGTTGATTTTGACAGTGCCGAGCTGGTTCGCAACGCCATCGCTCACATTGATGAAAAGCTCTTTGTTTCCGAGCTGCAATACACGACCACCATCGGGCGGCAGAAAACGGAGATGAACGAGTATGAAATCGAGCGTGGAGCATCCTTCACCGGCGAAAAGACCCGGACGCAGACGCTCAAACACGCCGAGACAAGTCAGATCAAGTACGACCTTATCGGGAAAATTGCAGAGGGCACCGTTCTGACACGGCGCACGGTTTCTGCGATCCTGCAAGGTATCCGTGTGGATAAGCTCTATATGTTCAAGAACAACCCGGAGGAGTTCATCACAAAGGTCATCCGGTTTATCAATGAGCAGAAAGCCACAATGATCGTAGAGCATATCTCCTACGATACCATTGAGGGCGAATATGACAGTTCCATCTTTACGGCTGAAAAGGCAACGCAGAGCTTTGATAAGGCGTTCCTTGCAAAGAAAGCCATTCAGGACTATGTGTTCACGGACGGCTCTGCCGACAAGAGCATTGAGAGAAAGTTTGCTGAAGATTTGGACGCAGCAGACGAGGTGTGTGTCTATGCAAAGCTGCCGAGAACCTTCCAAATCCCTACACCGGTGGGCAACTATTCGCCGGACTGGGCAATCGCTTTCTATGAGGGCAAGGTTAAGCATATTTTCTTCATAGCCGAAACGAAAGGCACAATGGAAAGTCTTGAGCTGCGTCCTATTGAGCAGGCGAAAATCTCTTGTGCCAAGAAGCTGTTCAACGAGATGTCCACAAGCAATGTGGTGTACCACGATGTAGACAGTTATCAAAGTCTGCTGAACATAATGAACTCGATCTGAGGTGATGAAATTGGGCAAGGCACATTGGACACAACATATGTCAACACAATGGACGCAAAGGAACTTTGGTCTTACTTCCTCAAAACAGAAAACTACTGCTTGAAAGAAGGAGAGACTTTAGGCGGGTTTATGCCGTCTTGGATCGGAGAATTTTACGCCTATTACCAGTGGTACTATAATCTGCCGAGCGCAGAGCTTATCAAGAAAATCCCGGTGTCCTTCCTGAAAAAAGCGTATGCCGGACTTCACGATTTGGAGCTTGATTTGGCAGTGAAAAAAGTAGGTGGTGCACTCTCTTTCGGGTTTGAGCTAAAATACTAAACCGGCTTGCGCTGATTAAAGGTGATAAAAAAGATGCCATCCGCAAGGGTGGCATCTTAGTTATATTATATGACCCCGGAATTTGTGCAGACACTGTCTGCACAAATTGCTTTCCGTTTTCCTATTTCAAAAATCTGTTTTCATACGCCTGATGGTGCAAGCAATAGCCTTGTGCGATCAGTGCATCCGTTTTCAGCGCAACAAGGTTTGTGTCCGAGTGCATCGCACTGGCAATCTGCTGTATATCATAGCCGTAACGGATATATTCGAGGATTTCTTCATCGCCCAAGGATACCTGAGAAGCGAACACATTCGCTTCGTATTCCATCCGGCTCTCCTGCATATTGAAGATATTGAACTCTTTGAAGCCGCCTGCTTTCACGGCTTCCTTTCGGTGCAGAACATCGTGTCCGATCTCGTGGAGCATAACGATGCTTTCCATCACCGGATGCAGATCGTTTTTAATGAAGATAAATCGGTTACGCATCAGAACCTTATAGGCTCCACGCTGCCGCTTGAAATCCACGGGGACGACTTCGATGCCAAGCTCACGGGCGATCCTGTGCGGATCTCTCGTGCCGAGCGTATCGACCAGCCTATTTGCTGTCTGTACGATCTCCAAAGTCTGAATATCCAAGAGCGAACACCCCCTTCTGCCTATTTCGGCAATTCTATTCTAACATAAGCTGTGTCCCATTAAACGGACACAATGAAATCAGTCCTTGCGGTACTTCTTGGGCGTGAACTTCTTATTCTTCTCTTTGGCGATCCAATACGCATCCTGCAAAGCCTTCATCATTACATCCAAATCCTCATCGGCAATATTACCGCCGGCAAAAAGACCGCTGACCTCATCAACCAGTGCCTGAGCCTGCTTTGCACCCTTCGCACCATACTTCTCTGCGGCAGAAAGAAGAAATTCCTCGTCCTCATTCAGAAAGTAGTTTTCTTCGGTATGAAACAGCTCTGCCAGCTTGTGATAGATGTCCCGCTTCCTCGGATAGCACTCGCCGGATTCATAGTTGGTGATCGTTCTGAGGGAAACCCCAAGAGCCTTCGCCAGTTCCTCCTGCTTCAAGCCCGCCTTTGTGCGGGCTTCTTTTAATTTCTCGCAAAACCTCATTGTACCGTCCTCCGTAGTGTTCAAAATATGTTAGAAATTAAATTGCTATTATCTGTTGACAAACGCAGATAAACTGCGTATAATATAAACACGCAATTAAGCTGCGTATTTATATTACTCGAACTTGCGTGTCTTGTCAAGGGGTTTCGGAAAGATACTGCAATTTTTTAGGCGTTGAATATACACAATCGTGATTAGTATGCCCGTTCATACGGAAAAGGAGCAGCAATGGGGAGAAACAATACAAAGGCAGTAAAAAACATTGCAAAGATGTACGAGCAGTTGGGTTTGGCGCAGGACGACATATTCCATAAAACAAAGCTGCTTTTGAGCATTTACCGTGATGTGGTTTGGGCGACGCTTTCAGACTGTAACTGCGTAAATGAGGAAATCTATTACTACGGCGACGATTTGACGGATGCCTTGGTCTATTTGGAGGAGTTTGCGCCCGATATAGAACGCAGCGAGTTTGAGCGCCGTGTGTGCAACCTGTTTGAAAATAAGTGGATGATCGACCTCATCGACAAGGCAATGAGTAAGGTTTATGACTATTACAATAACGGACGACTTTACCACGAGATACTCTCCAAGAGTTATCTGACCGCTTTCCGCTATACTGAAAGTGAGCTGCTGGAGATACTTAATTTAGAACGCAGCACCTTTTATGACCGAAAGAAGGAGGCGGTTATGTTGCTTGGAATAGCCCTATGGGGTTATGCGATCCCTGCATTTCGTGGCATTTTTGATGCAGAGGGAGATGAAAGCGAGATACCCGAATTCTTTACCAATACAGAAAAGTCCGACCTTTGTCCGACGAAAGTCCGATGAAAATCCGACCGATTTCCTACTGAAAGTCCGACTTCGCCTCTGCTATACTGTCTATGCTGACGGATTGCAGCCTTCTTTGGTGCGTGGCAGAAAAATGGCGAGAAAGTGGCACGGATACGCCGATGACACGGAAAAACTGCCGTGTTATAATGGCATTGTCAAAAAGTGCGAGCAATTTACTTGCCTAAAAATTTTCTGCCCACCATACTCTCTCAGCAATCCGGTCGAGTAGGCAAATGAAAAGGTCATACGAAGCAGTTACAGCCTCAAAGGTTCGTAGCTGCTTTTTTATTGCCTATTTGCCGACAGCAGCCGTGAAAGATGTTTTCTAAAAATGAGATCGCATTTTTCACCAAGTTATAAGCAGCTTAGGCGAAGCGAATTAAATAGGACGAGCTGAAAGAAGAAGCCGTTGTAGCCATCAAGCATTGACTTGAAAGCTACAGCGGCTTTTTTTGTACCCTTTTCGCTTTCTCCTGAGCAGAAAGGAGAAAGTTATGTCCCTGTTCCGGTGGCAAAGCGCCGTTTCCCGCTATCCGTGATCTCCGAATTTTGAACCCAAACACCAAATTCAAAATTCAAAGGAGATTTTACTATGAGCTGGAATAACGGCTACGAAAGAAAGAAGTTTGAGCAGGCGCAAAAAGCGCAGGCAAAGGAATACCGCAAATGCGGGATGAACGAGGAACAGATACAAGCGATGTACCTGCAAGATTTGCAGGAATACCGAAATAACCGCATTTATGCAATTCACATTCAGTCCATTGAGGAGCTTGAAAGTGACGGCGAAGAAAGCAGAAACGCACTGCACAAAAAATTCCTGCTTACGATGACCTGCACGATGGATTTGAGCGAGTGCGGTCGGTACGGCTGGATCGACGAAATCGAAAACAACGCTCTATATTGTGCAATTTGCAAACTCAACACAAATCAGAAAGAACTTCTGACTCTGCTGTATCGGGATGGATACACGCTTTCAGAAGTAGCAGACCGGATATATCACACCTCTGTTGCGGCTGTTTCGCTCAGACTCTCCCGTATACAAAAGCGAATCCGCCAATTCGTTGCGGAGAATGGAGGGCTGGGAAATGACTGATTTCAAAAAACACCCTCCGTATATGGAGCTGTGCCTGTGCCGCAGATGTGCGGATGTCTACTTCAACGATCCTGCCTATTGGGTTGAACGCTCAAATCTCATTCAAACGGTGCGGGAGCTTTGTGATGTGTGCAGCCAATACCGTGGCTTTGACTATTCGATTTGGAAGAAGCCCTCGAATGTGCGATTGCCAAAATCGCATCGTTGAGGAGGTGTCCGAAAATGAATATGATTAAGGCAGATAAAGAAAACAATATTTTCGGTGCACTGAAACTCATTGAGCAGCTTTATCTTGACGGCGAAATCCCCGGCTATGTATTTAGGAACATCCTTCAGGAATACAAGGATGATGTCTGCATTGCCGATTTCACCTGTTACAAAAAGGAAAAGCAGGAAGGTGAGGGTAAGTAATGTATGGATTAAATTCCGATTTTCAAAAGAGAGATGTTGCTATATACGCTCGTGTATCGACGGAGCACGAAGCACAGCTTTCAGCTCTCGGTAACCAGCTTGACTGGTATAAGCCAATTTTGGCGGCAAGACCTGACTGGACTCTGACCGCACAGTATATTGATGAAGGTATTACGGGAACATCGGCTGAGAAGCGTCCGCAGTTTATGAAAATGGTTGAGGATGCACGGCAGAAGAAGTTCAATATGATTATTACCCGTGAGGTTTCCCGCTTTGCGAGAAACACAGTAGATACCCTTCAGTACACTCGGCTGTTGAAGGAATACGGTGTGGAGGTGTTTTTCCTCAACGATAACATCAAAACCTTTGACGGCGACGGCGAATTGCGGCTTACGATAATGGCAACGCTTGCACAGGACGAAAGCCGCAAGACATCCATCCGTGTAAAAGCCGGACAGCAGACCTCTATGCAAAACGGCGTGTTTTATGGTAACGGGAATATCCTCGGATACGACCGTGTGGGCAAGGAGATGGTCATCAACCCCGAACAGGCAAAGACGGTGCGAATGATCTACGATATGTACCTGAGTGGAATGGGGGTGACAGCTATCCAGTATGAGCTTGAAAAAGCGGGGCGGCTGACGGCAATGGGAAAGGAACGGTGGTTCGCATCGTACATTGCGAAAATGCTTCGCAATTCCTTTTACTGCGGCATCATAACCTACCACAAGGAATATACGCCTGATTTCCTGAAGCAGAAGAAAATCAAGAATTACGGTGATTTGGAGTATATTCAGGTTCAAGGTGCACACGAGCCAATCGTAACCGTTGAGGAGTACGAGCAAGTGCAGAAACTGATGAATGCCAAGTCAGTGCTTATGAAAAACCATAACAAAGGAAAACGCAGAGTCGGAAGAATGCAGCATACCACTGCTTTCGGACGCTTGATGATTTGTCAGTGCGGAAACAAGTTCAACTTGCGGTTTCATTCCCGTGACGGGCGGACAGACGGCGTTGATTACCAGTGCTACACTTCTGTAAACCGTGGGAGCGTCGCCAAACGCCTGAACAAAGGCATCTCCATTGAGCATTCGTGTGAATCGCCTTATATTCAGGGCTGGAAGCTGGAAATGATGGCGGAGCAGGTATTTGACCGGTACATCGAAAACGCCGACAAAGTGATGGACTTGTCTTATGCGATGCTCGAAAAGCACATTGCCGATCAGGAGGAACTGCCGGACAATACGGATGTTATCCAGCGCAAGCAAGGCGAAATCGAGAAGCTGATGAATAAGCGGACAAACCTGATTGAGATGAGAGCCGAGGGTGACATTGATAAGGAAATGTTTCGCTCAAAGAAGCAGGAGATTGAGGATCGTGTTGCCAAGCTCACGGAAGAAATCAAAGGCTTACAGCCTGAGAAAGAGCTGACAAGCAACGAGGACTACTCCGCCAAGCTCTTGGAACTGCGAGAGCGTTTGAAGGAGTACACCGGATTTGACTACTCGGTTATCCCCGAAAGCATTGTGGAGGCGTTTATTGAGCGCATTTGGGTGTCAAAGGATGAGTTCCGCTGGTATCTGAGAACCGGAAACAAGGCGGAAGGTGAATTTGACCCTGATGACCACATCAAAATCGGCTCCTTTACACTGACGATCGACGATGCGAAGAAGTACATTTACAGCTTTTCGACCCGCAGGAGAGTCTACAAGTGGGTGGATTTGAATGTGAGCGTGTGGATATGAAATAGTTGGCGCTATGTATTGCTTGCATCACAGGCTGCCATCCGCGAACAGTGCCAATAAGAAGTTGACGCAGCAGCGTAGGCAAAACAACTGATATAAATACGGTCACACAGTCCCTTTGGATTGTGTGACCGTTATTTTTTGCCCATTTTCAGCTGAATACACCGCAAATCAAGCCGCTGGTTTCCCTATGAAATCAGCGACTTTTTTCGTTCTCAAAAAATTGTTTGAAATTTTTTCGCTCAGGGGGTTAAAAAATGAGCCTTCTCGCTGCCTACCTATTGAGGAACAAAACAAACGCTCTCGTGAACCTTGAAAACCGAATACACATTCAACAGGTACATTCCTGATCGGGGGCGAAGGCCCCAGCCGGATGAAGGCGCGCCACGAACTTCCTGCCCACAAGGGTTATCACGGAAAGCAAGGTTGGTAGCGA
>OBKS01001405.1_pt1 | contig 17152 bp, 16 predicted proteins | sample 1517381 | NCBI WGS metagenome assembly OBKS01 (sample SAMN04571686, study PRJEB22368) | human gut metagenome | biome: human gut; material: stool | host: Homo sapiens | place: Luxembourg | collected 2012-08-03 | reverse complement strand
AATTTTGCCATACAAAAACCTCGTTTCTATGTCCAAGAAACGGGGTTCATATCATATCAAGAGTTTTTATTTTATTAAATATATGTAAATTTGTTTAAACATATTAGAAAATAAGACAAAAATCTAGTAATTCATGGTATAATTAATTAAGTACTTATCAAGGAGGAATTATGAAAAAAATAAATGTAGAACATGTTAATGATTTAGCACGTTTAAAAGAAGAAGATTTAGAAAAATATGAAGTGCAATTGAATGACATTATGACAGAAATAGATAAAATATTAGATGTGGAAATAAATACAAAAGAAATAATGATTTCACCTATAGAAAATATAAATCGTTATTATGATGAAAGTGAAATAGAACTGATAGATAAGAAAGAAGTGTTAGAAATGGCAAATAAAACTAATGGAGATTTTATAGTAGTAAGTAGGGTTATAAATGACTGATTATTTAAGTTTAAACATAGAAGAAATAAATGAATTATTAAAACAAAAAAAAATAAAACCATTAGATTTAGTAAATGAAGCCTTTGCCAAAATAGAAAAAAGTAATACTTGTGCATTTATAACACTTAATAAAGAAGAAGCAATAAGAAAAGCAAAAGAATTAGAAAATAAAGAAGTAGATAATGTATTATTTGGAATACCTATTGCTATAAAAGATAACATATCTACTAAAAATTTGAGAACTACTTGTGCTTCTCTTATGTTAGACAATTATATACCATTGTATGACGCAACTGTAATAGAAAAAATCAATGAAAAAAATATGATTATTATTGGAAAAACTAACATGGATGAATTTGCTATGGGTTCTACTGGAGAAACTAGTTATTATGGAAGTCCTAAAAATCCTTTTGATAATGAAATGGTATCAGGTGGTTCATCAAGTGGTAGTGCCATCAGTGTAGCTGAAAGAATAGTACCATTTGCTCTTGGAACAGATACAGGAGGAAGTATTAGACAACCATCTAGTTTTTGCGGGATAGTTGGTTTAAAACCAACTTATGGTAGAGTATCAAGATATGGTTTAGTCGCATTTGCATCTAGTCTTGACCAAATAGGACCAATGACTAAAAATGTCAAAGAAAATGCTTTATTATTAAATGTAATAAGTGGTTATGACAAAAATGACCAAACAAGTTCTAAAGAAATTGTAAAAGATTATGCAAAATATTTAAATACTGATATAAGCAATCTAAAAGTAGCTATACCAACATATTATCTAAATGAGAAAATAGATAAAACTGTAAAAAATAAAGTACTAGAAATAGCTGATTTATTAAAGAAAAATGGTGTAACTGTAGATATTATTGATATTCCATATTTAGAGTATGCTATTCCTTTATACCAAGTTATTGCTTTAGGAGAAGCTAGTAGTAATTTGGCTCGTTTTGATGGAATAAAATATGGTTATAAAGCTAAAGATTATACAAGTACAGAAGATTTTATAAGAAAAACTAGAAGTGAAGGCTTTGGTAGGGAAGTTAAAAGAAGAATTATGATAGGTTCATTTGTTTTAAGTGGAGAAAATGCTAAAATATATTATAATAAAGCATTAACTCTTAGAAAAGAAATGACTAATAGCTTTAAAAAAGTGTTTGAAAAATATGATTTAATTATAGGACCAACTAACACAGATGTAGCTTATAAATTAGGTACAAAACAAGATGATGCTTTAAAAAGCTTTTATGATGATTTACTTACTATACCAGTTAATATGGCAGGTCTTCCTGCAATGTCTTTACCAGTAGGCTTAAAAAATAATTTGCCAATAGGTTTACAAATAATAGGAAATTATTTCAAAGAAGAAACAATATATCAATTAGCGAGCTTTATAGAAAAAGAACTTAACTTAAAAATAGATCCAAGAGGTGATAAATCATGTTAGTCCCTGTAATCGGAATAGAAGTTCATGTGGAACTTAAAAGCAAAAGCAAAGTTTTTTCATCAAGTTTAAATGATTTTAATGCACCAATTAATACAAACATATCTTTAATTGATTTGGCTTATCCTGGTACGCTTCCTAAAATGAATAAAGAAGTAGTAGATATGGCTTTAAAAGCAGCCCTTACTTTAAATTGTAAAATCAATAAAAAAATGCATTTTGATAGAAAAAATTACTTTTATCCAGATTTACCTAAAGGATATCAAATAACTCAAGCAGATACTCCAATTGGATATGATGGCTATTTAGAAATAGATGTAGATGAAACTAAAAAAAGAATTGAAATAGAAAGAATTCATATAGAAGAAGATACATGTAAAAGCATTCATGTCGGAAACGAAACATTATTGAATTACAATAGAGCTGGAGTACCTTTAATTGAGATAGTAACAAAACCAGTTATTACTAGTAGTAAAGAAGCAATACTTTATTTAGAAGCTTTAAGAGAAAACTTATTGTATTTAGGAATAAGTGATGTCAAAATAGAAGAAGGAAGTATGCGTTGTGAAGCTAATGTTTCTTTAAAAGAAGAGAGTAGTAGTGTTTTGGGAACAAAAGTAGAAATAAAGAATATAGGTTCTATTACTAATGTTGGAATTGGCATTGAATATGAAATAGAAAGACAGAAGAAATTACTTCAAAATGGTGAAAAAGTAACAGAAGAAACAAGAAGATTTTGTGATAAAACCAATACAACTATCTTAATGCGTGTTAAAGAAACAGGAAATGATTATAGATATTTTCCAGAACCAGATATGGCTTATATTGAATTAACTGATGAAGAAATTAGTGATACACTAAAAAGTTTACCAATATTACCTAATCAACTTAGAAATAAATATAAACAAAAAGGGATTAATTCAAATAATATAAATACTATTATTAGTAATAAAGAAATATGTGATTTTTTTGAAAGTATATTTGATTTGACTAATCAAGTAATGAGCGCTAATATACTTACTAGTGAAGTATTAAGTTATATAAATAAAAACAAAATCTCATTAAATGAGACATTATTAACAAAAGAAAACTTTATTAAATTAATTGAATTATTGGAAAAAAATGTAATTACAACAAAACATTGCAAAGAAATAATTCCTATAATGTTAGAAAAAGGTACTAATGTAGAAGAAATAATAAAAGACTTAAATATTGAAGTAATAACAGATGATAACTTTGTTTTAGATATAATAAATAAAGTAATAAATGAAAATCCTAATTCAGTAAAAGATTATAAAGAAGGAAAAGATAGAGCTGTTAAATATTTGATGGGGCAGGTAATGAAAGAAAGCAAAGGAAAAATAAATCCTAAAGATGCAATGGATAAACTAATAAGCAATTTGAATAATATTTAAATATGTAGTATAATTTAATTATTGAGGTGGAACATGAAATATATAAAAAAGAATAAGTGGGTTTTGATACCAATTAGCGTTTTTGTGCTTGTCATGATTTTCGCAGTTGTCGGTATTGTTAATTTAGTTATACCTAATGATTCTAAGGACTTATATGGTAATAGGTTAGAAAATATAGAAAAAAACAAAATAAGTGATGATAATGTTTCCTTAATAGAAGAACAACTATTAGCAACCGGAAAAGTAAAAAGTGTTAGTTATGATTTAAAGGGGAAATTAATTAATTATATTTTAGTAGTAAATGATGATGTGGATAAAGTGACTTCTCAATCTTTAACAGCTAAAATATTAGAAGGTTTTGAACAAAATATTAAAGAGTATTATGATTTTCAAGTATTCATTACAACTGAGCAAGAAAGTGAAATATATCCAATAATTGGTTATAAACACTTTAATTCAGCCAATTTTGTTTGGACCAACAATTAGTAAGGTGGTAAGTAATGAAAAATAAAAAAACAGTTATTATTTCTATAATTGTCATTGTTCTATTATCTATGTCAGGAATATTATATTTTGTTTTAACTAAAGAAGATAAAGATACAACATTAAGTATAATTGATAAAAGATGGATTGAAAGTAATAAAAATAAAGTATTTGATATTTCTATTGTTAATAATATTCCAATTTTTAATTATAAAGGAAATGGTGTTTTCTTTGATTTTATAAATGAAATAGAAGAAAGTACAAAACTAGATTTCAATCCGATTTCTTATAATTATAGAGTAGAACCAACTAGTAGTTATGCTTTTAAAATAACTAAAGAATTAAATGATAGTGATTTACTTATTTATGAAGATAATTATGTTTTAGTTGGCACTTCACGTGAAAAATACAACAATTTATCAGAAATAAATAATGTAAAAATTGGTGTTTTTGAAGATGAAATGGATTTAGTTAGTAGATATGTTAATACTAGTGTTAGCATTCAAAAATATAAATCAATTGAAGAGTTATTAGCGTCTATTAATGTGGAAGATGAAGCAAGTAATGATTCTTCAAAAAAAGAAGATTCTTTTAATGATTTGATTGCTATTCCTAAAACCGTTTATCTAGATAAAATAATAGGTAATGATGAATTAAATATAGTTTATAATATAACTGATTTAAAAGAGTATTATGTTTTATCATTAGGTGATGATGATAGACTTAATACAATTATTAAAAAATACTTTAACAAATGGTACAGTAGTTCATATAATGAAGCATATAAAAAATATTTTAATAATGACTATTATGCTTTTAAAAAAATAGATGATACTGAAAAGGCTAAACTAAAAAGTAAAAATTATGTTTATGGATTTGTAAACAATGTACCTTATGATTTATTAAATAAAAATAAATTAGTTGGTATAAATAGTACACTTATTAAAAATTTTGCATCTTTAGTAGATGTAGAATTAGAAATAAAAGAATATAATAGTTCTAATAATTTGTTGGATGCTTTTAATAAAAATGAAATAGATTTTATGTTTAATGATTACAACAAAGAAGGATATAAATTAGATGTTCATAAAACTGTTTCACCATATGATGAGTTAGTAGTAGTAATATCTGATATAAAAAACAACTTAACAGTTAATTCAATTAATTCTTTATTAGATAAAGAAGTTGTATTAGTAGATAATACTAAAATAGAAAAATTATTTAGTGAAAATGGTAACAAAGTAAAGAAAGTCAATAATTTAAATAGTTTATTACATAGTATAAAGAATAAAGATATTATTGCTCTTGATTATGGAACTTATTATTATTATAGTAAAAATTTACTTTCTAATTTCAAGGTTGATTATATGTTTGAATTAAATGATGAATATAACTTTGTAATGCGTGATATAAGTGATAATAAGTTATTTAATGAGTTTTTTGATTTTTATTTATCTTTTGTCAATGAAAAAGAATTAGAAAATGATACTTTTGTAAAATTATTCTCAATAAAAATTGCTAAGCAAGATAACAAAATTTTTATGTCTTTAATGTCATTAGTAATAATACTTTTAGTAATAATTGTAGTTTTAAAGAAAGCTTTATTTAAAAAGAAGAAAAGAAAACATAATATTAATATGTCAAAATCTGATAAGTTAAAATATATAGATGTTCTTACTTCGTTAAAGAATAGAAATTATTTAAATGATCACATTGAATTATGGGATGATAATGAAATATATCCTCAAACTATAGTTGTAATTGATTTAAATAATATAGCTTATATTAATGATAATTATGGTCATCAAGAAGGAGATACAGTTATTAAAGATGCGGCTAATATATTAATTAAAAATCAATTAGAAAAAACAGAAATAATTAGAACTAATGGTAATGAGTTTTTAATTTATATGATTGGTTATGAAGAAAAGCAAGTGGTTTCTTATTTGAAAAAGTTAAATAAAGAATTAAAAGAATTATCTCATGGTTTTGGAGCAGCATATGGTTATAGTATGATAACTGATGCGATTAAAACTATTGATGACGCTGTTAATGAAGCAACGTTAGATATGAAAAATAATAAAGAAGAAACAAATAATTAAGGAAAAATTATGGAAAGAATAAAAAGAATTGTAAAAAAAATGATTTCAATTATTTGCAAGCCAGAAATGAAAATACTACCAGGAAATGTAGCTTTCTTTCTGGTTCTTTCTATTGTTCCAATTGTTATTTTAATAGGTGTTATTTGTAGTATGATGTCTATCTCTACTGATACTTTATCTAATTTTATGAACTCATACTTTCCTGAACAAATAAGTGATATTTTAGTACCTTATTTTAGTGGACAAGGTGTTAATTTAAATGTAATTATATTTACTATAATGGGGTTTTTTATTGCTAGTAATGGAACTCATGCTATTATAATAGCGTCTAATAGACTTTATGGAGTTGAAGATTCGTCTTTTTTAAAGAAAAGATTAAAAGCTTTTAATATGATTATTTTACTTATTTTTACTATTATATTTATGCTTTTGTTTTTAGCTTTCGGAAGCAAAATAATGAATTTTTTAACTAATAGAGTGTTAGGAGATTTTGCTAGTGTAGTATATTATGCTTATTTAATTATTAAGTGGCCTATTGGTTTGTTATTTATATTTATTATTGTTAAATTATTGTACACATTAGCGCCAGATAAAAAAATAAAGAGTAAATATGTTAATAGAGGTGCTTTATTTACTACTATTGGCTGGGTAATAACTACTTTCATTTATGGATATTACGCTACTAACATAGCTAATTATAGTTTATTTTATGGTAGTTTATCTAGTATAGTAGTTATGATGTTTTGGTTTTATTTAATAGCTTATATATTAGTTATTGGTATTGTTATTAATATAACTAGTTATGAAATGTCTGAAGATAATAAATAGTATTTTGTAAAATAAATGCTATTTTTTATTAATTTTATTGATTATTAAGTTTTTTAATCTTTCGCAAATTTTTAGACTAAATGCAGTTTTGTAAAAATTAATTTAATTTATTAGACTTATTTCATGTTTAATGTAGAAAAACGGGAATAAGTCTTTTAATTTCTGCAGATATTACTTAAATTATTTCATGATAAAAATACGGAGGTTATTTCCATTTTTAAAAAAAAGCGGAATTCCAAATGAAAATTCACGTAAATTAAATAAAAAGGACACAATTTGTTCTTTTTTTGTATGTTTTTTGATATAATTAGGTTAGAGGTGGATAGCTATGGAAAGAAAACAATTATACATTGACTTTGATGGCGTAATAATGGATACCATAGATGTAACTTATAAATTATTAGAAGAGCAGAAAATAAGCTTACAAAACGAAAAAGAAGTAGAGAACTTTTATAAAACAATAGATTGGAAAAATTTATTATCAATTACTCCAGAAATAAATGATGGTTTTAATTGTATTGAAAAAATAAGAGAAAGCAATTTATTTGATATAGCTATATTGACTCATGTAAATTCACTTGATGAAGCAATAGAAAAAGTAAAATTCATAAGAAAACATACAATAGATTTAACAATTATACCTGTTCCTAAAGCCATATCTAAAACTAAAATGGTTCATACAGAAGGAGCTATTTTAATAGATGATTATACAAGCAATTTAACAGAATGGGAAGCATCTGGTGGCATAGGTATAAGATTTAATAGAAGCCTTAATGGTAAAGGCTTTAAAGTAATTGATCGATTAGATAAAATATTAGAAATGAACTTAGTAAAGCAGGGATTAAATGGAAGCATTAGAAAATATAAAAAATATAAAAATATATGATACAACTTTTGAACACTTAACAGAGGTAATGGATAGTTATAAAAAATATATGACATTTTTAGATGAATTATCTTTAAAAGAATTAGCTATAATTTTACAAACACTTCGAAAAGAAGAACTAATTAATAATCAAGAAACAGAATATGAATCACCATTATTAATGGAAGTAGAACTAAATATGGAAAGAAAAAATTCAATAGGAATGCTTTCAGATATAATAAATAGTGAAGAACCATTAACAATCGAAGATATAAAAAATATTCATCAAAGATTATTAAAAGGAACTGGTGATGATATACCGCAAAATTATCCTTACCGAACAAGTGAAGTAAGAGTTTCAGAAATGATAGAAGGTAAAGAAGTAATATCATATTTCCCACCAATTGGAAAAGAAATAATTTACTATATGCAATACATATTGGATTATTTAAATAATGATAGTAATTTACAAATCGAAACAGTTTTTATAAAACCAATGATTGCTCATGCTTACATTGCTTTACTTCAACCATTTTGTAATGGAAATACAAGACTAGCTAGATTAGTTGAATACGGAAAAATATTTGATTTAACTAACAAATATTTTAAAAAAAATTATCCGAATCCAATTTTATATTTGTCAAAGAACTACTTATTAACAAGAGGAAATTATAGAAATAAAATAAAGAATATTGCGACACTTCATAATGATGAATCATGGAATAGCTGGTTTAACTATAATTTAAATAGAATAGAAGATCAATTATATTATTTAAATTCAAATTTAAGTCAATATCACCAAAGACACAAACATTTTTAGCACTCTTGCTTGACAAGTGCTAAAAAAAGAGTATAATTATAATTGAATGAGTAATCATTCAATTTTTAAGTATGATAATAAAAGGAGGTAATAGATATGAATATGGAAGAAGTAAAACCTTTGGAAAAATATGGTAGAGATATCACAAAAAGTGTCAAAGATGGTAAAGTTGATCCTGTAATAGGAAGAGACGAAGAGATTAGAAGTATTACTAGAATTTTATCAAGGAAAACTAAAAACAACCCAGTTTTAATTGGTGAACCTGGTGTAGGTAAAACTGCCATAATAGAAGGATTAGCCCAAAGAATAATTAAAGGAGATGTTCCAAATAGTTTAAAAAACAAAACAATTTGGGAACTTGATATGACTAGTTTAGTTGCGGGTGCTAAGTATAAAGGTGAATTCGAGGAAAGATTAAAAGAAGTTCTTAAAGCTGTAGAAGACTCTAATGGTGAAATTATAATCTTTATTGATGAAATCCATATGATAGTTGGTACTGGTGCTGAAGGAGCTATGGATGTTGGTAATATGTTAAAACCAATGCTTGCTCGTGGTGAAATAAGATTAATTGGTGCTACAACTTTAAATGAATATAGAAAATATATAGAAAAAGATGGTGCTTTGGAAAGACGTCTTCAAAAAGTTATGGTTTCAGAGCCTAATGTTTTGGATACAATTACAATCCTTAGAGGCTTAAAGGAAAGATTCGAAGTATTCCATGGTGTTAATATAAAAGATAATGCTTTGGTTGCGGCTGCTACTTTATCAGACAGATATATAACAGATAGATTTTTACCAGATAAAGCTATTGATTTGGTTGATGAAGCTTGTGCTACAATTAAAGTTCAAATGGATTCTGTTCCAGCTCCACTAGATATATTAACTAGAAAGATAATGCGTTTAGAAATAGAAAAAGAAGCTTTAAAGAAAGATACTGATGATATTTCTAAAAAAAGAGTATTGGAAATTAAAGATGAAATTGCTATTCTAAAAAAAGATGAACAAGAATTAAGAACAAAATGGGAAAATGAAAAAAGTATAAATGATGCTATTAATAAGAAAAAAGAGGAAATAGAAAGAAATAAATTTAAACTAGAACAAGCTGAAAATAATTATGATCTAGAAACAGCAGCTAAAATAAGACATGGCATTATTCCTACTTTGGAACATGAATTAGAAGTTTTAAGAAAAAGTGATGAGTCACAAATTTTGAGTGATACTGTAGATGATGAAGCTATTGCTGCTATCATTTCTAAATGGACTAATATCCCTGTTCAAAAATTAGTTGGTACTGAAAGAGAAAAACTAATCAATCTAGAAAGTGATATGAAAAAACGTGTTATTGGTCAAGATGAAGCTATTAAATTAGTAAGCGATGCTATTATAAGAGCACGAGCTGGTATTAAAGATCCTAAAAGACCAATTGGTTCATTTATTTTCTTAGGACCTACTGGTGTAGGTAAAACTGAAGTTGCTAGAACGCTTGCAAATTTACTTTTTGATGATGAACGTCATATGGTAAGAATTGATATGTCTGAATATATGGAAAGCTTTTCTGTGTCTAGATTAATTGGTGCTCCTCCAGGATATGTAGGATATGATGAAGGTGGACAATTAACAGAAGCAGTAAGAAGAAATCCATATAGTATTGTTTTGTTTGATGAAATAGAAAAAGCTCATCCAGACGTATTTAATATATTACTTCAAATATTAGATGATGGTAGAATTACAGATTCTCAAGGTAGAACAGTTGATTTTAAAAATACAATTATTATAATGACATCTAATTTAGGTAGTGAATATATTCTAGATAATACTGAAAATGCAAATGAGTTAGTTATGAAAGAGTTAAGAAGCTCATTTAAGCCAGAATTTATTAATCGTATTGATGAAATTATTATCTTTAAAGAATTAACTAAAGACAATATGTATAAAATATTGGATAAAATAATAAAAGAAGTTGAATTTAGATTAAAAGATAAAGGTATAACTATAGAACTTACTGATAAAGCAAAAGACTATGTTATTGATAATTCATATGATTATAAATATGGTGCAAGACCACTTAAAAGATATGTTTCAAGAAATATTGAAACAATGATAGCAAACAACATTATTTTAGATAAAATTAAATATGGACAACATTTATTAATAGATGTAATAGAAGACGAATTTGTTATTAACTAAATTCGTCTTTTTATGTTTAAACAAATATATTATTTCATTATGTGTAACAACTTAATTTTAAAATTATATAAATAATAAAATCCTAACGGATTATAGAATAATCTTATATAAAATGATATAATGTTTTTGAAATTAAACTGGATTTGTAAGGAGAAGATAATATTATGGAAAAATCAATTGTGTATATATCGATGAGAGATGATAATAATATTGACTGCAGTTATTCGATAGTTCAGAAAGATGAATTAAAAGTAATTATTGTTTTAAAAGATTTGGAATGTGGAATTTTTGATTATAATAAATTAAAAAATGAAAAAAAGTTTAAATATTTATTGCTAAAACAATATTATGATAATAAATCAGCATATAAAGATTTTTTAAAATTGATTGGGAAAATGTGTAAAAAAACGAAATCGAGTAAATATTTTTCAAATCATAGAATTGAAGATAATAGAATGATACATGATAATTCTAAGAATGAGCATATGATTAGTCTTGAGGAAAAAAACTCTATAATGATAGATATATTATTTTTAAAAAATTTGTAATAGATAATATTGATAATTTTTAATATAAAATAAATATATAATTTTTTATGAGATTGTTAGCAAAGTAACAATCTTTTTTATAATAGATTATTCAATAAAAAGCATCAGTTTGATGCTTTATCTTCAAGGATAATTGTGTATTTAGAATTGCCTTTATAATTGTTTGATTCATCTAAATCATCTTTTTTATAAGTAAATGCTGTTAAAGTAATTGGAGAAGATATTTGATCATAGTAGGTAGACGCAAATACTTTAACAGAAGTAAAAATAGTATTTTCAGTTACTTCATTTTCTTCAACATGTCTATACCATGCACCTTTTTCTTGATTAATATCATCATATAAAAATAATTCAATAAAACATTTAATGACATCGTTATCTTTAGGTGAAAGTATAGTTTTATCTATCTTAGAACCATCTTCTAAATCAAAACTAACATGATAGCCAATTTTATATTCCTGAATATTTTCATAAGTATTGTAATATTCGTTAAATATATCTTGAAAATAATATCCATATAAATTATCATCTTCACTGTAGACAGTAGAAAGAACAATTATTTCATTTAATTTTTGCCATTTTGATGTATAAGTATTTACTTTTTCTAAAATGCCATTATTGTTTCTATATAAACTAAGCTTTATTGGATTATTATCTATATATTTTACCTCAGTTTCTTCTATTTTTTCTATTTCTTCTTTATCTTCGATGGGATTAATTGGCTCTGTTTTTTTACTACAACCACTTAAAAGTAAAAATAAAATTAATAAAAAATATTTCATATTTATCACCAATTACTATTTTACCTTACTTTAATATAAAAAGTATAGTATAATATAAAAAGAAGGTGAAAAAAGTGTTAAGAGTTGATTCAAGAAAAGTAGAAAAAGGAGATACATTTATTGCTTTAAAAGGAATATCTAGTGATGGTCATGATTATATTTCAAAAGCAATAGAAAATGGTGCTTCTAAAATAATAGCTGAAAAAGGAAATTATAGTGTAGAAACTATATTAGTTAAAGATACTAGAGAATATTTAACCAATTACTTAAGTCAAAAATATAATAAAGAATTAAATGAAATGACATTAATAGGTATAACTGGAACGAATGGAAAAACAACTAGTGCCTATTTAATATATCAAGCCCTAAATAACCTTAATATTAAATGTGCTTATATTGGTACAATAGGTTTTTATTTAGATAAGAAAATACATGATTTACCTAATACCACTCCTGACATATTAGAGCTATATGAAATGTTTATGGAGTGTTACAATAAGGGTTATAAACACATTGTTTTAGAAGTAAGTAGTCAGGCAATATCCTATAAAAGAGTAGATAAAATATTGTTTGATTATGCCTTATTTACTAATTTAACTCAAGATCATTTAGATTATCATAAGACAATGGAAAACTATGCTTTAGCTAAACAGCAATTGTTTAAACAACTTAAGAAAAATGGTAAAGCTATTATAAATGCTGATGATAAAAATAATCATTATTTTGTTTTAAATAACGATAATACTTTTTATGGTATTAATAGTGGCGATGTTAAAGTAAAATCATATGTCATTAACAATAATTATACATATATAAAATATGAATATTTAAATAATGAATATGAGGTAACCACAAATTTAGTTGGAAAGTATAACATATACAATATATTACTTACAATTACATTATTAATTAAGATGAATATATCAATTGCTGAAATAAATAGAATAATTCCTAAATTAGTATCACCTGTTGGTAGAATGGATAAAATTGTATATAAAAATAATTTAATTGTAGTTGATTATGCCCATACTTTAGATGCAATGGAGAATATTGTTTCAACGGTAAGTGAAATAAAACACAATAATATCTATATTGTATTTGGATGTACTGGTGATAGAGATAGAACAAAAAGAAGTATGATGACTAACTATGCTTTAAAAAATTCTAAGAAAGTTATTATTACTAATGATGATCCCCATACAGAAGATGTAAATCAGATAGTAAGTGATATGCTAAAAAATAATACTTTAACTAATTATGAAATATGTCTAGATAGAAGTTTAGCTATAAAAAAAGGTATAGATTTGTTAAAAGAAAATGATATATTACTTATATTGGGTAAGGGACATGAAGAATTTATGATAGTTGGAAAAAATAAAATACCATTTAATGATATGAAAGAAGTAAAAAAATATATTAATAATAGTTATGTAAATAATTAGATAATTTTAAGGCACTGTTTCGAAAGATTCAGTGTTTTATTATAAAATAATAATTATAGTTTAAACGATTGCTTTTTTTAAATAATAATGATATATTACTGCTAGGGAGGTTTGTATGTTAAGAGAAGACATAAAAGATATATTAAATAATTCAAAAGTATTAACAGTAGCGGGTTTTAAACACTATGATAGTCAAGATGGTTTTTATTTCTTTAGAGAGGATGCTTTAGCAAATCCAGGTGTATTTAAAACCAATTTACTAATGTTTAGCAATAAATTTGTTTTAAATTCAATTATTAATAGAAAAGATTTTTCGTTTGAGCATGTAAATGATGAAACCAATGTAATAAGTGTACTAAATTATAGACAAGAAGAAAAAAGTGTTGAGATATTAGAACATAATGAAAGTTTATCAATAAACATTAATGGTGAAAATTACCATTTATTATTTAGTGTATCAAGTGATAATATATCGTTTTATTTAAAAAATAAAGATAAAACATTTAAATTTATTTATGATAAAGATAATAATATTTACTATAATGAAAAAGCAGATGAAAATAATAGTATTTCTTTAAAATTAAAACATCTTAATAATTATCAAAGATTATCATGCAATAATGAAGAGTATGAGTTTAAAAAAAGTTCAAAAATATACAAAAATATTTTAAGTAATGAAACTGTTAAATCAGCAATAAGTACTATGTTAGATGATTTAAGTAGCAATTTACCTGGTTTAATGGATACTATAAAGCAATATAAAATATACGAAAAATTAGTTGTTAAAAATAATTATTCTAGCTGTTTTAATAGGAACTTTATAAATAGTCTTATCAATAATTCTAAAATTAAAAAAAAGTCATTGCTTTAATCTACTATATATGATACAATAAAATTGTCTAAAAGATAGATGACTCATTTATGAAAAATCTACAGCAAAATACCTTGGGAATTCAAGTTATAAATGGTGTTGAAGGCTTATATAAAATAAGAATCCTTAAGTTTATAAAAGAGAATACCCCCTTAGAAAAAGGGTTTTATCGTAGAGTATCACTTTTAGGCTTTTTTTTATGGGAGAGTGTTTTTATGTTTGAAAGATTAGAGTTATTGATTGGAAATAAAATAGAAAGTCTACATAGTAAAACTGTTTTAATAATTGGTTTAGGTGGAGTAGGTGGTTATGCTTTAGAATGTATTGTTAGAAGTGGTATAGGAAGAGTAATTATTGTTGATAATGATGTAGTTGATATTACTAATTTAAATAGACAAATTGTATCTTTGCATTCTAATATAGGACAGTTAAAGGTAGATGCTTGGGAAAAAAGAATAAAAGACATTAATCCTGATATTGAAGTAATAAAAATGAAACAATTTATAACAAAAGATAACATATCTTTATTGTTTGAAAATAAAATAGATTATTTAATAGATGCTTGTGATACGGTTGAAACTAAAAAAGAAATAATTAGAAATTGTTTAAATAGAAATATTAAATTTATTTCTTCTATGGGAACAGGAAATAAATTAGATATTACTAAATTTAAAATAGAAGATATTAGGAAAACTAGTTATGATCCAATAGCTAAAATAATTAGAAAAATGGTAAAGGATGAACGTATTAAAGGTAAGATTCCTGTTATTTATAGCACAGAATCTCCAATTAAAACTAATTCTAAAACAATTGCGTCTATTTCTTTTGTTCCAGCTATGTCTGGACTTATGTGTGCAAGTTTTGTAATAAATGATATTATAGGTGATATAAATGGTAGAAGAAATTAAAAAAATTCTTAAATCATTAGAGGGTACTGTAGTTGCGTTTGGTTTTAAGGGTGAAAAATTTAGTAGTATTTTAAACTCAAATAATAAAATAATTAGTTTTGATATAATGGATGAAATAAGTAAAAAAAACAAAAAAGAAAGTAGTAAATCTAAAAAAATAGATGTGACTGATTTAAGAAAAAAATACGAGAAAAATAAGGTGAACGCTATTTTAATAGATGTTGATGTAATGAATCGTTATATGATTTATTTAATTAAAGAAACTATTTATATTGGAAAATCTAATGTTTACTTATTTGGAAATAAAGATAAAGTTGATTATTATTTGAATAAATATAAAAGATATAATATAAATTTTAAGACAAATTTGTATAATGATAATATGATTGCTTATATCAATATAAGTAGTGCAAAAAACAATGTTTTGAAAGATAAATTTTATTTACTTAAAGATAAGTTAGAATTATTTATAAATATGTTAAGTGATATACTTACATCTTAAAATATATTTTATATGGTATTATTTTGCTATTAAAATTCATTGACTTTTATAGTTAAAAAGTATAGAATTAAATTAGTATTATGATGCTAAATGCATAATATATTACAGGAGGAAAAATAATGAAATATTATCTTATTGGTATAAAAGGTGCTGGAATGAGTGCTTTAGCGCTTTTATTTGATGATTTAGGGTATAACGTAGTAGGATATGATGATGCTAAGGACCATCGTTTTACTGAAGATAATTTGTTAGAAAGAAATATAAAAATATATACGGAGCCTAATCAATTTGAAATGGATAAAGATACTATAATTGTTAGAAGCCCAGCTATTAGAGATAATCATCCAGAAATGGAAAGAGCTTTAAAAATGAATTTAAAGACTTATCAGTATCAAGAAATGCTAGGAAAGTTAACTAGAATGTTTGATACTATAGGAGTTGCTGGTTGTCATGGAAAAACAACTACTTCTTCTATGCTAGTTCATGTTTTAGATAATATAAGAGGCTGTAATTATATAATTGGTGACGGACATGGTCATGCTTTTAAAGAGAATAAAGATTTTGTTTTAGAGTCTTGTGAATATAGAAGACATTTTTTGAATTATGATGTTAAATATGCTATTATAACTAATATTGAATTAGATCATACAGATTATTATAAAGATATGCAAGATATGATTGATGCTTATCAAGAATTTGCTAATAGGGCAGAAAAGATGGTAATAGCTTGTGGAGATGATCAATACACTAGATATTTAGAAGTTAATAAGCCTATATTTCATTATGGTTTAGGGGAAGATAATGATATAATTGCTAAAGATATTGAATATAGAAATGATGGAACTAGTTTTGATTGTATTATTGAAGGTAATTACTATGGACATTTTGATTTACCTTTATATGGAAAACATATGCTTTTAAATTCTTTAGCGACTATAGCTGTTTGTTATTATGAAAGATTAGATGCAAAAGAAGTTAATAAATATTTAAAAACTTTTAAAGGTGCTTCTAGAAGATTTAAAGAAACTTTGATTGGAAATAATGTAATTATTGATGATTATGCTCATCACCCAACTGAAGTAAAAGTTACAATAAAAGCTGCTAAACAAAAGTATCCTGATAAAAAGATAATAGCTATTTTTAAACCTCATACTTTTTCTAGAGTTAAGGAATTTGCTAAAGAGTTTGCTGATAGTCTAAATATAGCTGATTATGCTTATGTTATGGATATTAATTATGATAGAGAGCTTCCTGAAGAGTATCCAGATGTGACACCATATACTATTATTGATATGTTAAATAATGGTGATTATATTAATGAAAAAGAAGTTGATAAACTACTTAAATATGATAATGCTGTGTTATTATTTATGAGTAGTAAGGAAATATATATATTAGAAGATTTATATAAAAAAGCTTTAGAAGAAAAAATTGATTAGTTTTTTCTTTTTTTATTACTAATTTAAATATTAATAGTTATGTATTTTGATTTAGGAAAGATAGTTATAA
>OBKS01001398.1_pt1 | contig 17201 bp, 11 predicted proteins | sample 1517381 | NCBI WGS metagenome assembly OBKS01 (sample SAMN04571686, study PRJEB22368) | human gut metagenome | biome: human gut; material: stool | host: Homo sapiens | place: Luxembourg | collected 2012-08-03 | reverse complement strand
CCACGACCTAAAAATCGACATCAACTCGTCAATAAGGAGTAACACCTAATATCCACGTGACAATGAGAGGCAGGTATAACACCAGATGTAATGATAGAATCAATGTAACACCTAATATCACGTGACAATGAGAGGCGGACGGAGGTTCCGGCGGAGACCCGTGGTCACCCATGACCCCGTAAATGGGAGGTGCCGGCGACAGCCGGAGGGATGAGCGACAGCGAAGGTCGCCGCCGGTACCTCCAGACGCCGGCGCCATTGTCGATAATCGCCCAGTAAAAATTTGCCCCCGGAGCGCTGACGTGCAGCAACTCCGGGGGACGTGCAACATACAAAAACAGAGAGTTAGTATTTTATCTCATCTTCTTTACAGCCTTCTGCAAAGAATGAATTTCATTTCTTGACCAAGGCAGACCGATAAACTCTGATGGATAATCAGTCTCGATAATATCAGGCTCAGCTAAAAGCTCACGTTCGTAGGCTATCCTTCTGTCCTTCGCATTCTTCACCTTGTCGGACGAACCGGTAATCGAAGTCATCGTCATCACTCCCCTGTCGTGAAGTTTCTTATAGACCCCGTAGAGCTCAGGATTCACTGCAAGCCTCACATAAGCCATTATATGATCCCATGGAATATCACATTTGTCATACGCCTCGAAATGCTCCTCGGAACTGATTTCCACACAGAACATCACGTTGTGAATACCGTGATTCCAATAATACAGAGCCTCATCGATAGAACGCACACTAAGCATAATATTGTGATACATCGACCAGTCCCCGCCTGGGCTCAACTGCTTGATATAATAATCCAGGCTTGCCTTCTTCACCTCATCACTCACACCCTTGGTATTGATATACTTATTGTCGAAGTTGAAGACCACCTTATCTTTACCCCACTCGAGAATCTGCTTCAAAGTCGGTATCTTATAAGGAGTTACATTGCCACTCCTGTCCACAAGATTCAGCTTCTGAATCTCATCATAAGTATAATCGCTGACCTTGCCCTTGCCGGTAGTAGTCCTGTCCACTGACAAATCGTGCATCAGCACCATCACACTATCCTTCGTGAAACTGAAATCGATCTCGAAGAAAGTCGGCATGAGGGACAATGTCTTTTCACATGACTCGATACAGTTTTCAGGATAACCCGGCATCATACCTCCCCTATGACCGCTGATGATAATGTCACGTTTCGGAGAATAACGGAAATACGCCTGCAAATCCTCAAAAGAATTGATCGAAACCCTGTGAGCATCGATACCACTCTGATACTGAGCATCAGCATTGACCTGAGCTGAAAGCTGGAACGCCGACAGGGCGATAGCCATAGACGCGGCAGCTATATTCTTGATAATCATCATATTTTCTCAACGTCATGATAAGCCTTCACAATCTCGGCAATCATAGGATCTCCGGCAGCGATACCTGTTACCTCAGCAATAGTCGCCTCGAGTCCCTCGGACTTGATCTTCTCCATAAGCTGAACACTCTGAGGATCTTCCGGGTTATCGAAATGCAAAGCGGCACCTACTCCGAGAAGAAGTTTGTCATAAGGAAGGCCGAAACTCTTCGCAGTCATGATAGGCTTGATAAGTCTGTCGTCAGCAGAAAGCTTCCTGAGCGGCTCGCGGCCTACACGATTCACGTCATCCTTAAGATATGGATTACGGAAACGCTTGATAATCTTCTCAATATACTTAAAATGCGCCTCATGGTCGAAACCGAACTGCTTTACAAGAGCCTCACCACTCTGCTGCATGGCAGCGTGTACGAGATCGAAAATCTCAGGAACCTCGATACTCTCACCGATGGTCTGACAACCCTTCATCTTGCCCACATAAGCAGTGATTGCATGACCGGTATTCAATGTAAAGAGCTTCCTCTCGATATAAGCCAACAGATTGTCAGCCAAGTTCATACCGTCGATCTTAGGTGCAGGGCCTACAAACGCCTTCTCCTCCACATTCCACTCATAATACTTCTCCACAGCGACATCGATAGGATTTTCGCTTCTGACAGGAGGAACGATACGGTCTACGGAACAGTCAGGAAATCCGACATGCTCCGTACACCATGCCGCCTGCGCCTCATCCAGATGAGAAAGCACTGCTTCCTTCAGACGAGAAGACGCCATAAGTCCGTTTTCACATGCAATAATATTAAGAGGGGCTTCAATGCCTGCTTCTTTACGTGCAACGATTCCTTTAGCGATGGCCGGAGCGATAAACTGAAGAATTCTCAAGCCAACCGCAGTCGTAATGAGTTCAGCCTCTTTAATTTTCTCCACCACAGCATCGGTAGACGAATCCACAGCGCTGACACCGGAAATAAGAATATCCTCACTGTCGACATCTTTAATATGAACGGTATACTGTCTGTCGGCATTGATCCTGTCGACAAGGTCCTTGACTACATCTGCGAACACTACCTGATAGCCGGATTTAGCAAGAACGGCTCCAATGAATCCACGGCCGATATTTCCGGCCCCAAACTGAACTGCAAGTTTCATTTTATTAATTATTTAGTTGTTTTTGGATATCCTCTCGGGATACCACGGCTTGGCCGACTGCCATCATGCCATCCGTAGTAAATACAATCCGGAAGAGTTTTTCACCTATTTATTATTCAATATTTTTTTACGATCCCTAAAAATGAATCGTTTCAATTATTCGCTACATGTGCTCGAAAAATATGTTGGTAAAGCTTTTTAATGAATTTTCGAGTATAGAGTCCCTTTAGAAGAAGTAGTGCGCCGGACGCACACGACTGATGATAAGACCGAAAAGACGCACAAGGGGTGCTGTCCAACCGACAACACCCCATGTCACCTACAAAAGTCCAAGTACCTCTTTAGAGATGTAGAACGTCTTGTTTTTAGGCACATATACCGACACCGAAGACAACTGAATCTTCTTTCCGTCCTTCTCTACATAAGAACGGTTCGCAGGCACACGCACCTTGCCATCCACGACGAGCACCGGCTCTTTTCCAGGCTCCACTACGCACTCATGGCCAGCCAGCAACACATCCGACTTTACATATATATTAGAGGTAAGCTCCTTCAACGAACCCGGCACGCCGAGCAAATCGAACATATAACCTGCCATCTCCGTACTCTCCAAGAATCCTGTAGGCCTCTGGTTATTAGGATTATACACCGCAAGAAACACATCCTCCGAAGTATGACTTCCATTCGAGTAACCTATATGCGTATGAGCGTTCAGGATATCCATCACCACCGATTTGAGATTATCCGAGAACTGAACCTTCATATAATCATCCTCGACAAGACCGCGGACCGCCAGAATCGCTTTCAACTCTTTTTCGTTCAGGTCAATGCCGGTATTTTCCAGGAAAATGGACTTCACTTCCTCCGGCTTGCACTTTTCTAGTTTTTGATTCAGTGCATCCCCGGTTCCCTTGTAATGTGGAAGCATAACGAACACTGAATCAAGACCTTTCTTATAATAACCGGAATAATTCCTGTCACCGAGAGTCATACCTGCAGTACCATGATCAGGAACCACAATTACAGTTGTATTGCCATCCTTTTTGGCGAAATCTATAGCTGCAGCCACAGCCTTGTCGAACGCCTCATATTCAGAAATGGTACCGAGCGGATCATTACTGTGCGCCGCGAAATCCACCTTACTACCCTCAACCATAAGGAAGAATCCGTTTTTGTTTTTCGACAGCAACTCTATAGCCTTAGTCGTCATCTCCGCCAGAGAAGGCTCCGCAAGTGTATCTCTGTCAATATCATACGCCATAGCACTCTTCGCAAACATCGACCAGACAGGAGCAGAATCCAAAGCGCGGAAACCCGCCATATCTTTCTCCTGATATTTGATGCCTTTATCTTCCAAAATGGATTTCACGTCATCATCCATGTATTTGATTCCACCGCCGAAAACGACATCCACACCATTGGAAGCAATCTGTCTCATGATATTGGCATCCTCTGTACGGGCAACCACATGAGAAGCAGTACCGGCAGGAGTCGCATGGCTGACCTTCACAGTAACCACGAGACCTGTAGACTTGTGACCGAGAATCTTGGCAGCTTCCAAAACAGTAGCCAAAGGCTGCCATGTACTGTCAGCATTGATCTCATACACATCCTGGCCCTCATTTTTCGCGGGATACACTGAGAGGTTCGAATTCTGGACGCGATAGCCGGTCATCAGCGAGGTTATCGCGGCAGGCGAAGCGGCAATCGGGGCGTCGGAGCAAGCCGGGCGCACATATCCGCAAAGATACGGGTCGGTCGCGAGGCGCGCTGCACCCATCTGCGGATTCTTGAATTCCTTATACCAACGCACTACCGGAAGCATGGTGCTGGACGTTCCGTCTGGTATCATCAAAATCACATTTTTGGTCGGCTTAATTTTACCGTTATCACCGCAACATCCTGTAAACAACGCCGTTACAACTACAGTCAATGAAGCGGCAAGTGTAAGTTTGCTAAAAGTTCTCATATTTGTCATCAAATGTTCATCATCGGTGAGGGAGTCTGCCGCGGCAATGCGCACAAGTGGACGCTGCCTTCGCTGACTCCTATTTCTGTCAATGCTGCCTTCGCAGAGGAGTAGGCCAATTCTGGGGTGTTGTTATGGTCGCTCAAATGGCAGAGGAAGATGTTTCTCAGCCCTTCGTGCCAGAACTGCTTAATAGCAAATGCACACTCATCGTTGCTGAGATGGCCGTGTCCCTGGCATATACGCATTTTAAGTTCATGTGGATATGGCCCGGAAATGAGCATATCCATGTCGTAGTTCGATTCCATGACTACCGTGGACGCTTCCGATGCATGTTTTACCGCTTCATCGGTCATTCTGCCCAAGTCTGTCATTATCACGAACTTATCTTCGCCTGCAAGAATCGCATATCCTACTGTCTGGGTAGCATCATGCGGTACCACGAAGTATTTTACGGAGAAACCGTCGACGTCATTCCACTCATTCTCGACCAAGTCCCTTCGGCATTGACCCAAATAAGGAGCGCCGAAAGAATGGGCGGCGAGGGCGGAATGGAGCTCTCTGGTGGCATAGACCGGCTTCTGGAGGCGCTTGCAGTAGGAGGCCAGGCTGCGGATATGGTCCATATGGTCATGCGTCACGAGCACGGCACTGAATGAATTGTAATCCAATCCGTTAGACATCAATACCTGTTTAAGCCGCCTGAGACTCACGCCGGCATCTATCAGTATCGCATGACGTTGTCCATCTGCATCCGTCCGTTCTAAATAGTAGCAGTTTCCGCAACTGCCGCTGGAAAGGCTCATAAATCTGAGCATCGTTATTCCTCCTGTTTTATCTGTTCTGTTCTTGTTCACAATATTTCTTTATGACGCTGTACGCGTCCGCAACTCCAAGCTCGCCCGCATGGGACAGGTCAATGCAGCCTTTCTCCTTGTCTTTCAAGTAGATAAGTACAAGACCTCTGTTAAAGTATGCATCCCCGAGGTATGGGTAGCATGAAATGGCTTTCGTATAATTATTTATCGCTTCGACATATGAAGACGAAAGGCATTGGAGATTCGCAAGGTTAAAATACGCATAAGGAATGTCGCCGACCACTTCTATCGCTTTCTTCATATCTTCGATGGCGTCAGAATAGTCGTAGGTCCTGCTTACCTGATCCTTAACTCTGGCTCTCGTCGTTCCCTGGTCATCCATCGTAAGTGTCTGGACATTATTCTCTATCGAAGAGATAAAGTCTATCATGTCAGCTCTTAGGACTCCCCTGTTCATATAGTAGAACGACTTGTAAAGCGCAGCGTATTTGTCGGAAGTTTCGCCATCCACGGCATGGTCATAGTGGGCAAGCGCAGAGTTGAACTGCCTGTCAGCCACGTCGCTCAATGCCTTAAGGAATTCACTCTCAGGCTTATCCGCAGGCAGAGCGTATATAGTCTTCAAGTATTTCCCTGCACCGGAGAATTTCAATGTATCCGAATTGGACACGACCACCGGCACCGGAGCTTCGCGCAAGAAGTTATCTATCAACAAGTTCTCATATCTGTTACGCAGGGCGTACTGCACATCGTCTTTCTTGTCAGCCAACTTGAAGCGGTAGAGCGGACGGAGTTTTATGTCTACATCGCGGTGCTGAAGCATCTCGTCATCGAAGTCTTTCTTTGCAAAATCGGCATCGAATGAAAGCAGAGAACTGTATTTCTTGGTCGTATCGGCAAATGAAATGCCCTCGCCCGTCTTGTTGCGATATTCGCTGACCTTCTTCTGCGCCGTATCATAATCCTCCTTGGACTTGGCCTTCATGCCCAGTTTGTTCTCCACATAAGAGCGGTTCATATAAGCTTTCGCGAAGTCCGGATAAAGTTCGATAGCCTTGTCATAATCCTCCAACGCATCCCGCCATCTCTCCATATTCACGAAATAAGAAGCTCGGTTATAATAAGCCAGCACGTTTCCGGGATTAATGTTTATCACCCTGTCCATATCCTGCAGAGCATCCTCATAATTACCGACTTGCGCACTTATAAGACTTCGGTTGTAGAGCGTCAGGGCATTCCCCGGTTCATCTTTCAGGACACGGTTCAAGTCACGCATGGCCGAGTTGAAATCATTCTGCTCATAATACATTATCGCCCTGTTGAAATACGCGAAAGTATTCGTAGAATCCAGACTCACAGCCATATCCATATCAGAAATAGCCTCCGCGAAATGCTTCCCGGCAGCATATACACGCCCGCGCCTGATATACCCCTCCGGCTCGAAACGGTCCAGAGATATGGCCTTGTTATAATCCGCCATAGCCTTGGTAGTATCCTGCAGGAAAAGCCAGCTGGCTCCCCTGTTCAGATAGGCAGACGGGTCCTTCGGCTCTTTCCTTATATATTTGTCGAAATCTTCGACAGCCTTATCGAATTGCTGTGCAAGAAAATACGTCACACCACGGCTGAAATAAAGCCCGACGTAACCAGGGCGTAGGTCTATCGCAGTCTGAAGATCCTCAAGCGCCTTGTCATAATTTCCGAACCTGCTCTCGGTTATCGCCCGGTAATGATAGCCGGACGTAAAAATCGGGTTCAGCCGGACCGACGTGTTGAAATCCTTCTGCGCACCCCTGAGGTCCCCCAAATTATATTTCGCGATTCCGCGGTAAAAGAAAGTCCAATAATCGGTACTGTCAATGCGGGATAACACGTTAAAGCTTTCGATGGCCTGAGAATATTTCCCGTCAGCCAAAGCCCTCCGGCCTCTGAAGAAGAAAACATCCTTATCATATTGGGCTGACAAGGTCATCGGCCACATAAGGACAATCAGAAGTAGGATATGTTTTAATTTCATAATTTTGCGCTCCGGTTTCGTAAATCCGACAAGAATTTATAATTTTGAGGTTCATTTCACTCGATGTGCCAAACACCGAGACCTACAAAGATAATCAATTATCATGCTCCAATGGAGAAAATGACGAAAAAAATATCAGCGAAAGCTACGAAAATAGATAAGACAATTTGGGCATTATTGTGCATAATGACCTGTTACATATATAGTCCGGCAGCCCATGCGCAGCAGCCGACAATAGGCGCAATCAGCAGCGAGCAGGCTCACAACATGGTGTGGGAAAGCAAGTTATATCGCCAGATAGAGTTCCTTTCCGACTCTTTGTGCGGAGGCAGAGCCACTGGGACTATCGGCAGTACTGAGACCGCAGCATGGATAATCAGACGGTTCGAGAAAATAGGACTGAGTCCGGCCGGTAAAAATTTCGCAACTCATTTCTATGAGCCTTTCGGAAGAAACGTCATCGGCTTCCTCCCCGGCTCCACAAAACGCCACAGAAATTCATACATCATAGTTATGGCCCATTATGACGGCCTCGGAACTCTTAATGGTGTTTTATATCCAGGTGCTGACAGTAACGCGTCTGGAGTAGTGGCCATGCTGAGCATAGCGGAAATGTTCCGTTCCATGAGAACGCTCGGAAGAGCATACGGAGCAAATCTCATCTTCGTGGCTCTGGATGCGAAATCCAGCAGCATGAAGGGTTCCAAGGAGTTATGGCGCAGCATCGAGAACGAACGGCTCATCGATCCGGTGGACGGACACGCCATCACACCGGGAGAAATAGCATTGACAGTAAACATCGACCAAATCGGTGGGACGATGAGCACTCTCAGGTCCGGCAGGAAGGATTTCATCATCATGCTCGGCCGGGATCAGGTGGCAGGCTCGGGCGACGTGCTCAGCACTTGCAACCTGAAATACGGCACAGGCCTCGAACTTGGGTACGACTATTTCGGGAGCAAGGATTTCACGAACATTTTCTACAATCGAATCGGAGACCAAAGGGTGTTCGTGGAGAATAAGATTCCGTCGGTGCTCTTCACTTCCGGTATCACCATGAACAACAACAAGCCTTACGATACTGTGGAGACGCTGGATATGAATGTCCTGAAACGCAGGGTATGGCTGATATTCCACTGGTTGGAGCGCATGATCGGCTAAATTATATACTATTTTCACTATCTTTGTAGGCTGAACATGAACATAAATAAAAACATATAGATGAAAGAATTTTGGCAGGTACTTGTCAAGTACGTTAAACCATATAGGGGCTACCTCGGAGGCTCCATTGTACTCAATATGCTCTCCGCAGTGCTCAACATCTTTTCTTTTTCACTGATCATTCCTATCCTCCAGATATTGTTCAAGATGAGCAATACGGTGTATTCTTTTATACCATGGGATTCTGCCGACATGGGCTTCAAGGATATCGTCATAAACAACGCATATTACGGAGTCACCGTCCTGATTCAGGACAAGGGAGCGGCCATGACACTTTTCCTTCTCTGTTTGTGGCTCAGTATCACAACTCTCATGAAGACAGCATGTTACTTCGGTTCATCCGCCATCATGATTCCTATCAGGACCAGCGTGGTGAGAGATATGAGACGCGAGTTGTACAACAAGATTCTTACCCTTCCTCTGGGTTTCTTCTCGCAGGAACGAAAGGGAGACATCATAGCCAGGATGAGTGGTGATATAAATGAAGTGGAGAGTTCCATAATGAGCACCCTCGATATGCTTCTGAAGAATCCTATCCTGATTATCTTCTACATGGGAACATTGATCATCACCAGCTGGCAGCTCACGGTATTCACCATCGTAGTAGCCCCGTTGCTGATCTGGCTCATGAGTGCACTCGGAAGGACATTGAAGAAGAAATCACTTCAGGCTCAGGCACTTTGGAGCGACACCATGTCCCAGCTCGAAGAGACTTTGGGCGGACTCCGTGTGATCAAGGCGTTCGTGGCAGAGGACAAGATGCAGACGAGATTCAACAACGTCACCGAGGCCGTGAAGAAGAAAACGGGAAGAGTCGCCACCAGGCAGGCATTGGCCCATCCTATGAGCGAATTCCTCGGCACCGTCCTCATCGCGATTGTGCTCGGATTCGGAGGAGCCATCATCCTCAGCGAGAAAGCGTGGTTCGACGCACCGACCTTCATTTTCTACATGGTCATCCTGTATAGCGTCATAAATCCGTTGAAAGATTTCGCGAAGGCCGGATACAATATTCCGAAGGGTATGGCTTCCATGGAGCGCGTGAATAAGATCCTCGAGACCGAGAGTTCGATCAAGGAGGCTCCTAATGCTTCCGATGTGACTGGGTTCAATGATGAAATAACCTTCTCGAATGTGTCATTCTCTTACGACGAGGACCGCAAGATTCTCGACGATATAAATCTCACTGTGAAGAAAGGTACGACAGTGGCTATCGTGGGAGAATCCGGTGCCGGCAAATCTACGTTAGTAGACTTGATACCAAGGTTTTACGACGTCACCGGCGGCTCGATAAAAATCGACGGTACGGATATCCGCGACATGAAGATCCACAGTCTCAGAAGCCTTATGGGCAATGTGAACCAGGAGCCGATTCTTTTCAACGACACCATTTTCAACAACATCGCGTTCGGCGTGGAAGGCGCGACTATGGAACAGGTGATTGCAGCTGCGAAGATAGCCAACGCGCATGATTTCATCATGGAAAAAGAAGATGGTTACAATACTAACATCGGTGACCGCGGAATGAGACTTTCCGGTGGACAGAGACAGCGACTCAGCATCGCGAGGGCCATTCTGAAGAACCCGCCGATTCTTATTCTGGATGAGGCTACAGCATCCCTGGACACTGAGTCAGAGAAACTTGTGCAGGAGGCGCTCGACAGACTCATGTCCACGAGAACTACTATCGCGATCGCACACAGGCTCTCCACTATCAAGAATTCAGACGAGATTATCGTCATGCATGAAGGCCATATCGTAGAACGCGGCAAGCATGAAGAACTGCTCGCATTGAATGGTTATTATAAGAAACTTACTGATATGCAGAGTCTTTAAGGAGGACTGAATATGAAGAATCGCTTCGCAAAAGGAATAGAAGTCCGCAAGTCCAAGTCTTGGCTTCAGACCATAGTCGCACCGGTATTGATGGTATTCTATCTCGGCGCGTTGGCGTTCCTCTGTTTCGGACAATTCGACAGTCTGCCTGAAGTAAGCACTGATTTCTTCGGCATTCCTACAGACAAAATCGTACATTTCTGCATGTTCTTCCCATTCCCAATCTTGGTTTACGCGACTTTCGTGCACAAGACAAAGGGAAGATGGGTTTCCGTATTCCAGATAATCGGCATCTACATAGCCGGCTGCATCCTCGGGATTCTCACCGAAATAGGACAGGGGCTTACCGATTACAGAAGTTGTGACATAAATGATTTCAGGGCAGACGCTTTAGGCATGGCGCTCAGCTCGATCATCATCATAATTATCGACACTATAAGACGTTCCGGAAAATGAATCTGAAAAAATTCCTGACAATATCTGTCGCGGCTGCATCTCTCGCTATCCCGATGAGTGGGCAGAGTTCGTTGTTGTCTTCTTATAAAAGCAAGTGTGACTCTCTCGGAACACTTGTCCAGGAAAGAACCACTGTAAAGGCCGGCATCAGACTGACTTCAGTCATGAAGCGCGGCAATTTCATAGATTTTTACTTCTCAGGAAGTCTTGGCGATATCCCTTGGACACATGAAGATGTTGAATGGTTCAAGCATACTCTCCACGAGATCACCCCGGAGGAGTTCGCCAAATATAAGATAGGTAACATCTACTGCGACAGGGTGCTTATCGGAAATCTGGTAGTTCCGGGACCGCGCAATGACGGAAGACCGTCCGAGCACAAATACAGAATCCGCGACCCGAAGGCGTCAGAGAGACCGGCAATGATCCGTAAGGAGGACAGGATAGTTTTCGACAAAGGACTGACTGACAGATATATAGCACTCTGGCAGAGTCATGGAAGATATTATGAGGCATCAACCCGCAGATGGGAATGGCAGCGCGCCCCTCTCCATACCACCGTCGAGGATATGTACACACAGAGTTATGTGCTTCCGTTCCTCATTCCTATGTTGGAAAACGCCGGAGCGTATGTAATGACTCCACGCGAGCGCGATACCCAGAAATATGAAATCATAACAGACAACGACCCTTCGTTCTCAAATGTCAGGAAAGGACTTGTCCGTAGACTTGGAAAGTACTCTGAGACAGGCGCCTGGAAAGATGCCGGCGTCGGTTTCGCAGACTATAAAGAAATCTATACCGGCAATGACAATCCGTTCGTGCATGGTACCGCACGCCAGATCGCAAGTTCATCCGAGCCTGGCGGCAATGCTACCATTACATGGACTCCGGACGTACCGGAAAGAGGAAATTACGCCGTATATATTTCATACAAATCCCTTCCCAACAGTTCTGAATCAGCGCATTACACCGTAAAGCACATGGGCGGCACAAGCAGCTTCCTCGTGAACCAGAGAATGGGAGGCGGCACCTGGATATACCTCGGAACGTTTGAGTTCGACCATGGCACAGACGGCTGTGTGATTCTTGACAACGGAACACAGAAAGACGCTTCACATAAATGCGGTTCCATAGTTACTGCCGACGCCGTGAAAATCGGTGGCGGAATGGGCAAGATCGCCAGAGGAAATGATGACATGCCACTTTCCGAGTACACCACATCAGGACTTCCTAGCTTCACAGAAGGCGCATTGTACTGGATGCAGTGGGCCGGCATCGATTCCACCATAACCAGAGCACACGACAACGACTATACGAATGATTATGCAGACCGCGGACCGTGGGTAAGCCACATGGCAGGAGGTTCACGCGTAAATCCTAAGGAACCGGGCAAAGGTATTCCTTTCGACCTCGCATTCGCATTCCACACTGACGCAGGAACCACGCCTTCAGATTCGACCATAGGAACATTGGCCATCTACACTTCCAAGAGCAACGGCAGCCGCAAATATCCTGACGGCGAGGACCGCATGCTCGGAAGAATCATGACAGACGACATTCAGACACAGATAGTTAAAGACATCCGCACACAGTTCGAGCCAGAATGGAGCAGACGTCAGCTCGCGGACAGATCCTACAGCGAATCCAGGACACCATGCGTTCCTGCGACACTTTTGGAACTTCTCTCACATCAGAACTTCGCCGAGATGAAATACGGTCTCGACCCGAGCTTCCGATTCACAGTGAGCCGCGCCATATATAAAGGTATGTTGAAATTCCTAAGCAGCCGCTACGGATTCCACTATGCCGTACAGCCGCTTCCGGTAAACTCATTCTCAGCCATCCTGAAAGGACAGAAAGTGAAGTTAGCTTGGAAAGAGACTCCGGACACACTGGAGCAGACTGCATCCCCTGAAGGATTCATCCTCTACACCAGAATGGACGACGGCAGCTTCGACAACGGCCGTATCATAAAGGATTTCAAGAAGGAAAAAGGCGAATTCTCGACAGAAGTCTCCATCCATAAAGGACACATATATAGCTATAAGATAGTAGCTTACAACGAAGGCGGCAAGAGTTTCCCTTCCGAAATACTCAGCGTGGGCATAGCACCTGACGCTGCACAAAACAAGACAGTATTAGTGGTCAACAACTTCGACAGAGTAGCCCCACCGGCATGGTTCGACACCCCTTCATACGCCGGATTCGACGACAAACTCGACCGCGGAGTGCCATATATCTGCGAAATAAACCGCATCGGTGAGATGTACCAATTCCGCCGCGACATGCCTTGGACCGATGATGACAATCCCGGATTCGGAGGATCTTACACCGACGAGGCCGGCCGGATCATGCAGGGCAATACCTTCGACTACCCGTACATCCACGGCAAGGCCCTCCTGAAAGCCGGCTACAGTTTCTGCTCCGCGAGCGCCAAAGCCTTCGAGACCGACAGCACGAATCTCAGAAACTTCTGGACCGCCGACATCATCTGCGGAAAACAGGTCACAACGCCTGCCGGGCGCGGGTCGATGCCAGACCGCTTCCGCGTCTTCCCTAAGGGTCTGGTCAATGCCATTACGGCATTTGCGTCCAACGGTGGAAATGTCCTCGTCTCAGGAGCGAATATCGGCACCGACCTTTGGGACAAAGTCTATCCTACGGCTACAGACAGTACATACCAAGCTGATGCACAAGCATTTGCCAAGAACATTCTCGGCTACAAATGGCTGACAAATTACGCCAGCAGATGCGGCCAGGTAGGTACCATGCAGAATAAAAAGATGGATTTTTCAGCAATTTCCTGCCCAATCGCTTTTTATCAGCAGCCAAATGACTATATTTACAACGTGGAAACTCCAGATGGGATTCTTCCTGCCAACAATGCAGCATCGATCTTCCTGAGATACACGGACACCGACATATCCGCAGGAGTATGCTTCGACGGAAAAGGATACCGCAGCGCGAGCCTCGGCTTCCCTATCGAAGTCATAAAAGACGATGACGCCAGGACAGAACTCATGAAAGTTATCCTGAACTACTTTAATAACACTAATAAGTAATACCTGAACTAATGACAACAAGAGAAGCTGAGATCATCGGCTTGATCCACAAAGAGGTCAAACCGGCATTGGGATGTACAGAACCGATAGCAGTAGCATTGGCAGCCGCAAGAGCGACAGAACTGGTCGCAGAAAAAGCCGGCCACGCCTGCAGGACCGATGTGGATTTTAAGGTCAATGTCGAAGTAAGCGGAAATATTCTCAAGAACGGAATGGGCGTAGGAATCCCCGGAACCGGAATGATCGGACTGAGAATCGCTGCCGCACTTGGAACAGTATGCGGAAAATCAGCCTATGGTCTGGAGGTATTGAAAGATTTGGAAGACAAGACCATAGCACGCGCGAAAGAACTCGTAGCAGCAGGAAATGTCACTATCGGCATCACCGACAATGGTCATAAATTATATGTAAAAACCACAGTTTCAGATGGTAATCATTCCGCTTATGCCGTAGTGGAAGACGAGCACGACAACATCGTGGAGACATCCGTGGACGGCAACGTTTCCGGAAAACAATCTTCTGCTGCAGGCGCACAGGAATGTGGCAAGAGCACTAAAGAATATGGACTTACCGTAAAGGAGATTTTCGATTTCGCGGAAAGTGCAGCTTATGAGGACATCAAGTTCATCCTGGAGGACAGGACACTTAATCTTGCACTCGCAGAAGAAGGCCTGAAAGGTGAATATGGTCTCAAAGTCGGAAAGACTATCATGGCTAACAGCGAAGATGTTTTCGGAAAAGATTTCCTTTCATTCGCAATGGCATTGACAGCAGCCGCATCTGACGCGAGGATGGCGGGTTGCACTCTTCCGGCGATGAGCAATTCCGGCAGCGGCAATCAGGGAATTACAGTCAGCATGCCGGTGATAGCCTACGCACTGAAGAACAACGTTTCTGACGAGAAGCTCGCTCGTGCGCTCATCCTCAGCAACTTGATCGCTATCCATATCAAGGGATATCTCGGACGTCTTTCAGCACTCTGCGGCTGCGTGGTGGCTTCTACCGGCTCTTCATGTGGACTGGTTTGGCTGCGTGGCGGCGGTTACGAGGAGGTTTGCTCGGCCATCAAGAATATGATCGGAAACATCACAGGTATGGTCTGCGACGGCGCGAAAGTAGGTTGTGCGATGAAGGTAGCTTCAGGCGTTTCCAGTTCAGTACAGTCTGCGGTGCTTGCTCTCCAGGGCATTCACGCATGTGAGACTGACGGTATCATCGACAAGGATATCGAGAAGACCATCGAGAATCTCGGAAGCGTGGGTTCCACAGGTATGGAGATGGCAGACAGCCTTATCCAGAAGATCATGGTACACAAATAGTTAAAATCAAATATGGATATAGATTTCGTAGTTACGTGGGTCGACATGGATGACCCTATATGGAAAAAGGACTTTGCAAAGGCGAAAGGGATTATCGACAATTCCCAGAATCAGTTTTCTGAAGCCCGTTTCAGGGACTACGGATTTCTGAAGTATTGGTTCCGCGGTGTAGAGAAGTTCGCGCCGTGGGTCAGGAAGATTCATTTCGTAACTTGCGGACAGAAGCCTGATTGGCTGGATGTTACGAATCCGAAGCTTCACCTGGTGAGCCACAAAGACTATATCCCTGAGAAATATTTGCCGACGTTCAATTCGACGGTGCTAGAGTTTTATCTGGACCGGATTCCTGAGCTTTCAGAGCATTTTGTTTATTTCAATGATGATTTTTATCTGACGAGGCCGACTGGTCCTGAGCGTTTTTTCGCACCGAATGGTCTTCCGCATGACATAGCGGTTTTCCGCATGAATACCGGTCTCAGTCTTTGGTCCAAGACTCTGCGCAATAATGTCAGGCTGATCAATAAGCATTTCGACAAGAAGGAGGTGCTTAAGCGTGATCATGACAAGTGGTTCTGCGATGAGTACGGCAGCAAGTCTAATCTGACTCGTCTGACGTCGTTCTATGACAAGTTCCTGACACTTAGGATTCCGCATAATGCACAGCCGTATCTGAAATCCACTTTCAGTCATGTCTGGGCTGCATGCAGACCGGAACTTGAAGAGGCGTCGACGCACACGTTCAGAAGTGAGCAGGATTTGACGCCTGAGCTTTTCCGCACATGGCAGGTCTGCGAGTCGAATTTCGAGCCGTACAACACCTATAAGGACACGAAGATGTTCCCGCTGATGGTGAAGCCGAAACAGGCCGTAAAGGCTATCCGGAACCAGAGTTACAAGTTGGTTTGTATCAATGACAATGTTCATATCCGGAATTACGACGAGGTGATGAAATCTCTCGAAGATGCTTTCCACAGTATCCTACCGGAGAAGTCGTCATTCGAGCTGTAAATTGGAAAATACATATAGCTTTACCCGCAGTCATCCGCTTGGCTGCGGGTATTTTTTGTTTAGACAGGGATAATGACGTGGATGCGCCCGGAGGTCGGACTCGTCCACTCAGGTGCTTCGCAATTCGCGGCCTGAGTTCCGACTCCCTGGCGCTACGCGACGTGGAAGTTATCAGATCGAGTATTTCCTCTCTGATGTCGATGGCTTTGTTGCATGGGTGCATGATTTCCGTCTCTTGGGCTTGCATAACATATTTTGTCGTATGGCGGGAGTATTGGCAGAGTCGAGAATTTGGTGTAAAAAAGTGCCATTTTTTACACCAACTGAATAAAATGAAATAAACGGTGTAAAAAAACGCCTTTATTTACACCATTATATTTGCATCAGAACTCCGTGGAGCAAAGAGCCAGTGGCACGTGTGCCGATCGAAAGGCATGGCCGTCCGCGGCCCTGTGAGAAGGGGCCCAGCTCTGCTGGGGAGGATGAGCGACAGCGAACCTTTCGACGGCACACGTGCCACTGGCGGCGCTACTGATGAGAATACCAATGAACGGGCACCGAACCAGAAAACGTCCGGCAGAACCGGCCTTTGACCGGAGGAAACCACCAAAATCAGCATTTTGTCCGGCTAAAATCGTTTTATCACGGATGAAATCCTGATTGAGGGCCAGAAAATAAAGACCACAGGAGCGCTGCTGACTGGTGGCCGGTCGGCGGCGGTGCCCAGAGAACGAATTGCGCAGCACCAGAGCGAGCGGGCACCGAACGCCGAAGACAACTACGACACTTTATCACCGAACTAGAAAAACGTCCGGCAGAACCGGCCTTTGACCGGAGGAAACCACCAAAATCAGCATTTTGTCCGGCTAAAATCGTTTTATCACGGATGAAATCCTGATTGAGGGCCAGAAAATAAAGACCACAGGAGCGCTGCTGACTGGTGGCCGGTCGGCGGCGGTGCCCGGAGAGCGAATTGCGCA
>OBKS01001396.1_pt1 | contig 17213 bp, 10 predicted proteins | sample 1517381 | NCBI WGS metagenome assembly OBKS01 (sample SAMN04571686, study PRJEB22368) | human gut metagenome | biome: human gut; material: stool | host: Homo sapiens | place: Luxembourg | collected 2012-08-03 | reverse complement strand
CCGGTCATGCCTGCTGTTGCCAGAATTACCGCTACCATCATCGACATAAACAACGTGTGATGACCGGTCAGGAAGATAAATTTCCACGGTGTGAAACGGGCAATCATAATGTTGATAACCATCGCAAAGAACATAATCATCGCCATTTCTTTCCCGAAGCTTTTCTGCGCTACGGAAACAATGGCTTCATTGTTCGGCACGACACCCTGAATACCAAAGGCATGCTGGAAAATGTTTGCGAAGTCACCCAGTGACGACACAACTAAACCCGCCCCTGCGCCTAAAATCACAAACCCCATAATGGTCTTGACGGTACCTTTAATGCATTCGGTTACCGGTTTTTTCTGTGCAATCAGGCCAATCAGGGCGATTAAACCGACCAGCACCGCGGGTTCGGAAAGTACATCGCTCATCAAAAAACGAAAGAAATCCATATCGCCCCCAGCTTACAGTGCGCCTAATTCGGTTAATGCCACGGACAAACGTTCTCTCATGGCTTTCTTATCAATCATATTTTCCAGGGCGACGATTTTGCCTGCGACAGACTGCGCGACTAACTGCTCGGCAATATCTTTGGTGCCGACATAGATATCACTCGGCGTCCCTTTCGCGGAGCCCAGGTCGACATGATCAACATCAGCGCTGATGGACAAATCCTTCAAAATGCTTTTAATGCTCATTTCCATCATCAGGCTGGTGCCTAAGCCGTTACCGCAAACCACTGTAATTTTCATAAATGTTCCTCAGAATTAATAGCGCGCAATAACAGACAAAATGTCCTGCGTCGTTTTGGCCGTCAAAATAGCCTGTATGTCTTTTTCGTTATCGAATAACTTGGCGAGTTGAGAAATCGCTTCAATGTGGCTGGTACTGTCGGTTGCAGCCAGCACAATCAGTAATTTCACTGGATCGTTTTCATCGGCATCAAAATTCACACCTGAAGGGATCAGGGTCAGTGCTAATGACAGCTTGTTAGCCCCCTCTTCCGGGCGCGCATGAGGCATCGCAATACCAGGGCCAACCACATAGTACGGACCGATAGTGTCGTGCGAGTGATAGATCGCATCAACATAACGCGGTTCGATAGAACCGTTTTCAATCAACGGTCGGCATGAAATCGCCACGGCTTCCCGCCAGTCTTTGACCTGTTCCACGACCTGAACGACCTCTGTATTTAATAGATTTTTTAACATACGACTGATAACTCCCGATGATAATTAACAGGAGAGTAGATATTTTACGCATTAATTAATGTGATGATTGTCGCATTTGATAGCGCTATCTGATAACGCTACCAATCTTTGTGATAGCGCTATCATTTCTCTGCCGCCATGCTTTGGCTATATTCGGTTCCTGCATATACAATGCAACAGGATATTTGCTACCGTGGGCAAAAACTGGAAAGAGTAATGGTAAAATAAAAGTAATGAAAACAGCTGGTTGTAATTATCCATGGAGTCGAAATGGAAAAAACACGTAAGCGCCGTGGTACCGGACGGGTGACGCTGCAGGAGGTAGCTAACTTTGCAGGTGTCGGAACCATGACCGTCTCCCGCGCGCTGAGAACACCGGAACAGGTTTCTGACAAGCTGAGGGAAAAGATAGAACAGGCCGTAGAAGAGTTGGGTTATATTCCCAACAGAACTGCTGGCGCCCTTGCATCTGGTCACAGTCATACAGTCGCCGTACTGGTTCCTTCCCTGACAGATAAAGCCAGCTCCCGCTTTATGCAGTCGTTGCAGCAGGTGCTTAATAAAAATGAATTCCAGCTACTGCTTGGGTGTCATGAGTATAATCAGCTCAAAGAAGCTGAAATTCTGATGACGCTTCTTCAAGGCAACCCGGCGGCGTTAGTTATTTTTGGTTCTCAGTTGGCTGATAAAACTCACCAGATACTCGAGAAAACAAATATACCTACCATTAACGTTGTCGGTTCCCCTTTCAGTCCGGCTCAAATTACCATCGAAACAGCATTTTTTGAAGCATCACATAAACTGACCGAACATCTGCTGGAGCAGGGTTATAAGAATATCGGATTTATCGGTGCGCATATGGAAAACCGCCTGCAACGTCAGCAACTGAACGGCTGGCATAAAGCAATGCTGAGCCATTACCAGAACACTGATCTTGTTATCACAATGCCGGATGCCGCAAGTCTGCAATTGGGGCGTTACGCATTAAACGAGATATTACTGCGACAACCAGAGCTGGATGCTGTGATTTGCAGCCACGAAGAGATTGCGCTGGGTATCATGTTTGAGTGTCAGCGGCGTTTGTTAAAAATCCCTGGAAATATCGCTGTAGCTTGTCTTGACGGTTCAGACAGTTGCGATCAAACACACCCAACCTTGACATCCATCCGTATTGACTACAAAAAAATGGGGATAGAGACGGGTAAGTTACTGATTGGACTATTGAATAATAATCATGATGAATCAGAAGAGTCGCGTATCGTGCAATTCAACTACCAGATAGAATTACGTCAGAGTACATGAGCCTAAAAGGGCACTATTGCAAAGTTAGCTATTGTGGTAGGGATAGCCGTTTCCGGCTATTCCCCGCGCAGATCCGGATGTGTGCTGCTAACGCATCCATTCCTACTTCAGGTATTTGGCGTAGAAGCGGATGCTAAAAACTTGCCGTAAAACCGTAATATCAGCCCGCAGTGTCGCTCTCCAGATTATCCATTCCTATATTGATGACAACGACACGTAAGACTGTGACTCACCAAACTTGGATGTTTTTCTGAGCTTAAAGCTCGTTGCGTGAATAAGGCGAGAGTCAGCGAATCTCATCGAGGCCCGCAGCACCGGCTGCAATAGGGATATAGAGCAGCAATCTACCGTCAACGTCAAAAACACGGAAGCCTTGCAAACGGGATGCGTTCATATAAACAACATGGAGCAGCAACAATACGATGCCTGTTGTTGCTCAGTCAGGACCTTTTCTGCCATGCGCGAGCCAGCGTCACGATTGATGAAGAATGTTCTCAACTGATTAATTTACTGCAACAGACGTGGCTGGTAATAAGCGCTGGCGGACAATGCAGGGTGAAAGGCTGTTTTCGGGTTGTCCGGCCTGATACATCAGAGCAATACGTTGCGTTAAAAACGGCTGTTCAGTCTCTGATGCCACGGGGTATTGCAACAATCATCCGGTGATGGACGGGAGAAATATCGACTCTTCCGTTAGTTTTTACAGACTGATAAAGTTTTGCCAGCTGAATCTTTATACGGAATGCTCTTCAGTATGCATATACGAATTGACTATCTGGCGGATAAAAACTGCTTTACAGAACTGAATGAATCTCCACGCCTTCGCCGGCAGTGGCAGGATGTTCTGGAGGAGTGCCGGCAGACAGAGGCCGGGCCAGAAGAACGGCTGCGTATTGCTCTGCTGAATGTGGATTACGTCACCAGTTTTGAACTGCCTTTTCGCTTGTTGCTTACTCGTACACCACAACTGATTGCCGCGCTGCGTGAAGAATGGGACATCAGCCAGAAAAATGTGGTGTTCAACGATAAACGCTTTGGCTGCGTGTACAACCTGAAGGCCAGCCTTTCGGGTGGGCCGGATACATTCCGGTATCATCTGTCTCACCGTATTCGGCGGGTGGTTGCGAATGAAAACACATCATCGCCATACCAACTGATTGCCCGGGAAGTGAAAGCGCCCCGTCAACGGCTGAAGTATGCGCTGGAGACAGGATTGCAGGTGAGCGCACTGGACGGCCTGTTCTGGTTCGGCAGCCAGCGCATTGCGGCAGATATCCTGAGGCTGAGAAAGTACGGGATGCGGATTGCGACGGCTTCTGTGGACGTGTATGACAACATAACCGGAACAACTCGTCATATCCCTGTATATTACTCCTGACGCAAAATAGTCTGTGGGGGCCGGAGCATGACCGGTAACCGGAACAGGGTTTTGCCCTCGTCACAGCCAAAAATACGTCCTTTATCACATTTCTTCGATTTTTCCTGATATTTTACCGGGTTACTGTTCAAAAATGCTTCTCTTCTGATGTAAATTTCTTTACTGACACTTTTTGACATGAATTTACACTGGCATCACACAGGCCAGAATACGGGGAGAACATGCAGCACCGGCAGAAAAACATTCTGACGAAAACGTCCCTTTTATCCCGTGCGTTGTCTGTCCCCTGTTGTGATATGTTCCGGCGCGGCTCTCCGTGGATATGCTATCTCTCCCTCTCCGTTTTTTCTGGTTGTTTCATCCCCGCATTTTCGTCTCCGGCAGCCATGCTGTCTCCGGGTGACCGCAGTGCAATTCAGCAGCAACAGCAGCAGTTGCTGGATGAAAACCAGCGTCAGCGTGATGCGCTGGAGCGCAGTGCGCCGCTGACCATCACGCCGTCTCCGGAAACGTCTGCCGGTACTGAAGGTCCCTGCTTTACGGTGTCAAGCATTGTTGTCAGTGGGGCCACCCGACTGACGTCTGCAGAAACCGACAGACTGGTGGCACCGTGGGTGAATCAGTGTCTGAATATCACGGGGCTGACCGCGGTCACGGATGCCGTGACGGACGGCTATATAAGCCGGGGATATATCACCAGCCGGGCCTTTCTGACAGAGCAGGACCTTTCAGGGGGCGTACTGCACATAACGGTCATGGAAGGCAGGCTGCAGCAAATCCGGGCGGAAGGCGCTGACCTTCCTGCCCGCACCCTGAAGATGGTTTTCCCGGGAATGGAGGGGAAGGTTCTGAACCTGCGGGATATTGAGCAGGGGATGGAGCAGATTAATCGTCTGCGTACGGAGCCGGTACAGATTGAAATATCGCCCGGTGACCGTGAGGGATGGTCGGTGGTGACACTGACGGCATTGCCGGAATGGCCTGTCACAGGGAGCGTGGGCATCGACAACAGCGGGCAGAAGAGTACCGGTACGGGGCAGTTAAATGGTGTCCTTTCCTTTAATAATCCTCTGGGGCTGGCTGACAACTGGTTTGTCAGCGGGGGACGGAGCAGTGACTTTTCGGTGTCACATGATGCGAGGAATTTTGCCGCCGGTGTCAGTCTGCCGTATGGCTATACCCTGGTGGATTACACGTATTCATGGAGTGACTACCTCAGCACCATTGATAACCGGGGCTGGCGGTGGCGTTCCACGGGAGACCTGCAGACTCACCGGCTGGGACTGTCGCATGTCCTGTTCCGTAACGGGGACATGAAGACAGCACTGACCGGAGGTCTGCAGCACCGCATTATTCACAATTATCTGGATGATGTTCTGCTTCAGGGCAGCAGCCGTAAACTCACTTCATTTTCTGTCGGGCTGAATCACACCCACAAGTTTCTGGGGGGGGTCGGAACACTGAATCCGGTATTCACACGGGGGATGCCCTGGTTCGGCGCAGAAAGCGACCACGGGAAAAGGGGAGACCTGCCCGTAAATCAGTTCCGGAAATGGTCGGTGAGTGCCAGTTTTCAGCGCCCCGTCACGGACAGGGTGTGGTGGCTGACCAGTGCTTATGCCCAGTGGTCACCGGACCGTCTTCATGGTGTGGAACAACTGAGCCTCGGGGGTGAGAGTTCAGTGCGTGGCTTTAAGGATCAGTATATCTCCGGTAATAACGGCGGTTATCTGCGGAATGAGCTGTCCTGGTCTCTGTTCTCCCTGCCATATGTGGGAACTGTCCGTGCAGTGGCTGCACTGGACGGCGGCTGGCTGCACTCTGACAGCGATGACCCGTACTCGTCCGGCACGCTGTGGGGTGCTGCTGCCGGGCTCAGCACCACCAGTGGCCATGTTTCCGGTTCGTTCACTGCCGGACTGCCTCTGGTTTACCCGGACTGGCTTGCCCCTGACCATCTCACGGTTTACTGGCGCGTTGCCGTCGCGTTTTAAGGGATTATTACCATGCATCAGCCTCCCGTTCGCTTCACTTACCGCCTGCTGAGTTACCTGGTCAGTGCGATTATCGCCGGGCAGCCGTTGTTACCGGCTGTGGGGGCCGTCATCACCCCACAAAACGGGGCCGGAATGGATAAAGCGGCAAATGGTGTGCCGGTCGTGAACATTGCCACGCCGAACGGGGCCGGGATTTCGCATAACCGGTTTACGGATTACAACGTCGGGAAGGAAGGGCTGATTCTCAATAATGCCACCGGTAAGCTTAATCCGACGCAGCTTGGTGGACTGATACAGAATAACCCGAACCTGAAAGCGGGCGGGGAAGCGAAGGGTATCATCAACGAAGTGACCGGCGGTAAGCGTTCACTGCTGCAGGGCTATACGGAAGTGGCCGGCAAAGCGGCGAATGTGATGGTTGCCAACCCGTATGGTATCACCTGTGACGGCTGTGGCTTTATCAACACGCCGCACGCGACGCTCACCACGGGCAAACCTGTGATGAATGCCGACGGCAGCCTGCAGGCGCTGGAGGTGACTGAAGGCAGTATCACCATCAATGGCGCGGGCCTGGACGGCACCCGGAGCGATGCCGTATCCATTATTGCCCGTGCAACGGAAGTGAATGCCGCGCTTCATGCGAAGGATTTAACTGTCACTGCAGGCGCTAACCGTGTAACTGCAGATGGTCGTGTCAGAGCCCTGAAGGGCGAAGGTGATGTGCCGAAAGTTGCCGTTGATACCGGCGCTCTCGGTGGAATGTACGCCAGGCGTATTCATCTGACCTCCACTGAAAGTGGTGTCGGGGTTAATCTTGGTAACCTTTATGCCCGCGATGGCGATATCACCCTGGATGCCAGCGGCAGACTGACTGTCAACAACAGTCTCGCCACGGGGGCCGTCACTGCAAAAGGTCAGGGCGTCACCTTAACCGGCGACCATAAAGCGGGAGGTAACCTGAGCGTCAGCAGCCGGAGAGATATCGTTCTCAGCAATGGAACGCTTAACAGCGACAAGGACCTCAGCCTGACCGCCGGCGGCAGAATCACTCAACAGAATGAAAAACTGACTGCCGGCCGGGATGTAACGCTTGCCGCGAAAAACATCACACAGGATACCGCCAGCCAGATTAACGCGGCCCGCGATATCGTGACTGTCGCCAGTGACACGCTGACAACACAGGGACAGATAACCGCCGGGCAGAATCTCACGGCCAGCGCCACCACGCTGACGCAGGACGGAATATTGCTGGCGAAAAGTCATGCGGGACTCAATGCCGGTACGCTGAATAACAGTGGCGCCGTTCAGGGAGCTACCCTGACGCTCGGCAGTACAACGCTCAGCAACAGTGGCTCCCTGCTCAGTGGCGGTCCCCTGACCATGAATACCCGCGACTTTACCCAGAGCGGCCGCACTGGCGCGAAGGGCAAAGTGGATATCATGGCCAGTGGGAAACTGACCAGTACAGGTTTGCTGGTGAGCGATGATGCACTGGTGCTGAAGGCGCAGGATGTGACACAGAACGGTGTGCTGTCCGGCGGCAAAGGGCTGACGGTCAGTGCGCAGACGCTGAGCTCCGGTAAAAAATCGGTCACCCACAGCGATGCTGCGATGACGCTGAATGTGACAACAGTGGCGCTGGACGGGGAAACCAGTGCCGGTGACACCCTCCGGGTTCAGGCAGACAAACTGAGTACCGCAGCGGGCGCACAACTTCAGAGCGGCAAAAATCTCAGCATCAACGCCAGAGATGCACGTCTTGCAGGTACGCAGGCAGCACAACAGACCATGGTGGTGAACGCCAGTGAAAAGCTCACCCACAGCGGGAAAAGCAGTGCCCCGTCGCTCAGCCTCAGTGCGCCGGAACTGACCAGCAGCGGCGTACTTGTTGGTTCCGCCCTGAATACACAGTCACAGACCCTGACCAACAGCGGTCTGTTGCAGGGGGAGGCCTCACTCACCGTTAACACACAGAGGCTTGATAATCAGCAGAACGGCACGCTGTACAGTGCTGCAGACCTGACGCTGGATATACCGGACATCCGCAACAGCGGGCTTATCACCGGTGATAATGGTTTAATGTTAAATGCTGTCTCCCTCAGCAATCCGGGAAAAATCATCGCTGACACGCTGAGCGTCAGGGCGACCACGCTGGATGGTGACGGCCTGTTGCAGGGCGCCGGTGCACTGGCGCTTGCTGGCGACACCCTCTCACAGGGTAGTCACGGACGCTGGCTGACGGCGGACGACCTCTCCCTCCGGGGCAAAACACTGAATACCGCAGGGACCACGCAGGGACAGAATATCACCGTGCAGGCGGACAGATGGGCGAACAGTGGTTCCGTGCTGGCAACCGGTAACCTTACTGCTTCGGCAACCGGTCAGTTGACCAGTACCGGCGATATCATGAGCCAGGGTGACACCACGCTGAAAGCAGCCACCACGGACAACCGGGGCAGTCTGCTTTCGGCCGGCACGCTCTCCCTTGATGGAAATTCACTGGATAACCGCGGCACTGTCCAGGGTAACCATGTCACGATTCGCCAGAACAGTGTCACCAACAGTGGCACGCTCACCGGGATCGCCGCACTGACGCTTGCCGCCCGTATGGCATCCCCTCAACCTGCGCTGATGAATAACGGAGGTTCATTGCTGACCAGCGGCGATCTGACAATCACCGCAGGCAGTATTACCAGTTCCGGACACTGGCAGGGCAAACGGGTGCTGATCACCGCAGACAGTCTGGCAAACAGCGGGGCGATCCAGGCGGCTGACAGCCTGACTGCACGTCTGACGGGTGAGCTCGTCAGCACAGCGGGCAGCAAAGTCACCTCGAACGGTGAAATGGCGCTCAGTGCACTGAATTTAAGCAACAGCGGACAATGGATTGCAAAAAATCTGACCCTGAAGGCGAACTCACTGACCAGTGCGGGTGACATCACCGGTGTGGATACTCTCACGCTCACGGTGAATCAGACGCTGAACAATCAGGCGAACGGAAAACTGCTCAGTGCAGGTGTGCTGACGCTGAAGGCAGACAGTGTCACAAACGACGGGCAATTACAGGGAAATGTCACCACCATCACGGCAGGACAACTCACAAACGGCGGGCATCTGCAGGGCGAAACGCTGACGCTGACAGCCTCCGGTGGCGTGAACAACCGTTCCGGTGGTGTTCTGATGAGCCGGAATGCACTGAATGTCAGTACTGCGACCCTGAGTAACCAGAGCACGATACAGGGTGGAGGCGGGGTTTCCCTGAACGCCACAGACCGTCTGCAGAACGACGGCAAAATCCTCTCCGGCAGTAACCTCACGCTGACGGCGCAGGTGCTGGCGAACACCGGCAGCGGACTGGTACAGGCTGCCACCCTGCTGCTGGATGTGGTGAATACTGTCAACGGCGGACGCGTACTTGCCACCGGCAGTGCCGACGTTAAAGGAACCACGCTGAATAATACCGGTACGCTTCAGGGTGCGGACCTGCTGGTGAATTACCACACATTCAGCAACAGCGGTACCCTGCTGGGAACCTCCGGGCTTGGCGTCAAGGGCAGTTCACTGCTGCAAAATGGTACAGGGCGGCTGTACAGTGCAGGCAACCTGCTGCTTGACGCTCAGGACTTCAGTGGTCAGGGGCAGGTGGTGGCCACCGGTGATGTCACACTGAAACTGATTGCTGCCCTCACGAATCATGGTACCCTGGCCGCAGGGAAAACCCTTTCCGTCACGTCGCAAAATGCCATCACCAACGGCGGTGTCATGCAGGGTGATGCCATGGTGCTCGGTGCCGGAGAGGCATTCACCAACAATGGAACGCTGACTGCCGGTAAAGGCAACAGTGTTTTCAGCGCACAGCGTCTTTTCCTTAACGCACCGGGTTCACTTCAGGGCGGTGGCGATGTGAGTCTGAACAGCCGGAGTGATATCACCATCAGTGGTTTTACCGGCACGGCAGGCAGTCTGACAATGAATGTGGCCGGTACCCTGCTGAACAGTGCGCTGATTTATGCGGGGAATAACCTGAAGCTGTTTACAGACCGTCTGCATAACCAGCATGGTGATATCCTGGCCGGCAACAGTCTGTGGGTACAGAAGGATGCTTCCGGCGGTGCAAACACAGAGATTATCAATAATTCCGGGAATATTGAGACGCATCAGGGCGATATTGTTGTAAGAACCGGGCATCTTCTGAACCAGCGGGAGGGATTTTCTGCCACAACAACAACCCGGACTAACCCCTCATCCATTCAGGGAATGGGAAATGCTCTGGTTGATATTCCCCTTTCCCTTCTTCCTGACGGCAGCTATGGCTATTTCACCCGTGAAGTTGAAAATCAGCACGGTACGCCCTGCAACGGGCACGGGGCATGCAATATCACAATGGATACGCTTTATTATTACGCGCCGTTTGCTGACAGTGCCACACAGCGCTTTCTCAGCAGCCAGAACATCACAACAGTAACCGGTGCTGATAATCCGGCAGGCCGCATTGCGTCAGGGCGTAATCTTTCTGCTGAGGCTGAACGACTGGAAAACCGGGCGTCATTTATCCTGGCGAATGGGGATATCGCACTCTCGGGCAGAGAGTTAAGCAATCAGAGCTGGCAGACGGGGACAGAGAATGAATATCTGGTATACCGCTACGACCCGAAAACGTTTTACGGTAGCTATGCAACAGGCTCTCTGGATAAACTGCCCCTGCTGTCACCGGAATTTGAAAACAATACCATCAGATTTTCACTGGATGGCCGGGAAAAAGATTACACGCCCGGTAAGACGTATTATTCCGTTATTCAGGCGGGCGGGGATGTTAAGACCCGTTTTACCAGCAGTATCAATAACGGAACAACCACTGCACATGCAGGTAGTGTCAGTCCGGTGGTCTCTGCACCTGTACTGAATACGTTAAGTCAGCAGACCGGCGGAGACAGTCTGACACAGACAGCGCTGCAGCAGTATGAGCCGGTGGTGGTTGGCTCTCCGCAATGGCACGATGAACTGGCAGGTGCCCTGAAAAATATTGCCGGAGGTTCGCCACTGACCGGTCAGACCGGTATCAGTGATGACTGGCCACTGCCTTCCGGCAACAATGGATACCTGGTTCCGTCCACGGACCCGGACAGTCCGTATCTGATTACGGTGAACCCGAAACTGGATGGTCTCGGACAGGTGGACAGCCATTTGTTTGCCGGACTGTATGAGCTTCTTGGAGCGAAGCCGGGTCAGGCGCCACGTGAAACGGCTCCGTCGTATACCGATGAAAAACAGTTTCTGGGCTCATCGTATTTTCTTGACCGCCTCGGGCTGAAACCGGAAAAAGATTATCGTTTCCTGGGGGATGCGGTCTTTGATACCCGGTATGTCAGTAACGCGGTGCTGAGCCGGACGGGTTCACGTTATCTCAACGGACTGGGTTCAGACACGGAACAGATGCGGTATCTGATGGATAACGCGGCCAGACAACAGAAAGGACTGGGATTAGAGTTTGGTGTGGCGCTGACAGCTGAACAGATTGCTCAGCTTGACGGCAGCATACTGTGGTGGGAGTCAGTCACCATCAACGGACAAACAGTCATGGTCCCGAAACTGTATCTGTCGCCGGAAGATATCACCCTGCATAACGGCAGCGTTATCAGCGGGAACAACGTGCAACTTGCGGGCGGCAATATCACCAACAGCGGCGGCAGCATCAACGCACAGAACGACCTCTCGCTCGACAGTTCCGGCTATATCGACAACCTGAATGCGGGGCTGATAAGCGCGGGCGGTAGCCTGGACCTGAGCGCCATCGGGGATATCAGCAATATCAGCTCAGTCATCAGCGGTAAAACCGTACAACTGGAAAGCGTGAGTGGCAACATCAGCAATATCACCCGGCGTCAGCAATGGAATGCGGGCAGTGACAGCCAATATGGTGGTGTGCATCTCAGCGGTACGGACACCGGTCCGGTTGCGACCATTAAAGGCACTGATTCACTTTCGCTGGATGCAGGGAAAAACATTGATATTACCGGGGCAACGGTCTCGTCCGGTGGAGACCTTGGAATGTCTGCGGGTAATGATATCAACATTGCCGCAAACCTGATAAGTGGGAGCAAAAGTCAGTCCGGTTTCTGGCACACTGATGACAACAGTTCATCATCCACCACCTCACAGGGCAGCAGCATCAGCGCCGGCGGTAACCTGGCGATGGCTGCAGGCCATAATCTGGATGTCACGGCATCCTCTGTTTCTGCCGGGCACAGCGCCCTGCTTTCTGCAGGTAACGACCTGAGTCTGAATGCAGTCAGGGAAAGCAAAAACAGTCGCAACGGCAGGTCAGAAAGTCATGAAAGCCACGCAGCTGTGTCCACGGTGACAGCGGGCGATAACTTCCTCCTTGTTGCCGGTCGTGATATTGCCAGTCAGGCTGCCGGTATGGCTGCGGAAAATAACGTGGTCATCCGGGGCGGACGTGATGTGAACCTGGTGGCAGAGTCTGCCGGCGCAGGCGACAGCTATACGTCGAAGAAAAAGAAAGAGATTAACGAGACAGTCCGTCAGCAGGGAACGGAAATCGCCAGCGGTGGTGACACCACCGTCAACGCAGGACGGGATATCACCGCTGTTGTGTCATCCGTTACCGCAACCGGCAATATCAGCGTGAATGCCGGTCGTGATGTTGCCCTGACCACGGCGACAGAAAGTGACTATCACTATCTGGAAACGAAGAAAAAAAGCGGAGGTTTTCTCAGTAAGAAAACCACCCGCACCATCAGTGAGGACAGTGCCACCCGTGAAGCAGGCTCCCTGCTGTCGGGGAACCGCGTGACCGTTAACGCCGGTGATAACCTGACGGTAGAGGGTTCGGATGTGGTGGCTGACCGGGATGTGTCACTGGCGGCGGGTAACCATGTTGATGTTCTTGCTGCCACCAGTATAGATACGTCCTGGCGCTTTAAGGAAACGAAGAAATCCGGTCTGATGGGTACCGGCGGTATTGGTTTCACCATTGGCAGCAGTAAGACAACGCACGACCGGCGCGAGGCCGGGACAACGCAGAGTCAGAGTGCCAGCACCATCGGCTCCACTGCCGGTAATGTCAGTATTACCGCGGGCAAACAGGCTCATATCAGCGGTTCGGATGTGATTGCGAACCGGGATATCAGCATTACCGGTGACAGTGTGGTGGTTGACCCGGGGCATGACCGTCGTACTGTGGACGAAAAATTTGAGCAGAAGAAAAGCGGGCTGACGGTTGCCCTTTCCGGCACGGTGGGCAGTGCCATCAATAATGCGGTTACCAGTGCACAGGAGACGAAGGAGAGCAGTGACAGCCGTCTGAAAGCCCTGCAGGCCACAAAGACAGCGCTGTCTGGTGTGCAGGCCGGACAGGCTGCGACAATGGCCTCCGCAACCGGTGACCCGAATGCGATGGGAGTCAGCCTGTCGCTCACCACCCAGAAATCGAAATCACAACAACATTCTGAAAGTGACACAGTATCCGGCAGTACGCTGAATGCCGGGAATAATCTGTCTGTTGTCGCAACCGGTAAAAACAGGGGCGATAACCGCGGAGATATTGTGATTGCCGGAAGCCAGCTTAAGGCCGGTGGTAACACAAGCCTGGATGCCGCGAATGATATTCTGTTGAGTGGCGCCGCAAACACACAAAAAACAACGGGCAGGAACAGCAGCAGTGGCGGTGGCGTGGGTGTCAGTATCGGTGCCGGTGGTAACGGTGCCGGTATCAGCGTCTTTGCCGGCGTTAATGCGGCAAAAGGCAGCGAGAAAGGTAACGGTACTGAGTGGACTGAAACCACAACAGACAGCGGTAAAACCGTCACCATCAACAGTGGTCGGGATACGGTACTGAACGGTGCTCAGGTCAACGGCAACAGGATTATCGCCGATGTGGGCCACGACCTGCTGATAAGCAGCCAGCAGGACACCAGTAAGTACGACAGTAAACAGACCAGCGTGGCTGCCGGCGGCAGTTTTACCTTTGGCTCCATGACCGGCTCAGGTTACATCGCTGCCTCCCGGGATAAGATGAAGAGCCGCTTTGACTCCGTTGCTGAACAAACCGGAATGTTTGCCGGTGATGGTGGCTTCGACATTACAGTGGGCAGACATACCCAACTGGATGGTGCGGTGATTGCCTCCACTGCCACACCGGATAAAAACCACCTGGATACCGGAACGCTGGGGTTCAGTGACCTTCACAACGAAGCGGATTATAAAGTCAGTCACAGTGGAATCAGTCTGAGCGGTGGTGGCAGCTTCGGGGATAAATTTCAGGGTAACATGCCGGGTGGCATGATATCCGCCGGAGGTCACAGCGGACATGCGGAAGGAACGACTCAGGCCGCAGTGGCAGAAGGCACTATCACCATCCGGGACAGGGACAATCAGAAGCAGAATCTGGCGAACCTGAGCCGTGACCCTGCGCACGCTAATGACAGTATCAGCCCGATATTTGACAAGGAGAAAGAGCAGAGGCGTCTGCAGACAGTGGGGCTTATCAGTGACATAGGCAGTCAGGTGGCGGATATTGCGCGTACACAGGGAGAACTGAATGCGTTGAAGGCCGCGAAGGAAGCAACCGGCGAAACACTTCCTGCTAATGCAACAGAGAAACAACGTCAGGAATATCTTGCGAAACTGCGTGACACGCAGGCTTACAGGAATGAAATGGCGAAGTATGGTACCGGCAGTGAAATTCAGCGGGGTATCCAGGCCGCGACAGCGGCGCTTCAGGGGCTGGCGGGGGGTAATTTAGCAGGTGCTCTGGCCGGAGCTTCAGCACCGGAACTGGCACATCTGCTGAAATCAACAGAAAAAGACCCGGCAGTAAACGCCATTGCTCACGCCATTCTGGGCGGCGCAGTGGCGGCAATGCAGGGTAATAATGTCGCTGCCGGTGCAGCAGGCGCAGCAACGGGAGAGCTGGCAGCCAGAGCGATTACCGGAATGCTGTATCCTGGCGTGAAGCAGTCAGATCTCAGTGAAGAGCAGAAGCAGACGATAAGTACGCTGGCAACTGTGTCAGCAGGGCTGGCCTGCGGTCTTACCGGAAACAGCACCGCATCAGCAGCAGTGGGAGCACAAAGCGGGAAGAATGCTGTTGAGAATAACTCACTCAGTGATGGCTGGAACAATATCCTGCCATCAGGAACACAGGATTACGGACAGGCCGTAGCCTCGTGGAATCAGTATGCTCAGGACAATAATCTGACACCGGAGCAGGTTCAAGAAGGGATGAATCGTATAGCTATTGGTGAAGGGCCTTCTTGGGGGACAACATATAAAGTACACCCGGTAGTTCAGGCTGGCGGTGATGTTAGCTTTATCCGGGGTTATACTTTAAGCGGAACTATAGATGACAATCATATTTCAGTTAATCAAGGGGATATTTATAGTATAGGTGCTCATGGCGGAGCCTCGATCGGATTATCCTTTGGCCCGTATTTCCCGGGATTAATAAATTCAAATGATAACGATTATTCGATAAATGGTGGTTTTGGCGTTGGTGCAGTGGGGCTTTCTACGGGTAAAGATGGTGTTAGTTTCACTTTTGGTTTTGGCCCAAGTTGGGGTTGGAGTGCAACTGAAATTAAAGGCGTTGACGTTAATGGCACTTCAACAAGTGAGGTTTATCGATATGATTTTAAATAATTTTTATAGTTTACTATTTTTATTGATGCTTGCGCTGTCAATATTTTCCTTCACAGTGCTATTTGCTTTGTTTATATATAAAGATCTCGGTGGTGTAAAATTTGCCCGGGACTCTTTTTTGTTTTTTGATTATATATTTTTTAGTTCTGACATGAGAGCAAATGCCTCTGCACTATCGGTTATCTGTGTTTTTATATTTGGATTGGCTTTTGATCATAATCGTAATCCACTTGTTAAGAATTACTTGGTCGATATAGTATGGTTTTTAGGTGTTGTTTTATTTTTTATACACTGTCGTTTTTTTTCTAATCTGGAATATGGTAAGACAAAAATTATTTTTGTAAGAGAGCTTTTTTTCAACCTAAAAATAAAACTAAGGTTAATATTTTTATGGTTGTCACGATTATTATTCATCATATTGATATTAAATCGTTTTTATCGTTGATTTGTTGTTGAGAATAATTTACTTGGCGGTTGTGAATATGCTCATGCTGCGTGGATACGCCAGCATGGTATCGACATGGCGACATGTACAGAAAACTCTTCCGGTGCCGCCTGCCAGAAAGCAATGAATGAGAGGGATGCTGTAGGGCTGGCTTTGGCAACAGGTACTGTGGCACTACTCCCCGGTAGTGCTCAGGTAATGTGGGGACTTGGAGCAAGTGCGAATGCTGGTATCAGTTATCTGGCTGATGGTACTGTAGATCCGGCAAACGCAGCCATTGCAGGCTGGGGGAATGTGTTCAGCATGGGTAATGGCCTGGCGGGGACTGTGGGCTGGAATGCTGCAGGTGGTGCGCTGGGTAACTGGATCGGCAACAAAGATCCTCTGTCTGGTGCAATTTCAAATGGTATCGGTTCTGCTGCTGGGTATGGTATCGGTAAAGGTATTACTTAGGGGACAGATAAGATTACGAATGCTGTAGGAAAATGGGTGACAAATGGCTGGGATCCTAAGTACGATCCAACATGGATAAAATATGCTGAAGTAAATCGTAACGATATCATTCGAGAAGGCATGAAACCGAGCAATATTCCTGGAACTGCTGGAGATATTGGCGGTTCTATAGGATCCGAGCTAGGTGGAAAAGTAACAGATAAAGTATCTGAGGAACTCAAGAAATGAAATATTCTTTTCGAGTGGTAATAGGTAAGTTTATTATATGCAGTTCAATTCTCTTATTGTGTTTTATTGGCATGATCTTAGCGGCCATAATAACTAAACTAACGTTTGTAGCGTTAGCATGGTTTCAAAGCGGGATTTTTGAAGTTTTGTGGAGCGATATTGTTTATGCTGCTCAGTTGGGTGGTCTGGGGGGGGGCATATTAGGTTTTTGTTGGGTTTTGTTATATCTTTTTAGGGCAAAGGGCTTTAGTTGAGAATAACTACCTGAGCGTGTCTGAAAAGACAGAACTTGAGATAGCAAAACAGACGCTTAAAAACAGTAAAGATCCGGCAGAACGTGAAAAGGTACAGCAGAAATATGATGCATTGCTTGAAAAAGATATTGCCAGTGATAAGGAGGTTATTGCTGCCTGCAGTAATGGTAATGCGGGGAGTTCAGCGTGTGCTAGCGCAAGGCTGAAAGTTATTGCGTCGAAAGAAGGGTACGAAGATGGCCCTTATAAGAGACTGTAATTAAAATTGTGTAATTGCCTGTTTTTGATATGTTCACTCCAACA
>OBKS01001394.1_pt1 | contig 17237 bp, 17 predicted proteins | sample 1517381 | NCBI WGS metagenome assembly OBKS01 (sample SAMN04571686, study PRJEB22368) | human gut metagenome | biome: human gut; material: stool | host: Homo sapiens | place: Luxembourg | collected 2012-08-03 | reverse complement strand
CCGTCGAGTCGATCTGGCCCCGGAGTACGGCGTGTTCGCCCTTGTCGAGGAATAATTTCATGTCCGAAGTGCTGGTCGAATGGTGTCTTCCCTGATCGAATTCCATGAGCTGCATGGGGATGATGATGAATTGTGTCGGCAGCTCGACGGGCATGTCGTATGCAAATCGCCCGTTGGCGGCGACGATCGTGTCGTAGGTGATCCGTTGGTCGTCATCTCCTTTGAGACCGGGCATATCTTCGATCGCGCAGTGCACGATGCAGAGTGAATCGTTGGTCAGGTTGTCGATATGCCCCGTGATCGTATGTCGGGGTGTGCAGCCGGCGACGGCGGCCGCAAGCAGGAGGAGCAGGTCTCTTTTCATTGTCGGAATGGTGGGTCGATTCTGCATTCAAAGATAGCACAAAAAGTCTTCCGCCGAACCTATTGATAGAATGTTGATAAAAAAAACGGCGGATAGGTCCGGAAATTAGGCCGTTTCGAAAAAAAACACTACATTTGCGAGCAACAAAAATCCACGTTCATTATGTCTTTTATCAATGAAAGGGTTCAGCCCGAGGGACTTACCTTCGACGATGTGCTGCTTATACCCGCCTATTCGGAAGTGTTGCCGCGAGAGGTCAATGTTCAGACCCGTTTCTCGCGAAATATCTCTCTCAACATCCCCATTGTGTCCGCCGCCATGGACACGGTAACCGAAGCGCCGCTGGCCATCGCCCTGGCGCGGGAAGGAGGAATCGGCGTGATTCACAAGAACATGACCATCGCCGAGCAGGCCGCGCAGGTCCGCAAGGTGAAGCGCGCCGAGAACGGCATGATCTACGATCCGGTGACCATTTCCAAGGACCACACCGTCGGCGACGCGCTGAACCTGATGAAAGAGAACAAGATCGGAGGCATTCCGGTCGTGGATGCGGACAGGATGCTTATCGGCATCGTCACCAACCGCGACCTGCGTTTCCAGCGCGACATGTCGCGCCGCATCGAGGAGGTGATGACGCCCGGCGACCGCCTCGTGACGACGCACAATCCCGAACTCTCCCACGCCCAGGAAATACTGCTCAACAGCAAGATCGAAAAGCTCCCCGTGGTGGACGACGCAGGCCGTCTGGTGGGGCTGATCACTTATAAGGACATCACCAAGGTGCAGGATCACCCCAATGCCTGCAAGGACGCGAAGGGCCGCCTGCGCGTGGCGGCCGGCGTCGGCGTTACGCCCGACGCGATGGACCGCGTGAAGGCGCTGGTCGCCGAGGACGTCGACGCCGTGGTGCTCGACTCGGCGCACGGCCATTCGGCCAACATCGTTTCGATGCTCAAGCGGATCAAGGAGGTTTATCCGTCGCTCGACGTGGTGGTGGGCAACATCGCCACGGGCGGGGCCGCGCGCTACCTGATCGAGAACGGCGCCGACGGCGTGAAGGTCGGCATCGGTCCCGGTTCGATCTGCACGACGCGCATCATCGCGGGTGTGGGCGTTCCCCAGCTGACGGCCATCTACGACGTGGCCTGCGTGGCCCGCGAGAGAGGCGTTCCGGTGATCGCCGACGGCGGACTGCGTTATTCGGGCGATCTGGTCAAGGCGCTGGCTGCGGGCGGCGACTGCGTGATGATCGGTTCGATGTTCGCCGGCACGGAGGAGGCTCCGGGCGAGACGATCATCTTCAACGGCCGCAAGTTCAAGAGCTACCGCGGCATGGGCTCGATCGACGCCATGAAGGCCGGGTCGGCCGACCGCTATTTCCAGAAGGGCTGCGAAGGCAACATCAGCAAGCTCGTTCCCGAAGGCATCGCCGCGCGCGTGCCGTTCAAGGGCTCCCTTTCCGAGACGGTTTACCAGCTCATCGGCGGCGTCCGTTCGGGCATGGGCTACTGCGGCGCGAAGGACATCGAGACGCTCAAGCAGGCCCGGTTCATCCGCATCACGGCTTCGGGCATGCAGGAGAGCCATCCGCACGACGTAGCCATCACGAGCGAGGCGCCCAACTATTCGAGCGAACGGTAGATGGGACTCCCGGTTTCGAAATACGACTGGTGGATTCTGGCGGCGGCGTTCGCACTGTTCGCCGCATGGCTGATCACCCGCCTTCCGGTGCTGCGTACGCTGGTCCTTGCGGCGGCGTTGGGTTATCTTCTCCGGCGCGTGTGGGTGGGCTATCGAAATTTTGGAAAGTAATTGAACGACTGATATGGAAAAAATCCTGATTCTCGACTTCGGATCGCAGTACACGCAGCTGATCGCACGCCGTGTCCGCGAACTGAACGTCTATTGCGAAATCCACCCCTTCAACAAAATTCCGGCGATAGACGCGTCGGTGCGGGGCGTGATTCTTTCGGGCAGTCCCTTCTCCGTGCGGGACGCACAGGCCCCGACTCCCGACCTTTCGGCCATCAAGGGCAAACTGCCGCTGCTGGGCGTCTGCTACGGCGCGCAGTTCCTCGCCTCGGCTTTCGGCGGCGAGGTGCAGCCCGCGCCCAGCCGCGAATACGGCCGTGCGATGCTCACCGTGGGCGACGCCTCGGATGCGCTGATGCGCGGCCTTCCGGCCCGCACGCAGGTGTGGATGTCGCACGGCGACACCATTACGCGCGTGCCCGACAACTATGAACTGATCGCCAGCACCGAGGACGTGCGCGTCGCCGCCTTCCACGTCGGGGGCGAGCAGACGTGGGGCATCCAGTTCCACCCCGAAGTGTACCATTCGACCGACGGCACGCAGCTGCTCAAAAACTTCGTCGTGGACATCTGCGGCTGCGGGCAGTCGTGGACCTCGGAGGGTTTTGTGGAGGCTACCGTGCGCGAACTGCGCGAGAAGCTGGGCGACGACAAGGTCGTGCTGGCGCTTTCGGGCGGCGTGGATTCGTCGGTGGCGGCCGTGCTGCTGCACAAGGCCATCGGCAAGAACCTCTACTGCGTCTTCGTCGACTCGGGCCTGCTGCGCAAGAACGAGTTCGGGGAGGTGCTGGAATCCTATAAGCACATGGGGCTGAACGTCAAGGGCGTGAATGCCTCGGCCAAGTTCCTGGGCGATCTGGCGGGCGTTACGGACCCCGAGCGGAAGCGCAAGATCATCGGCCGCGACTTCGTGGAGGTTTTCAACGAGGAGGCCATTCAGATCAAGGACGTCAAGTGGCTGGCGCAGGGTACGATCTATCCGGATGTGATCGAGTCGTGTTCGGTCAACGGCCCTTCGGCCACGATCAAGTCGCACCACAACGTCGGCGGGCTTCCCGAGAAGATGAACCTGAAGATCGTCGAGCCGCTGCGCCTGCTGTTCAAGGACGAGGTGCGCCGCGTGGGCCGTTCGATGGGCATTTCCGAACAGCTGATCGGCCGCCATCCCTTCCCGGGACCGGGCCTTGCGATCCGCATTCTGGGCGACATCACGCCCGAGAAGGTCGAAATCCTCCAGAACGTCGACAAAATCTATATCGACTCGCTGCGCGCCGCCGGGCTGTACGACCAGGTGTGGCAGGCGGGGGCTGTCCTGCTTCCGGTGAAGAGCGTCGGCGTGATGGGCGACGAGCGCACCTACGAGAGCTGCGTGGCCCTGCGCGCCGTGACCTCCACGGACGGCATGACGGCCGACTGGGTGCACCTGCCCTACGAGTTCCTGGCCAACGTGTCGAACGACATCATCAACAAGGTCAAGGGGGTCAACCGCGTAGTCTACGACATCTCCTCCAAACCGCCCGCAACCATCGAGTGGGAGTAGGGGGATTCCCGTTATGAAAAAGGACCGCATCCGCGGGAAATTCACTGTTGTAAACGAGGTTTCGGTTTCCAGACCGTCGCCTCGTTTGCTTTTGTTTATATGCATCGTTCTGAACTGCAATCCGCAGCGGGCGTTTCGCCTATTCCGACCGTCGTCATGGAAATTCCGAAAGAGGTCTGCAACCTCAAGGACCGCCGCAGCGACCTGTACGAGGTGCGGGTGAAAAAATGAAGGACACGGTGACGGGCTTGAAAACGGGGAGCGCATGCGGGCCTTGATTGTCGGGGCCTGATGCGGCCGGGCATTATGCCGCAGTGTACGCGCATTTTTTGTTTAGGACGGGCTATGGAAAAGCCCTGGGGGCGATGCCCGATATGATTGTTTCGCTGTAAACAGCGTGCATGGCTTTTTGTGAATTTTCTTGCCGCATGGCTAAATAATGAGCCGGCGCAGACGGTAGACGTAATGGTCTACGGCATGCAGTCCGGCAGCGAAACCTTTTCTGTGCACCCTTGCAACGAGTCCGGCAACGCCCGAAATACCGTATGTGACGCAACACATTGATAAAAACGCAGCACGCGAGCACCCTTGGGCTCCGCGCTGGAACATGGATACGGACGTGCGTGCTTTTTCGCACTCCTGCAAGACACCGGTAAGACTTAAATTGGAATTATAGACGTATTCGCATTGCCATTGGTCGGCAAGTAAATTCCCCCCCCCACGGGTTAGGAACGTTTCATTCGTGAATTTCCATGGAGCGTCCGGCCTGTTCCCCGACTCCTTGCAGAGCAGGCAGGCCATGAAAACCGTTAGCAGTATGAATACCGATTTACGCATTCCGACAAACTGAATCCATATACAAAATTAACGGTTCATACGGGGCCGGCAAATTTTTCGGCGATTTATGCCGGAAACGGAGATGAATCCGTCCGAATGCAGCATATTGCCGTATGCTTCGATCGGATTCTGTTCGGAAATGGGCGAGAAGGCGAGAGACTGCATGTTGTCATTCAGCATGATGCGCAATGAAAGGCAAAAAAAGTAAACGAGGCGACGGCCTGGAAACCGAAACCTCGTTTACGATAGTCAATAGTGAACTCTCCGCGGATGCGGTCCTTTCTTGCCGCTGCGGGGTTATTTCACCGAGACGGGCAGCGTGGCGGCGATGTCGGCCGACGAGGTTCCCAGCGAAAGGGTGTATTCGCCCGGGTTGACCTTCCAGCCGCGCGACTGCGTGTCCCAGAACGCCAGCGCCTGCCGGTCGAGCTCGAACTCCACGACGGCGCTTTTGCCGGGGGCCAGGGTCACTTTCCGGAAGCCTTTCAGCTCCTTTTTCGGCCGGAGGACCGTCGGGGCGTTCTCCGTGACGTAGAGCTGCACGACCTCCGCGCCCTCGCGGTCGCCCGTGTTGGTCAGCGTGACGCTCACCTTCAGCGGCTTGTCGGCGGGGAACGCCTTCGGGGCGCGGGGTTTCGAAAGCTCGAACGTGGTGTACGAAAGTCCGAATCCGAAGGGGTAGAGCGGTGCGATGCCCTTGGTCTCGTACCAGCGGTAGCCGACCAGCACCGACTCCTTGTAGTCGATGTCGTAGAGCTGGATCAGGCGTTCGTTGTAGGCGCGGGGCGCCTTGTTGTAGAACTCCGCGCCGGCGGGCATCGTGCCTTTGGCGGGGGAGTCGTTGAACTCCTTCTCGATGGTCATGGGCAGTTTGCCCGAGGGCGACAGTTTGCCCGAAAGAATGTCGGCCAGCGCCGTGAAGCCGCTCTGGCCCGGATACCAGCCGTAGATCACCGCCGCGGCTTTGTCGTTCCAGCCGCCCATGCGGATTCCCGAACCCGAGTTGACCAGCACGATGGTGTTGGGATTGGACTCGACGGCCGTGCGGATGAAGGCCTCCTCCTCCTTGGGCAGCGCGAAGGGGCGTTCGAACGACTCCACGTCGATCGTGCCCGTCGAGAGCAGCACCACGTCGGCGGCGGCCAGCTCCTCGCGGGAGGGTTTTTCGACGACGCGGACCGCATCGCCGTAGACCTCGCGGAGCGCCGCGGTCAGCGTCACGTTGTCGTAGCCCAGCACCTCGGCCGAGGACGACGTGCTGCCTCCCGTGCGGGGAATCTGCTCGGTGAAGCGTCCCGTCAGCAGGATTTTGCGGCCTTCGGCGAGGGGCAGGATGCCGTTGTTGCGCAGCAGTACGATGCCCTCGGCGGCCACGTCGTAGCCGGTCTGCTTGTGCGCCGGGAATTTCTCCAGCAGGGCGGGAACGTATTTCTCCCGGTCGTAAAGTCCGAAGGCGATGCTCGTGGCGATGTTGGGGCGGATCATTTTCTCAATGTCCTTTTCGGTGATGCGGCCCTCCTTGAGCAGCGCGCGCACCTCGCCGAAGAACTCCTTGCGGCCCGGCATCTCGACGTTCTGGCCGCTCTTGACCACCTTCTCCGTGTCGTTCACCGACGACCAGTCGCTCATCACGCAGCCCCGGAATCCCAGTTCGCCGCGCAGGATGCGTTGGATCAGGTCGGCGTTCTGCCCGGCCCACTCGCCGTTGAGGCGGTTGTAGGAGGTCATCACGTAACCCACGCCAGCGTCGATGCCGGCCTTGAACGGCGGCAGGTAGAGTTCGTGCAGCGCCCGTTCGTCGACGATCGAGTTCGAGCGGCGGCGGTAAAATTCCGTCTCGTTGCAGATGAAGTGTTTCAGACACGCCACGGTTCCCGTCGACTGCATGCCCTTCACATACTCGGCGACCATCGCCGAGGCGAGCAGCGGATCTTCGCCCATGTATTCGAAGTTGCGTCCGTTCTGCGAGTTGCGGTAGATGTTCATGCCCGGACCCAGCAGGACTTCGATGCCTCCGGCGCGGCACTCTTCGCCCACGGCTTCGGCATAACGATAGGCCAGCGACGGATTGAAGGTCGCTGCGAGGGAGATCGGGCACGGAAAGGCCGTCGAACGCTCCAGCTGGCGGACCATCGTCGGGTCGGACAGGTTGTCGCGCATGTGCACGCCCTGCGTGGCGTCGGAGAGATAGATGTAGGGCATGCCTTTCTCGGGCACGCCGTAGAAGAAGAACGAGGAGTAGCCGCGCATGAACGAGATCTTCTCGTCGAGGGTCAGCTGTGCGATCCGGGCGTCGGCCTGCCGGTAGGCCTCGTCCCACGCTACGACCTGCTGGGCGGCGGCCGGTGCGATCGCCGCGGCTGCCGTTGCGAAGGCGAGCAAAAGTTTTACGGAGGTTTTCATCGTTTTTTGAATTGGTTTGCGTTTCTGTCTTCTGCAAAGTTAGCGCATGAACGGCCCGCCGGAACGGCTCTTCGGAAAAATATAAACGATATGAACTGTCAGTTTTCTGAAAACCAGTTGATTGATGCTTCGGATGGCGTTGAATTATACAAATAAAACAGGCCTGATAATTTGCTTTTGCATGCTTTTTATCGTTATATTTGTGCAAATCCGTTGCCTGAAATGAAAAAACTGCCTCTCCTTTTCGCGGCCTTTCTCGTCGTCTCCGCATCCGGTCTGCGTGCCGGGGAACCTTCGGACATACATACGCTGCTTCGCCGCCTGGACGGTCTGCTCGACCGCCGCGAGGAGTTCCTGCTCCGTCACGAAGCGCGCCTCGACTCGCTCAAATCCCTGCTATGCGGCGACACCCTCGGGTTCGGGGCGCGTTATGCCGTCACGGCGGAGATTGCGGAGCGTTATTTCGCCTACCAGAGCGACTCGACGATCGCCTACCTGCGCCGGAATGTCGCGCTGGCCGAAAGGGCGGGGAATGCCGACCTGACGATCCGCGCCAAATCGGTCATGGCGATGTGTTACAGCATGAACGGCCGCTTCCTCGAAGCCGACCGGGTGCTGGCCGGGGCGACCGACACGCTGCATATGAGCCGTGCGACGCAGGCGGCCTATTATGCCGCGCAGCATCGCCAGAACCGCGAGTGCCGCAGCCAGAGCGAGCCGGGGGCGGAGCGCGACCGGTTTCGGGCCTGCGAGGAGTACTACGCCCGCCGTGCGCTGGAAACCACCGGCGACATTTCGAAACGTTTCTATTTCGCCTACCTCGTCGCCGTGGACGAAGGGGATTGCGACCGTGCCGCCGCGGCCTGCGACAGTGCGTTGGCATGCGCTCCGCCCGTGTCGCACGACTATGCCCGGGCGGCGTTCTACCGTTCGGAGACCGAAAGGTTCCGGGGCGACGAAGCGGCTCGTTTCGAATGGCTCGTGCGCGCCGCCATGGCCGACGTGCAGGGAGCTGTCCGCGACTACGGCGCCTTGGGCGGCGTGGCCGAAGAGCTGCTGCGCCGGGGCGACGCCGCACGGGCGATGCGGTGTATCCGCGTTGCGATCAATGACACGCAGGCCTACAATTCGCCCATCCGTTCGTGGCGCGACATGGCGATTCTGCCCCAGATCGAGCAGGCGTACAGCGAGCGCAATGCCCGTCTGCGCGCGATGTACGTCGCGCTGATCCTTCTGGCCTTTCTTTTCGCCCTCTCGGCAATCGGAGGCGTGCTGTTCGTCCTGCGCCAGAACCGGCGGCTCAACGCCGTGCAGCAGACCCTGCGCGAGTCGAACGGAAAACTGGCCGAGCTGGCTGCGAGCCTGCGCGAAACCAATGCCGACCTGAGCCGGCAGAACATCCGCATCGCCGACGCCAACCGCATCAAGGAGGTTTATATCGGCGGGTTCCTGAAGACGATCTCCGAATATATCTACAAACTGGCCGACACCTACCGTCATGTCGGCCGGATGCTGCGCGACGGCCGTTCCGACGAGCTGCGCCGCGAGTACGCCGGAACCGATGTCCGGAGCGACGAACTGAAAGAGTTCTACCACAATTTCGACACCACCTTCCTGGGGCTTTTCCCCTCGTTCATCGGGGAGTTCAACCGCCTGCTCGCCGACGATGCGCGCATCGGGGTCCGCCGTCCGGGAAGCCTCACGACCGAACTGCGCATCTTCGCGCTGGTCCGGCTGGGCATCACCGACACGGCGACCATCGCCGCACTGCTGCACTGTTCGGTCAATACGGTGTACAGCTACCGTTCGCGCATGCGGCTGCGTTCGCTCGTTCCGGAGCGGGATTTCGAACAGCGGGTGCAGTCCATCGGTCTCGGGGACGATGCCGCGGAGCTTTCCGGGACCTGATCGGAACGGGGCCTCTTGTCGGCGAAACACGGAGTTTTTTCGCTCGGGGTGTACGCTCCGACGCGGAAATGCGTATATTTGCAGCTCGCATATACCGATACGATGAAAGATTTTGCAGCCATAGATTTCGAAACGGCCAACGGCAAGCGCACGAGCGTCTGCTCGGTGGGCGTCGTCGTCGTGCGCGGCGGCGAGGTGGTCGATACGTTTTACCGCCTGATCCGTCCCCGTCCCAATTTTTACAGCCATTTCACGACGGCCATCCACGGTCTGCGTTATGAAGATACGGCTGATGCCCCCGATTTCGTGTCGGTGTGGCGCGAAATCGAACCCCGTATCGAGGGGCTGCCGCTCGTGGCCCACAACTCGCCCTTCGACGAAGGCTGCCTGCGGGCCGTCTTCGAACTGTACGGCATGCCCTGGCCCGGTTATACCTTCTACTGCACCTGTCGGGCCTCGCGCCGCACCTTCGGCAGCCGCCTGCCCAACCATCAGCTGCACACCGTCTCCGCCGCCTGCGGCTTCGAACTCGAAAACCACCACCACGCGCTGGCCGATGCCGAGGCGTGCGCGCAGATCGCCCTGAAAATCCTATAATATATAGGTGTCGCTCGAGAAGTCTGATTTTTACGATTTCACCCCTGCCGGAGAGCTTCCGGCAGGGGTGATTTTTTTCGGACGGATTTTTCGGACGGCCTTTTCTCTCCGTCAAAGCCCCAGCTCCAGCTGGAAGCGGATCTCCCAGCGGTTGTAATTGGGGTCTATGGACCTGCTCCGGGTGTTGTACGACATGTCGGCCTGCACTTTGAGGCTGTGGCCGATGATGTAGCGCGTGATGCCCAGCGTGGTCTGGTTCCAGTTGCGGTATCCGGCCAGCGGCTGCACTTCGCTGTCCGGGAACAGCGTCGAGTTGCGCAGGGCGATTTCCCATTTTTTGTTGAACAGGTAGCTGGTCTGCACGTTGAGACCCTGCCCGTTGTAGACGAAGGCTCCGGTTTCGGGGCTGAACAGCGGGTCGCTGCACGAACGGCCCATGAAATCGGTGTAGAAGGCGAAGCCCCGGTATTCGAGGATGAAATCGACGAAATAGGACCCCAGGTTGCGTGTGGCGTCGCCGGGCATCACGGCTCCCCGCTGACCCTTCAGCCGCGAGGCCTTGTGGTTGTAGGAGTAGGCTCCGGCGAGCAGAATCTTCACCCGCTCCTCGAATTCGTAGTTGCCCTCGATGACGTCGCCCTTCGACTTGAAGCGTCCCAGCGGATAGAGTTCCAGACGCCCCGTATAGGCCAGCCCTCCGGTCGGCGAACTGCCCCAGTTGCGGCCTTCGCCCAGCGTGACGGAGCCTTTTGCCGAGAGGTTGAAGCCCTCGCCGTGGCGCATGTTGTATTCGCCGAAGAACCCGAAGTCGCGGTCGAGGTTGAATTCGCTGTTGACGATGCTCCGGTCGACGAATTGCAGGGCGCTCGACGAGTTGATCCGCGCGCGGTTGGCCTTGATCTTGGTCTGCCCGAAGCCGATGTTCCAGGTGGCGTTGGGCACGTAGTAGACGATGGCGTCGCGCACGATGTTCATGTCGCCGCCGGGCAGCGGCTCTGTGTCGTAGGAGGTGAATCCCAGCTGGACCGAGTAGACCAGTTTGGGCGAATAGATGTAACCGTCGAAGCGCAGCCGCAGCCGTTTGACGCGGGCCTCGGTCTTGGTGAGCGTGAAGTCGTCGTCGAACGACAGCGCCAGAAGGTTCTGCATGCGGAAGCGCATCGTCAGTTCGAACCAGTCGTTTTTGGGCCGGAAGGTGATGCCCTTGCCGATTTCGATGTTGGGCATGTTGCGCAGCTGTGCCAGCAGTTCGCCGGTCGAATCGGCCGCGATGATTTCGGTGCGGAGGTTGCGTTTCTGCGCCGCAGGGACCTGCGGCCTCTCCTGTGCCGCGGCCAGCGACCAGCAGGCGGTCAGCAGGAGCAGGATCGGGAATTTTTTCATCGTATCTTTCTGTTAATTCTCTTTCGGTTGCATGTCGGACAAAAGTACAAAAAATATGCAGAGTCCGGAGAACCGCGATGCAAAGTTGGGGCGTAAATCTGAAACGAATTTGAAATACGGGGGCGGCAGAGGGCTTTCAGCGGGTAAAAAGATGCGGCGGAAGAGATAAAATCCGGAAAAATAGGATTTCTGGAATAAAATGTGTATCTTTGTTGCCAAACAATCGAGTTTTGTTTTGAATCTTTCTTTGTAAGTGTTTGATCCCGCAGTCCATCGCGGTTTCCCCCATTCTCAAAATCGACCTCATTAGCTTGCTCTTTTGTTGGGAGCGGTGCGCCTTGTGCGCTTCGGTATTTGCAAAAAAATAATTGATAAATGGCCAAACGAATTACATCGGGAAAGAGAGAAAGAGAGAAATTAAAGCAGACCAAACGTCAGGACAAGCAGAAGAAAAAGGAGGAGCGTCTGAGCGGCGGGAGCCGCAGTTTCGAGGACATGCTGGCGTATGTCGACGAAAACGGCGTCCTTCACACGACCCCGCAGGATGTGAAGCCCAAGGAGGAGATCGACGCCTCGCAGATCGAAATTTCGGTCCCGAGACAGTCGGAAATCGAGGAGGAGGAGCCGATGAGCGGCCGGGTGGAATATTTCACCGCATCCAAAGGCTACGGCTTCATCAAGGATGCCGCCAGTTCCGAGAAATACTTTTTTCACATCACCAACGCCCCGGCGGGCATTGCCGAAGGGGACCGGGTGACGTTCGAACTCGAACGCGGCACGCGGGGAATGAATGCAGTACGAATAGTTATCAGTAACAAATAACACTTTTTTAATTAACTTATCAAGAGAATGAACATTTATGTTTCGCATCTGAGCTGGGGCACGAGCAGTGAGGGCTTAGGAAATTTATTCATGCAGTTCGGCGAAGTAGCGTCGGCTAACGTTATTACCGACCGGGAGACGGGCCGTTCGCGCGGTTTCGGCTTCGTCGAGATGCCCAATGAGGAAGAGGGTCAGAAGGCCATCGACCAGCTCAACGGAACCAGCTTCGAGGGTCAGACGATCACGGTCAACGTGGCTCGTCCCCGCGAGGAGCGCTCTTCGGGCGGCTACGGCGGCAATCGCGGAGGCGGTTACGGCGGCAACCGTGGCGGAGGCTACGGCGGCAACGGCGGCGGTTACGGTCGCAACCGGTACTAATTCCGGATTTTATTTCAGAACGGATCTCCGGGAGAGCGTTTCTCCCCATACCATACGGAGCGGGGCGGTTTTTACCGCCCCGTTTTTTGTTTTTCCCTATTTTCCACACGCCCAGCGACATCGGGAAAAAGAGCGAAAAATTACCCGCGGGACCTCTGTTTTTCCCGAAAAAAGCGATAACTTGCCGCCATGAAGGAGACGGTGCTCGAAAAACTCAAGGTGCTGGCCGAGTCGGCCAAATACGACGTTTCGTGCGCTTCGAGCGGCGTGACGCGCAAGCATCGTGCGGGCGGGGTGGGCAGCGCCGCGGGGTGGGGCATCTGCCACTCCTTTACGGCCGACGGACGCTGCGTCTCGCTGCTGAAGATCATGCTCACCAACGTCTGCATCTACGACTGCGCCTACTGCATCAACCGCCGCAGCAACGACATTCCGCGCGCCGCCTTCACACCGGGCGAACTGGCCGAACTGACCATCGAGTTCTATCGCCGCAACTACATCGAGGGGCTTTTCCTCTCGTCGGGCGTCGTCCGCGATCCCGACTATACGATGGAGCGCATGGTCCGCGTGGCCCGCGACCTGCGCACGGTGCACCGTTTCAACGGGTACATCCATCTGAAGAGCATTCCCGGTGCCAGCCGCGAACTGGTGGCCGAGGCCGGACGCTACGCCGACCGCATGAGCGTCAACATCGAAATCCCGACCGAACGCAACCTGCAATTGTTGGCTCCCGACAAGAATTACGAAAGCATCTACCGCCCGATGAGCTACATCCAGCAGGGGGTGCTCCAGAGCGCCGAGGAGCGTACGCGCTTCCGCCATGCGCCCCGCTTCGCTCCTGCCGGGCAGAGCACGCAGATGATCGTCGGGGCCACGGACGAGAGCGACCGCGACATCCTGCTGCTCTCGTCGGCCCTCTACGGACGGCCCACGATGAAGCGGGTCTACTACTCGGGCTTCATTCCCGTCAATCCCTACGACAAGCGGCTTCCGGCGCTCGACAAGGCGCCGCTCGTGCGCGAGAACCGGCTCTACCAGGCCGACTGGCTGATGCGTTTCTACGGGTTCCGCGCCGAGGAGATCGCCGATGAGCAGACGCCCCGGCTGGATCTCGACATCGACCCCAAGCTGGCCTGGGCTTTGCGGAATCCCGCGTTTTTTCCCGTCGATGTCAACCGTGCGGACTACGAGGCTCTGCTGCGCGTGCCGGGCATCGGGGTCAAGTCGGCCCGGCTGATCGTCTCCTCGCGCCGCTACCGGACGCTGACGCAGCAGTCGCTGCGGCAGATCGGCGTGGTGATGAAGAAGGCGCAGTATTTCATCAGCTGCCGGGAACTTACTGCGGGGCAGGGCGTCAACGAACTGCGCCCCGAGCAGGTGCGCCGCCTGCTGACCGCTCCGCAGCGGCGCAGGCAGGATTGGAACGAAGGCCAACTGACCCTTTTCTGACGCGATGCTGGTTTTCCGATACGACAAATCCTTCGACGGGCTGCTGTCGGCCCTGTTCGATGCCTACTCGATGCGGGCGTTTCCCGAGGCGCTGATCGGCCCCGGGGAACCCGAACCGCTTTTTACGGAGCGCGTCCACGACGTTGCGACCGACGAGGCGCATGCCGGCCGTGTGTGGCGGGGACTGGAACGGCGGCTGACCGCCCGCATCCGTTCGATGTTCGTCTATGCCTGGCACGGGGAGCAGCCGCAGGGCGACCTGCTGATGCTGCGCTGTCTGCGCCGTGTTTTCGACGAGGGCGGAGGCGTCGTGGCCGACCAGGCCGATCCCGACATGAAGTCCCTTTTCCAGTTGGCGCTCAAGGTCTCCCACGAGCGGGAACGTCTCAAACAGTTCGTCCGCCTCCAGAAAGCCGCCGACGGGACCTATTTCGCCGCCGTCACGCCCGAGCACGACGCCCTGCCGTTGGCGGTGGACTATTTCACCGACCGTTTCGCCGACCAGCGGTGGCTGATCTACGACAGGCGGCGCGATTGCGGCTACTATTACGACGGGCATACGGCGCGGTGCGTCACGCTGGAGGACGACCGGGGAATGATCGCCGACAAACTTGCCGACGAATGGCTCGCCGAGGACGAGCGGCAGTTTCAGCTGCTGTGGAAAAACTATTTCCGGGCGCTGGCGATCCCCCAGCGCATCAACGAGCGCCAGCAGCGCCGTATGATGCCCCGTCGTTACTGGAAGCATCTGACTGAAATGGAGTGACCGGCCGGGACGGGGAGGCCGGTTTTCGGTCAGACATGCAGGTTGAACAGCTTGGCGATGCCCGTCACGACGATCTGGACGCCGACGCAGAAGGTGAAGAAGGCGACCATCTTGTTGATGACGATGCTGCCGCTGTTGCCGATTTTGCGGATGATCCGTTCGCCCTGCGACAGGAACAGATAAAGTATCAGGCACATCAGTACGATGACCAGCGCGATGATCGCGTAGGAGAGCAGGCCCCGCGCCCAGCCGTTCTTCATGCTGACCGACGCCATCAGCGTCAGGATGACCGAGACGCTGCCCGGGCCGATGCTGATGGGAAAGGTGATCGGGTAGAAGATCTGCGACTCGATGGCCGATTTGTGAATGGGGTTGACGTCCTTGCCCTGCGTCCGTCCCACCGAGGAGTCCGAATCGCCGAGCCATTGCAGGGCGGTGCGGCAGATCAGCAGTCCTCCGCCCAGTTGGATGACCGGGAGCGAAAGCCCGAAAAGCGACAGCACGAAATGCCCCACGGCCAGGCTGCCCAGCCCGACGAGCAGATAGTCGGTGACGATTCTGCGGATGATCGACCTGCGGTCCTCGTCGTTCAGCCCCGACAGCAGTCCGTTGACCAGGAATCCGGCTCCCACCGGGTTGGCCACCGGGAACAGCGCCATGAAGGCGGATATGAACGTGAACAGAAACCCTTCCTTTAACATCTTGAGGCTCGGAACTTTGTATTGCAGGCTTGAGTCTGGCAAGAACCGTTCCAAACCTTTCCGGTTTGCGGGTGGAGCCATATCGCCCGGAGGCGGAAGCCGTTCGGTTCCCGGACCACGCGTAATCCCGGTCTCCAACGACGACAACAATCGCAGACCGGAAAAGTAAAACCCTGCAAGTCGTTGATCTTGCAGGGTTTTCTGTTTTATAGCCGCTTTGCGTGTCGGCTTTTGCGGAGAGGACGAGATTCGAACTCGTGGTACAGGTTGCCCCGTACGTCGGTTTAGCAAACCGGTGGTTTCAGCCACTCACCCACCTCTCCGGACACGCCTTCCGGCTGTTAACTCCGAAAGGGTGTGCAAATATAGAATCTTTTTAGGGAAATACAAAGAAATGCGGTCAAAATTTGTATTTTTGCGTAAATCCTCGACCCCGGTTTGAAACGCACCCGTTGCATATTACATATGGTGTGCTGCTTTTGTCGCGGTATCCGCCGCAGCGCAGCCTGCGCCGGAAAACCGTTTCGGGCGGCCGCTCGCCGAGGTGCTGCCCGAAGCTGCGCCGTGCGCTTTCCCGGGCGGACTGCTCCCGGCGGCTCTCCGAAGCTGCGCACGACCGGAACGAATCATCGAAAAACTGGAATAGCCATGAAACGGATTCTCTTGCTTTTGCTGGTCCTCGGGGCCGTTTGCAGCCTGAATGCCAAAACCCGGAAATGCCTCTACCGTGTGACGGTCACGGGCAAGCGCGCCGAATGTCCGGTCGTGATCCGCGATGTGTCCGAGTGGGCGCAGAGCGCCGTCGTGTCGCTCGGCGGCGTTCACCGGATTCCCTCCCAGCTGGACCGGGAACTGGACGAACTGGTCTTCGTCTCCGACATTTCCGGCAGCCAGAATTTCCAGGTTCTCTACTCCTCGGACCCCGACAAGCGCGTTTTCAAAAAACGCGTACATGCCCAGATGTGGCTCAAGAACCCCGACAAGACCCTGCGAGCCGTCGGCTGCGCCTCCTTGGAGAAGAACGACATGTACCATAAACTGCACCACCACGGCCCGGCCTTCGAGTCGGAGTACGCCGCCTACCGCATCTATTTCGACAACAAGCAGACCGTCGACACCTACGGCAAGAAGCGTCCGCAGCTCGAGCTGGCCGAGACGATGTGGTATCCTTCGGACGAGCAGCTCTCCCGCGGCTACGGCCACGACAACCTGCGCGTCTTCGGGTCGGTGGGCGTGGGGACGCTCAAGGGCTGGGACGCCGAAAAGAGAAAGATGGTCCACATCACCGATTTCAAACGCCGCGAAGCGCGCATTCTGGCCGACGGACCCATCCGCACGGTGGTCGAAATGCGGGTCGAAGGGTGGCGCTACGGAGGGCGCGAGATCACGATGACCTCGCGCTACATTCTTTACGCCGGGCACGGCGACGTGCAGGTCGAAAACCGCATCGAGGGCGACTTCAGGGGACTGGTCTTCACGACCGGCGTGATGAAGATGGCCGAAAGCGAGGTTTGTAAGAACGATAACGTGATCGCCGCCTTCGGGCGCGACTTCCCCGAAAACGACACCGTGAAGTGGGAGCGCGAGAGCGTCGGGCTGGCCGTCGCCGTGCCGCAGAGGCAGATCGTTTCGCAGACCGACGACAAGACCAGTTACCTCTTCCAGCTCACACCCGATGCCCGCGGACGGATCGACTACGCGTTCGAGATGATCTGGCGCAAGAGCGAATGGCTCAAGGACCGCAGCGATACCGAATGCGTCCTGGGACTGATGGAGTCGGTGGGGGCGGCCCGGACCCCGGTCGTCGTTTCGCGGATCAGACAGTTTTGAGAAAAAGTGCATCGTTTGCGTCAAAAAATCCCTGTCCGATAAGCGGGGGCAGTGTACTTTTGTATACCTGAAATTGCGAAAATTTTACGTATACGAATAAAACCACCTCTCTTATGAACTTCAGACAAGTGACGATTTGCGCAGCCGCGGCGCTCCTGGCAGCCGCCGCAGGATGCCGCGCACACGCCCCGGCCTGCAACCTTCCGTTCGAGATGCCGCAGGTCGCCCGGCCCGCGATTCCTTCGAATGCGGTCAGCGTCGCCGACTGCGGCGGCTCGGGCGGCGACGACGCGGGAACCGACTATGCGATGACCCTCTCGGTCACGGCGGGTGTGCTCTCGCCCAACATCACGGGCCTGTCGACCAGCTGGGCTGCCGGCGACAGTACGTGGACGGCGACCGACGATACCGGGGCCGCCAGGTAGCCGGAAGGCTTCGCAAAAAAGA
>OBKS01001378.1_pt1 | contig 17371 bp, 13 predicted proteins | sample 1517381 | NCBI WGS metagenome assembly OBKS01 (sample SAMN04571686, study PRJEB22368) | human gut metagenome | biome: human gut; material: stool | host: Homo sapiens | place: Luxembourg | collected 2012-08-03 | reverse complement strand
CCCGCCGGAATACGGCAGCCCAAACCGCCGGCGGCAGAGATAGGGCACACCATATAATATAAGGAGGGATGGTCCATGCGGCACAGACGGGCGCTGGCGCTGCTGCTGGCAGCGGGCATGCTGTGCAGCGGGTGCAGCACCGGCGCGATCTCGAGCAATTACCGCGCGGTCGAGGATCTGGAGCTGATCCAGACGATCGGCGTAGACCGCGCGCCGGAGGGCGTGTGCCTGAGTGCGGCGACGGGCAAGGCGTGCGAGAACGAGGCGCCGAAGCGCATGACGCTCGCGGCGCTCGACCAGCTGCAGGACCGCACGCCGAGCGCGGGGCTGTTTTACGCGCAGACGAGCTACCTGCTCCTCGGCGAGGAGGCAGCCGCCGCGGGCGAGCTCACGCCGCTGCTGGACTTCATCGCGCGCGACCCGGACATGCGCCTGAGCGCGCCGCTGTTCATCGTGCGCGGCGGCACGGCGCAGCAAGCGGTCATGGAGACGGGCGACGACAAGGCCGACGTGACGGAAGCGCTCGCCGCGCTGGAAAAGGACATCACGCTCGACGGCACGAGCCACGCCTACTCCTGCACAGACATCGCCCGCGCGCTCGCGGGCAGCGGCTGCGCCGTGGTGGGCGCCGTGGCGTGCGTGCGCACGCCGGAGAGCGAGGGCGGCAAGCTGGCGCTCGCTCCGGCGGGGTATGCGATCTTTCGCGACGGGGACTATGTCGGCAGCATCGAGCCGGAGACGGCGCGCGGGGCCAGCATGCTCCTCGGCGTGGCCGGGCACGGCGACCTCGCCGTCACGGACCGTGACGGCAGCACCGTCATGCTCACGCTCGACTCGTGCAAGACGGACTTTCGCCCGGTGTGGGACGACGACGGCACGCTCGCGCGCGTGGACGTGGCGCTGAAGCTGCGCGCGGGCATCGCCGAGCTGCGCGTGCCGCGCCGGATCACGGTGCGGGAATATCAGGACGAGCTCAACGCGGCACTCGCCGCCCTCGTGACCGGCTGGGCAGAGGACGTGATCGCCGCGTCGCAGGCGCTGGGCGCGGACTTTCTCGGCGTGGGGCAGGCGCTCGCCATCGGCGGCGGGCGCAGATGGGCTGCCATCCGCGACGACTGGCCGGCCGTGTGGCAGAGTGTGCCGGTGCGCGTGACGGTCAGCGCCGACGTGGGGCGGACGTTTGACCTGCGCGACGGCATCGACACATCGGGAGGCGGAACATGACGGGACTTCAACTCACGCGGCGGCAGTACTACGCGCTGTGCACGATGGTGCTGCTCTCTCCGCTGCTGCATCTCGTGCCGCGCAAGACGACCGCAGAGGCCGGCTGCGGCGGCTGGCTGTGTGCGCTGGCAGCACTGGTGCCGCTGCTGCTGTTCGCGTGGATGCTCGAGGGCATTCTGCACCGCGGGCGGCCGGGCGAGGGCATCGGCGAGATCACGCTGCGCGCACTCGGCCCGGTCGCGGGGCGCGTGCTGCTGGGCGTCTACGCGCTGTGGTTTCTGCTCTACAGCGCGTTTGCGCTGCGCATCGGGGCAGAGCGGTTCATCGAGACAGTGTTCCCGCTGAGCCGGCCGTGGCCGTTCGTGGTGACGATCTTGGCCATGGCGGTCTGCGGCGCACTCGGGAGCACGAAGGCGCTTTTCCGCGCCTCGGAAATCTTTCTGCCGCTGCTGATGCTCGTGCTGGCGCTGGTGCTGGTGTTTGCGGTACCGGGGCTGGACGTGAAAAATCTGCTGCCCGTAACGGTGCAGGAGCTCCCCGGCGTTGCGCGCAGCGGGCTGACGGTGTTCGGCATCGGGGCGGCGGTGCTGTTTTTCGGCGCGTTCACCGGCGGGCGCACGCCGCCCGCCCCCGGGCGGGGACGCGCAGCCGCGTGGTGGTGCGTGCGCATCTGCGTGCTCGTGACGCTGCTGAGCGCGTTCACGATCGACATTCTCGGCGCGGAGCTGACGGCCAAGCTCAACCACCCGTTTTTCACCATGCTGCGCAACGTGAGCCTGTTTCACGCGGTCGAGCGCTTCGGCGCGCTCGTGATCGGGCTGTGGGTGCTGCCGGACTTTGTGCTCGTGGCGATGCTGCTGACGCTGGCAGTCAACTGTCTGCGCGCGGCGTGCACGCGCAATACGCAGCTCTTCGCGCAGAAGAACCCGCCCGCGCTCGTGCTCCTGTGCGCAGCGGCAGCCGGGGCGGGCGCGCTGTTTCTGGCGCAGAACGCGTTTGAGACCGACGCGCTGCAGACAAACATCGTGCCGATCGTGAACATCGTCCTGCTGGGCATCGGAACGGTCGGGATGTATCTGGTCGGCCGGGCGCGCGGGAAAATTTAAGTGCAAAACCGTCCTGTCGGAAAAACCATGGGTTTTCCCGACAAAAGGCTTGCCGCCTGCGGGCGGCAAACTCTGCGAGGCTTCTTGACACAAGAAACCACCCCGCCGGAGACCCGGCAGGGCGGTCGCTATATATCTATATGTATTGTGCGCTCACGGGGCGAGGCGGTCGCGCCAGCGGGCGGTGAGCCGCTCGAGCTCCTCGGCGAAAGCGCTCAGCCCCTTGTTCGGGCAGCCGGCGCAGCGGCGCACGAGGGCCGAGAGCTCGCCGAGCGCGCGCTGCAGCCGCGCGTAAGCCGGACTCTCGCGGCGCTTGCCGGCAGCGGCCGCCTGCCGCGCCTCGTCATGATGGATGGGCCGCGGCGGGGCTACATACGTATAGGCCCCCGCGGTGAGGTCAAACTCGCTGCCGCTGTAGGGCGCGTCCGCGTCATAGCCATACTCATCGCGCAGGCAGGCGGCGAACGCCGTGCAGGCATCGTCGTCACCGTGGTTGACGAACACGTGCGCAGGCTTTTGCTCCATGGCGTTGATCCAGTCCAGCAGCCCCTGCTTATCCGCATGGCCGCTCACGCCTGGCAGAACGGTGATCTCCGCGTGCACGGCGATCTCGTCGCCGAAGATCTTCACGCTCTCGGCGCCGTCGTGCAGCTTGCGGCCGAGCGTGCCGACCGCCTGATAGCCCACAAACAGCACCGTGCACTCCGGCCGCCAGAGGTTATACTTCAGATGGTGACGGATGCGGCCGGCGTCACACATGCCGCTCGAGGAGAGGATGACCTTGGGCGTCTTGTCGGTGTTGAGCGCCATGGAGTCCTCTTTCGTGACGGCGGTGTGCAGGTCGTCAAAATACAGCGGATTGACGCCGCTGCGGATGAGCGCGCAGGCCTCGTCATCAAGAAAGCTCGTGTCCGTCTGCAGGAAAACGCGCGTGGCCTCGTTGGCGAGCGGGCTGTCCACATACACGGGGAAGTGCGGGTGGCCGTGCACCATGCCGGCGTCCTTGATCTGGCGGATGAAATACAGCAGCTCCTGCGTGCGGCCGACGGCGAACGACGGGATGACGACGTTGCCGCCGCGGTCGAGCGTGCGCTGGATGCAGTCCGCGAGCGCGGCCAGATAATCCACGCGCGGGCCGTGACTGCGGTCGCCGTAGGTCGACTCGATGAGCACGTAGTCCGCGCCCGAGACGGTCTGCGGGTCGCGGATGATGGGCTGGTCGGTGTTGCCGATGTCGCCGGAAAAGACAATCTTCTTTTCCGCGCCGCCCTCGGTGAGCCACGCCTCGATGCACGCGCTGCCGAGCAGGTGGCCGACATCCGTGAAGCGGATGATGATGTTCTCGCCGACCTGGATGCGCTTGCCGTAGCCGCACGGGCGCAGCAGGCGCAGCACGCCCTCCACGTCCTCGAGCGTATACAGCGGCTCGGGTGCCGGCTGGCCGGCGCGGGCGGCCTTGCGCCCCTTCCACTCGGCCTCGGACATCTGGATGTGCGCCGCGTCGCGCAGCATGATGCCGCACAGGTCGCACGTCGCCTCCGTGGCGTAGACCGTGCCGCGGAAGCCCTGCTTATACAGCAGCGGCAGGTGGCCGGTGTGGTCCATGTGCGCGTGCGTGACGAGCACAAACTCGATCTGCGCCGCCGGGACGGGGATGGCGATGTTCTCAAACAGGTCCCGCCCCTGCTCCATGCCGCAGTCGATCAGGCCGTAGTGCCCGCCGATCTCAAGCAGAGTGCAGCTGCCGGTCACCTCATGGTCGGCGCGGATAAATGTCAGCTTCATGGGCTCGCTCCCTTCTGGTTTTCTTTCCCTGATTTTAACACAAGCGCGTGCCGAGCGCAACCGCGGCGCGAAAAGTTCACAAATAGCGCCATACCCCGGCGGGGTTCTTCGTCCCGCCGGGGTATGGCATTGCTTATTCACTTTCGAGCCGCAGCAGGGCCTCGCGGTACTGCACCGTGACCTTGTCGCTCCAGCCGCACCAGTAGTCGATCGCCTCCGATGCGTGCCCACTTGTCAGCCCGTCGAGCACCGTGCGGTACGTCCTGCACAGCTCGCGCATGTCCAGCGTGTACGCCACGATGTAATACGTCACGTGCGCAAGCTCGCGCGACGAGCGCAGCAGGACGCGGAAGATCATGTTGTCCGACTCGGCAAACATGCACACCAGAAACTGATTGACCAGGTCCAGAAATTCCGGCTTGTCCTTCTCGCCGTCCGGTGCGTAGGCGATGGCCTCCATCCGCTCGAGCAGCCCGTACAGGTGCCGCATCTGCTCCGTTTTGGGGTTGCGGCCCGTCCAGCGGAACCAGCCGAGCGCGACCATTTCGCGCAGCTCCAGAAACGCATCCACCAGTTCCGGCTTCGGCTTGCCGCCGTGCGTCATGATGGCGGCCAGCGTCTCCAGATTCGCCCGCTCCCAGTAGGGCGCGACATAGGTCGCGTGCCGGGGCACGACCCGCAAAAAACCCAGCCGCTCCAGCTCCTGCAGACCGAGATGCACGTTCGTCTTGCGCAGACCGTACTGCTCGGCCAGTTCACTCTCCGTCGGCAGCCGGTCGCCCGGCTTGCGCTGTCCGCTGAGGATCTCCTTGAGCATCCGGTCCAGAAACTGTTCTCGTTCCGATCTGTTTTCCGTTTCCTTCTCTTTCGTCATGTTCTCTTTTTCCCCCCCGAGACCTCCTGTAGATGCACGCATTGTATTGCATTTTCCGCCCGGTGTAAAGAGAAAATAACAAAATTTTTAAGATTTTCCCATCACTGTACAAAAAACGGGACACTCCGTATCGGAGTGCCCCGTTACCCTTGAAGTATCTAGCTTTTCAGGTGATTATGGGCAGGCTGCGAAACCGACGGCCAGCAGCGTCTGCGCGAGGATGTACGTGAGCATGATGACGAAGTTCTGCTTCGTGGGCTCGGCCTTCTTGACAAAGAGCATGTCGCACAGCGCGCCGTCGGACGCGAGGAAGAACGTCGCGCCGAAAAACGCCACGAGCTTGCCCCACCAGAACGCCGTCAGCAGCGGCAGGATGAGGCTCACGCTCAGCACGCAGAGCATGAGCATATATGCCAGCGACAGCGGACGCAGCGCGCGCGGAATGTTTCTGCGGCTGTTGGCGTACACAAACGCGGCACCGGCGGCGTAGACCGCGCTGATCACGACGATCCAGACCCAGCCGACGCGAATGACATAGTGCGTGTAGATAAAAATCAGGTAGCACACGTGACCCAGGAAGAACGAGGACGTGCCGAGGACAAAGAACTTTTTCTTGAGCGGCCAGAGCAGAAACAGATCGCCCAGGCAGCCAAACAGCAGGCCGGCGACCACCCAAAGCGACGGCGTGCAGGAAAAGGCGAGGTAGGTCAGCGCGACGACCGGCATCAGCGCGACCTTGGTCGGCTTGCGCAGGTCGTCATCGCCGCGCCAGCAGCTGATGAGGTGCACGATGGCGAGCACCGCCAGGAACACCGGAAACACCCATTTTAATACGATCATCTTATCCCATCCTATCTCCAATCGGAATGTTTTCGGAATCCGTGCAAGTTTACATCTCGTTCATTGACACGGTATTCCGATGCAATTATAATGTATTTGGAAGTTTATCGTCAATGACTATTGGCAATATTTTAATATTTAATATGCTTGAAGGTGTCCGTTCGTGCTTTATTATCTGCTGCTCATTCCCGCCGTGCTCAGCACAGCGTGGATTTATTTTTTATCCCCCGCGCTGAGCTACTGGTGGCTGCTGCCGATCCTGATCGGCTGCTTTGCGGCAGCGAACCTCGTGTACGTGCTGCTGATGTTTATCTGCACGTGGTTTGCGGGGCCGAACAAAATGTATACGCACATCAGCCCGTTTTATCACGCGCTGACCATGGCGCTCGACGGCTGGATCCTCGCGCTCTGCCGCGTGAAGATCCACGTGGAGGGGCTCGAGAAGGTGCCGACAGACACGGAATATCTGTTCGTGAGCAATCACCGCTCGAACTTTGACCCCATGGTGCAGTGGTGGGTGCTGCGGCGCTGGCGGCTGGCGTTCGTGTCCAAGCCGTCGAACATGCGCAAGTTCGTCATCGGCCCGTTCGTGCGCCGGTGCTGCTTCCTGCCGATCGACCGCGAGAACGCGCGCAACGCCCTGACCACGATCAATGCCGCGGCTGACCTCATCCGCGCGCATGAGTGCTCGTTTGCCATCTATCCCGAGGGCACGCGCAGCAAAAGCGGCGAGCTGCTGCCCTGGCACGCCGGCTCACTCAAGATCGCGCAGAAGGCCAATGTCCCCATCGTCGTCGCAACGATCGAGGGCACGGAGCGCATCGCGCACAACGTCCCCTGGCGGTGCTCGCACGTGTATGTGCGCATCCGCGAGGTCATCCCGGCCGAGACCGTCAAGGCCACGAAAACGACCGATCTCACCGAGGGCATCCGCAGCAAAATGCTCGCCGAACTGGGCAAATAATCCTGAATAATCAAGCATTTTCCTCGTCCGCGCACTTGCGGGCGAGGATTTTTTATACAGGTGAGATAATGTGTCACATTTTTATCAGAAATGTTGAAATTTGTCGAAATACGTCCTATAATACAGGCTGTCCTCAAAGACCACAGACAGGAGGTTTTTTGCAATGACAACCCACAAAAACACAACACGGATCCTTGCGGTCCTGTTGGCCGTACTGCTGTTCGGCCAGCTCGCCGCGTTCCAGATCCCGGCCTTTGCCGCGGACGTCGTGCCGGACGTGCACGACGGTGCGGCCTACATCCCCGATGACGCAGACGTCAATGACCTGCTCAGCCAGACGCTGCTGAGCAACTACAGCGATGTCGGCACGCAGGAATGGGAGTACAAAGCGACCAGCACGCTGTCCGGCGGCGCGACCAAATGGGTGCCCGTGGAGGCCAGAAGTACGAGTTCTCGCTGCGCGAGGGCACCACCGCCGGCATCATCCCCGCGCTCACGGCGGGCAAGGCAGGCTTCCCCACGCTGGATGTGCTCGGCGTGAGCTATCCCGCGCTGGACAGCCAGTCTCCCGCGCAGGACTACGCCGTGCGCCTGAAGGGCACGACGGAGGTCTACACGTTCACGAAGCTGGCACAGCCCGTGGATGCGGACACGGATACCCCGGCCGATACGCCGGCGCAGACCCCGGACACCACCCCGGCTGACACGCCGGAGGAACCGGCCGATGCGCCGGAGACTGCGGGCAAGACCTATCAGGTCAACATCCCCTACACGGCGGACGGCGCCATCGACTTCGATGCGCTGCGCGCCGCCATCGTCGCCGCCGTGCTGCCCGATGCGGACGCCGCGTCCGTGACCGTGACCTATGAGGCCAAGGCGAAGATTTCATCGAAAATCAGCGCCTATGTACCGCTCGAGGGCGGCTGGGAAAAGGTCAAAATTCTTCCGTATGAATTCCCGGCCATCGGCGTAGGCACCTATCAGGTGAAGCTCACCGCAAACGGCGTGGACACCATCGTCACCATGACGCTGACCGACGCGCGCACGCAGGCGAAGATCGTGCTCAAGGAGGGCGTGTCCGTCACCTACACAAAGGACGCCGCCGCCATGCGCACGCAGATTCTCGACAAGCTCGTCGACTGGTCGCAGACCACCGTGAGCAAGGAAGCCGCAGCCAAGAGCATGGTCATCGAATATAAGACCAAAGGCTACCTGCCGAACACAAGCACGAACAAACTCTCCCCGGAACTCTGGTTCCCGATCGAGGGCGGCAGTGCGCGCTTCGGGGCCCTCACCTACACCGCGTCGAGCATCGGCGCCGGTGAAAACCAGCAGGTGCGCGCGAGCTTCCCGACCACGGCGGACTACCACGGCTGTGACGCAGCCGAGGGCACGCTCACGGTCGACAAGGCCAATGTGCGCGTCAAGGTGCAGGCGGCCGCCATCTCCGCCGGTGAGACCCTGACCACGCAGCAGTATGTGACCACGAACCCGGAGGACACCTTCAGCATCTTCAAGGTCTACAGCGGCGTGACGAGCGGCCTGTCCGGCATCGTCTACGTGCAGCTCCCGGAGAGTATGGTATCCGAGACCGCGCTGAAAATGCTCGACCCGATCGTCAAGCCCATTCTCGGCAAAACGCTCGCCGAAGCGCTGCAGGACGGCACGACCGTCGGCGAACTGCGTGCATTCCTGAAGGACAATCAAAAACTGCTGGATGGCGCGGCCGATTTTCTGAAGCTCATCGGCGTGGATATCACTGCGTTCACGAAGCTGGTCGACACGCTCAACAGCCTGCCCAGCGTGTTTGACAGCACGCGCGTGGCCTTCGGTTCGCCGAACCGCGCGGGCATGTACCTCGTGACGGCCATCGCCTCGAACCCGAATTACAACCCCGGCGTCGGCACCGGCGTGCTCGTCGTGAAAATGCACACCTCCGGCGCGAGCCTGAGCTGGAACAACAGCGAGACGACCTATGCCGCCAGCGCGCTCAAGGCCGATACCCTCAATGCCACGCTCATGCGCGGTGACAGCGCCGCCGACAATCAGGACGGCGTGCACTACCGCTACATCGGCTTCACGGCCGCGCACAAGCTCTATGTCAGCAGCAAGGCGCCCACCGAGGCCGGCACCTACCGCCAGACCGCCTATATCTTCGGCGGCAACGACATGGCAAAGTCCATCTCCCGCACCGTAACGATCACGGCGGATTAAAACCCAGCAAACTGCAAAAAAGCTCCCGGAGCACGCTCCGGGAGCTTTTTGTTCTGGATAGGGACTCAGTGGCTGTCGGCCATGCGGTAGCCGACGCCGACCTCCGTGAAGATATACTGCGGCTCGACCGGGTTCGGCTCGATCTTGCGGCGGATGTTCGCCATGTGCACACGCAGGAGCTTGTTGTCCCCGCCGACGCCGGGGCCCCAGAGTTCCTTCATCATGGACTTGTAGGTGAGCACCTGCCCGGCGTGCCGGCCGAGCAGCGCCACGATCTTGTACTCGTTCGGCGTCAGGTGCGTGTCCTCGCCGGCGAGAAAGACGCGGTGCTTGTTGTAGTCGATGCACAGGTCGCCGACACGGTACTCGCCCGTCATGGCCAGACCGTCGCTCGTGCCGTCGGTGCGCGTGTGGCGCAGCGCCGTGCGGATGCGCGCAAGCAGCTCCACCGTGCCGAAGGGCTTGGTCAGGTAATCGTCTGCGCCCATGTCGAGCGCGGCCGCCTTGTCGATCTCCGCGCTGCGGGCCGAGATGATGATGATCGGCATCCGGCTCCAGGTGCGCACGGAGCGGATGATCTCGCTGCCGTCCATATCCGGCAGGCCGAGATCCAGCAGCAGCACATCCGGGCAGTGCGAGGCGATCATCTCCAGCGCGGTCTTACCGTCAGGCGCCAGCAGGATATCATATCCGTGCGAGCGCAGCGCCGCCTGCAGGTACTTGCTGATGCCGGGATCGTCCTCGACGATGATGATTTTATCACGGATCATGTGTTCGATTCCTCCTCCGCCGGCAGCCAGAAGCGGAACTCCGCACCGCCGTCGATCTTGTTTCTTGCATAAATCTCACCGCCGTGCGCGCGCACGATCGCGCGGCAGACGCTCAGTCCGATGCCCATATGGCGGCTGCGGTCGGACGCCTCCACCGCGCCGAGCGGCAGATAGCCGTCAAAGAGCACACCGAGCAGCTGCGGCGGGATGCCGTCGCCGTTATCGGCCACGGTCAGCCAGATGCGGCGGGCATCTTTGCGGATCTCAATGAAGATCTCCGTCGCCGACGGGCTGTGCTTGGCGACGTTCTCCAGCAGGTTGAGCAGCACCTGCTCGATGAGCGTGGCGTCCATCGGCACGAGCAGGATCTCCTCCGGCTTCGAGACCGTGATGGGGATATCGGTCTTGCAATTTTTGCGAAAGCGCCGGATCGCACTGCCGACGATCTCCTCGACGACCTCGTCCGATTTCTCAATCACGACGCCTTCATCGCAAAAGCGCGTAACGGACAGAATGTTCTCCGACAGGTGCAGCAGCCACTGCGCGTTCTGGTGGATCTCCTCGACCATGCCGTGCCCCTCGTCCGTGAGCGCCTCGTTTTCCTCCACGGTCGCGCTCAGGCCCATGATGGCCGTCAGCGGCGTGCGGATATCGTGCGACACGCTGCGCAGGAGATTGGCGCGCATGCGGTCCCGTTCCGCCTCGTAGCGCAGCTGCTCCTGCCGCTTGATCTGCGTCGTGAGCGTGCTCACGAGAATGCTCACGACCAGCATGACCGCAAATGTCAGCGGGTAGCCGTCGATCGACATGTTGAATTCGTGAAACGGGTAAGTAAACAGATAGTTCACGCTCACCACACCGACTGCCGACGCCAGAATGCCGGGCCAGTACCCGGTGGTAAAGCGCGAGACGAGCACCACCGCCAGAATGAACACGGAGGTGGCAAACGGGTTGTTGTCGTCATAGCAGGCAGACAGCAGCTCGCACACGCCGACGGCGCAGCCCATGATGAAAATGAACATGATCGTATCGCGCAACCACTGCGGCATGCGCTTCCATGCTTTCTGCATAAGCACCCCTCTTTCCGAACAGCCGTCCCGGCTCCACTGTCAGCATAGCACATTGTCTGTCCAAACGCGACGGTCTTTGCAGCCTCAGGCGCATTCTTTTCCGCCTTCTTAACGGCTGCGCAGCGTTTGGGCCGCTGTTTTCCGGAAACTTAGCGCATAGGTTCCTTATAATGAAGTATCTTCACAGATCCCGTCCGGACCTCGGCCGGGACATCGGGGGAAAGGAGGCAGTCACATGATCTTTGCAGCAGTTGGCGGCGGTATGATCATTACCTGCGGCGCGTTTGTGTGGTACATCCTCAAGCGCTGATGCGCGCTACCGCGTCGAGGGAGAAAAAACGGAAAACATAAGTGATGTATCCAGATCTATCACGACAAAGGCCAGCCGGAAGCGGTTTCCGGCTGGCCTTTGTCCTATTTTTTCAGCGAACGATCGCCTTCGTGCACAGCCAGTCGCACCAGTCAAGGTCATACTTGGCGTAGACATGGGTGCTGTCGCCGCTGGCATCGGCGCGCAGATTGCCGTTTTCGTCGTCGAAGAGCTCGTTGATGTCGATGTAGAAGATCGTCTTGCCGTCGGCGAGGGCGGCGAGCTTTTCATTGAGCTTGTCAATGCGGGGGTTATTGAACGTTGCGTCCGTGCTCGAGCGCGAGGGGCCAACGTGCAGGTTCGCCTCGACGAAGATGATGGCGTCCGGCTGCGCGGCGCGCACGGTGTCGATGAGCGAGGAGAACTTGGCCGTGATGTCGTCGAGGTCGTTGCCGAGCTCGTTGATGCCGAGCATAATGTAGACCTTGCCGAACGTCTTCTGACTCAGCAGCTGCGGCAGCGTGACGGTGCCGACATTTTTCACGGCGATGGCCTTCGTCTGTGCGACGTAGACATTCAGGCCGACGTCGGCAAAATACGTCGCGTTTTTCAGGCTGCCGTATTCGGCGATGCCGACGGTGCGCGAGTCGCCGATGAAAAGCGCGTCGTCAAAATACGAGGCATCCACGGTCGTGAACTGAAGCGGCGTCGGCTCCGGCGTGGGCGTCGGCTCGGCGGTCTCCTCCGGCGCCGCCGTGACGGCCGCGGCCGGCTGCTTGCCGACACTGCTGCGGTCGATCAGGCCGCGGATGAGAAACGGCGCCGCCGCGATGGCGGCCACCAGCAGCAGGATGAGGAAATGTTGCGGTTTGATGCGTTTCATACGTCAGCGCTCCTTAGAATCGGAAGTACATAAAGGGGTCGTTCATGCCCTTGCTCAGGCAGAACAGGCACAGCCAGAACAGCACGGCCAGAATGACCGCCCCTGCCCACGTGCCCTTGAGCCGGCGGTACACATACGCCGGCAGCGACGTCGAGCACACGAGGCCGAGCACGAGGAACACCCCGTAGGTCTTACCATACTTGAGAAAATCGAGCGGGTAGGCCGCCGCGTGCGAAAACAGCGGCAGCAGCCGGCCGAAATACGCGCCGAGCTGCCCGAGGTTCGACACGGAGAACACCGCCCACGACAGCGGAATGAGCACGAGCATGTACAGGTGCCCGAGCACCGGCCAGCGGTCGAGATATTTCTTGAGCCAGAGCTTTTCGACCGTGAGGATTCCAAACAGGCCGAGGCCCCAGAGCAGGAAGTTCAGGTGCGCGCCGTGCCAGAGCCCGGTCGCGACCCAGACGACCAGCAGGTTAAAAATCATGCGCCTGCGGCTGCAGCGGCTGCCGCCGAGCGGGAAATACAGATACTCGCGGAACCACGTGCCCAGTGTGATGTGCCACCGGCGCCAGAACTCCGTCATGCTCAGCGCGAGGTACGGACAGCGGAAGTTCTCCGGCAGGTGGAAGCCAAGCATCCGGCCGATGCCGATGGCCATGAGCGAATAGCCCCAGAAGTCAAAATAGAGTTGGAACGAGTACGCGAACGCGGCCATCCACGCCAGCGGCGTCGAGAGGCTCTCAAAACCGATCGTGGTCACATCGCTCCAGAGGCCGCCGAGCTGGTTGGCGAGCAGGATCTTGAGCGCCATGCCGAACACGAACAGCTTCAGCCCGTCGACCGCCTGCCGCAGCGACACATCGCGTGCGCCGAACTCCGGCTGCAGCTGCGCATAGCTCGCGATCGGGCCGGAAACGAGCTTCGGGAACATGGTCAGGTATGTGCCGAACGTGAGCAGCGAGCGCTCCGGCGCGACGGTGCCGCGGTAGACATCGATGAGATAGCCGCCGGCGGAAAACGTATAAAAGCTGATGCCGACCGGCAGCGCCCAGCCCAGCAGCGGCACGGCCGCCTTGCCGCCGGACACCCAGCCGAGCACGCCGTTGACGCCGGTGAGCAGGAAGTTGAGATATTTAAATAGGAACAGCCACAGGAAATTGTAGCACAGGCCCACGATGAGCCACAGCTTTGCGCGCGGCTTGTCGCGCGTGATGGCAAGACCCAGCCCGTAGTTGACCAGCACAGATGCGGCCAGCAGCGCAAAGTACGCCCACTGACCGTCCAGCCCAATGATATAAAACACACAGCTCCCCACCAGCAGCACGGCATTGCGCGCGCCGGCCGGGCGCGATGGTGTCAGATAATACACCAGCAGAAATGCCGGAAAGAAGCAAAACAAAAACGACAGGCTGCTGAAAACCACGGACCCTATCCTCCTGAACCCTCGACAAACCCGCAAAAACAAAAAATTTCGCATGAAAAGGGTAGCATAAATTTCGGCATTTGTGTGCATTTTCCGACAAAAAAACTGCACAAACTTTCTGCCCGTTATTTGGTGGTTTTCGTGGGTACTGCTGCACGGGCGGAAACGCGCGGCAGAAAAAGAAAAATCTCCGGCGCTGTGCGTTTCAGCGCCGGAGATGCTTCTCTTTTCTCAATTTCCGATGGGCCGGGATGTCTGCATGTCAGCTCAGGAGCACTTCGTCGGACTCGACCTGCGCGCCCGCCACCTCGGCGAACTTTTCGAGCAGGTCCTGCTTCGTGAGCTTCTTTTTCTCCTCACCGGAAATGTCAAGGATGATGTGTCCCTCGTTCATCATGATCAGGCGGTTGCCGTGCACGATGGCGTCTTTCATGTTGTGGGTGATCATCATGGCGGTGAGCTGGTTTTCGTGCACGATGCGGTCCGAGAGCTCGAGCACCTTGGCCGCCGTCGCGGGGTCGAGCGCCGCGGTGTGCTCGTCGAGCAAGAGCAGCTTCGGCTTCTGCAGGGAGGCCATGAGCAGCGTCAGCGCCTGGCGCTGGCCGCCGGAGAGCAGGCCGACCTTCGCCGTCATGCGGTCCTCAAGGCCGAGACCGAAGCTCTTGAGCTTCTCATGATATTCCTCGCGCTCCGCCTTCGTGACGCCCCAGCGCAGGGTGCGCTTTTTGCCGCGGCGCGCGGCGAGGGCGAGGTTCTCCTCGATCTGCATGTTCGCGGCCGTGCCCATCATGGGGTCCTGGAACACGCGGCCGATGTACTGCGCGCGGCGGTACTCCGGCATGGCGGTCACGTCCACGCCGTCGAGGATGATGCGCCCGTCGTCCACCGGCCAGACGCCCGCAACGGCGTTGAGCATGGTGGATTTGCCGGCGCCGTTGCCGCCGATGACGGTCACGAAATCGCCCGGATTCAGGTGCAGCGACAGCCCGTCGAGCGCCCGCTTTTCATTGATGGTGCCGGGGTTGAAGGTTTTGGAGATATGGTCTAATGTCAGCATATCACTTACCTCCCTTCTTCAGGCGGTGGAACGAGCTCTTGGCCTGCCCCTTGAGATACGGTACGGCCAGGAACGCGGCCACGATCACGGCGGTGAAGAGCTTGAGGTCGTTCGGGTCGAGCTTGAGCCAGAGGATGAGCACCATGACGAGGTAATACACGATGCCACCGAGGATGACAAAGCTCAGGCGCACGGAGAAGTTGCAGCCCTTGCGGAAGAACGCGTCGCACAGCACCTCGCCGATGATGACGGCGGCGAGTCCGATGACGATGGCGCCGCGGCCCATGTTGATGTCGGCAAAGCCCTGGTACTGCGCCATCAGGCCGCCGGAGAGCGCGACCATGCCGTTCGAGAGCGACAGGCCGAGCACCTTCATGGCATTGATGTTGATGCCCTGCGCGCGGCTCATCGACGGGTTGGCGCCCGTGGCGCGGATGGCGCTGCCCTGCTCGGTGCCGAAGTACCAGTAGAGGAGCGCGATGAGCACGGCTGCGAGCAGCAGGCCCTTCCAGATCGCACCAGGCACGCTGCGCAGCGTCAGAAACAGGCTGTACTTATCCGGGTTGACCGGGGTGTTGGCCTTCATGCTCATGATGCGCAGGTTGATCGAGTAGAGCGCGAACTGCGTCAGGATGCCGGCGAGGATGGCCGGGATGCCGAGCTTCGTGTGCAGCAGGCCGGTCACGAGACCCGCGAGCAGGCCCGCGACCACGGCGGCCAGCAGCGCCGCCCACGCCGGCCAACCGGCGATGATGAGCATGACCGTCACGGCGCCGCCGGTGGTGAACGACCCGTCGACCGTCAGATCGGCGACGTCGAGCAGGCGGAACGTGATGTACACGCCCAGGGCCATGATGCCCCAGATGATGCCCTGGGCGACGCCGCCGGGCAGACGCGAAACCAGATTCGGCAGGCTCAGGGACGCAAGAACCAGTGAATTCATATAATTACCTCATCGTGTAGAGTATCCCTGCCGCAGAAACTGCGGCAGGGAGCCGGGAATTTGTTCGAATGATCAGCCGATGGCCGCGTAGTCGCTCGGGATGGTGAGGTTGTAGAGGCTGGCCATCTCTGGATTGTACTTCTTGACCGGGTTCGGGTAGTACTCGATGGCCATGGTGGAGATGTCGGCCTCGCCCTTGAGGATCTTCACGGCCATCTCGCCGGTGGTGCGGCCGAGCTCGTAGTAGTCGATGGACAGCGTCGCAACGCCGCAGCCCTTGCAGATGCCCTCCTCGCCGGCGACGATGGGCTTCGTGGCAGCGCCCTTGATGGCCTCGGCGCAGGAGGCAGCGGTGTTGTCGGTCGGGACGTAGAGGACGTCGTTGGCGTCGCTCGCCGTGCCGGTGACGGAGACGACATCGTTCGTATCCGCGAAGGTGTAGATGGTGACGGTGCAGCCGGCCTTTTCAAGCGCGGCCTTGACGACGTCCGCCTGGTAGACGGAGTTCAGCTCGCCGGAGCAGTAGATGATGCCAACGTTCTTGGCGTCCGGGAACAGCTCCGTGATCATGGCCGCCTGCTGATCGAGCGGGGCCAGATCGGACGTGCCGGAGATGTTGCCGCCGACCGTGCCGGAGAAGTTGTCGATGCCGAGCGCAACGCCATACTCCGTGACGGCCGTGCCGAGGATCGGAATGTCCTTCGTGGCGGCGGCCGCAGCCTGCAGCGCGCCGGTCGCGTTGGCAAGGATCAGATCCACGCCGCTGGACACGAAGCCGTTGCAGATGGTGGCGCATGTGGCGCTGTCACCGGCGGCGTTCTGCTCGTCGAAGGTGACGTTCTCGGCGCCGAGGGCGTCAGTGATGGCGTCGCGGAAGCCCTTGGTGGCCGCGTCGAGCGCGTCGTGCTGCACAAGCTGGCAGATGCCGACGGTGTAGTGCTTATTCTCGGCCTTGTCGCCGCTGCCGCCGCAAGCAGCCAGAGAGAGGACCATGACCACGGCGCAGAGCAGAGCAGTGATTTTCTTGATGTTCATGTGTTTTCTCCTCCTAAATGTAAGTTCCGGCAAAGAAAAAAGCCACACAGTCGTCTGTGCAGCTTTGTCAAAACCGGATCGGGAAGTCTCAGATGGTTCTGGTATGATCGCAGCACAAACGACTATTACCCTCGATAAAGTAATAGTAGGAATATGCGCTTGCAAATCGGACCAGACGCATGTTTGCGGCCTCCTGTAGTGAAGATGTGCCTACTTTAGCGCTTTTAGCCGATGAAGTCAACCCCGTTTTCAGAATTTTTTTACTTTTGGCATTTGTGCACAATTCTTTTGGGGCGTGCCTGTGCATTTCCGTCATTTTACGCCGCCGTGCCGCGGCATTGACGCTCCCGGGCAGGTGTGCTATATTAAACAATAGTATATTTGAGTATATTTGCTTTCGAAGGAGGCGCGCCATGAAGACACCGCAGCAGCTGCTGCAGCAGACGCTGGAAGTGGGCGCGTGCCTGCTGCCGGACGCAGCATCCGGCGGCCGCACACCGTACCCGACCGTGTTCGTGCACGGCCTGCTGGGCTGGGGCGCGCGCGACGCGCTCTACCGCGCGGTGCCCTACTGGGGGCTCGCAGCGGGCGACGTGCTGGGTTATCTCAACGCCTGCGGGTATGACTGCCGCGCCGCCTCGGTGGGCATCATCTCGAGCGCGTGGGACCGCGCGTGCGAGCTCTATGCCGAGCTCACCGGCGGCACCGCCGACTACGGCATCGCGCACGCGCAGCACTTCGGCCATGCGCGCTTCGGCACGGCGTATCCGGCCCCGCTCGTGCCCGATTGGGGCGCGGACAGGCCCATCGACCTCGTGGGCCACAGCTTCGGCGGCGCGACGGCGCGGCTGCTCCTACAGCTGCTTG
>OBKS01001368.1_pt1 | contig 17504 bp, 20 predicted proteins | sample 1517381 | NCBI WGS metagenome assembly OBKS01 (sample SAMN04571686, study PRJEB22368) | human gut metagenome | biome: human gut; material: stool | host: Homo sapiens | place: Luxembourg | collected 2012-08-03 | reverse complement strand
GGTTTTGATAATCTTACTAACTTTCAAAAAGATATAATTCAAAGAGTATGTTGTCAGTTTGCCGAGTTTAAATTTGAAAATGCAGATGTGATAGAGTCAATATTATCTAGTTATTCAATAAATGGAGTATCTCAAAGTTTTGGAAATAATAATCTTAATGTAAAAGTAATCGAGGGAATTGCAATACCTTTTAGATTATATAAGTTACTGGGACAAACTGGACTAACTTGCAAGAATGCGAGGTATTATCAATGAAATATCCGTCTTTAGTTAGAAAACAAGATTGTAAAACTGACATTCATGTAGTTTTGTATAGTGATGATATATCTGAAGAAGGAGCTCCACAAATTGCTTTAGAAGATGATTTTAAATGTAATTATCAGAACAAAGCAAAAAGAGTTCTAACAAGTGAAAAAGTGTCAGTACAAGTTGCTGGCATTTGTTTATTTCATGAGGATATAGCACCAAATATGACAGATATACATAGTGGTAAAGTTACAGTTTTCGGTAAAGAAAGAGATATTATACAAGGCACGAAAGCAAGAAATCCAGATGGAACAGTAAATTATGTTGAATTGGATATTGTATAATGTCGAATTTCGTAAAATCAACAATTAAGATAAATTTTCCTAAAATAAAACAATTGAGTAAAGCAACAACAACAGCATTAGAAGAAACAATTGAAGCATTAAAAACGGAAGTTATAAATGCTCAAGTAATGCCTTTTGATACTGGTAACATGCAAAACAATTCTACATTTACTGATATTTCAAAAAGCAAACAAGGTAGTGTAAGTTTAATAACTGCAACACCTTATGCTAGAAGAATGTATTATCATCCCGAATATAATTTCCAAACTAAAGAAAATGCTCATGCTCAAGGGAATTGGCTAGAGCCTTGGATAAGTGGGAAAAATAAAGATTTTGTTGGTAAGGCATTTGCAAAGTTATATAAAAAGGAGGCTGGTTTATAATGTTGAGATTAGTTGATATTAAAAACTGGTTAGTTAAATTAGATGTAAAGATAGTTGCTGAAATCAACAAGATGTCTGTTAGGGAATTACATAATTTGAAAGTAAAGGAATTATTTTCTAAAGGTTATGTTGTAGCGGACCATTTCTATATTGGTAAGTTAGATAATAAGAACCAAAAATCTATTGGAGTTTATCAGCTACAAACTACAAATCCTAATATTGCAGTAGGTGGCTTGAAAAACACAAAATGCAAAGAAAAGACTGTAAGTATTTTAATTCATTGGAACAATAATGCAGATGAAACCGAAGTAAAAGCTCTTGAGTTATATTATAAATTCATGAATGCTAGGAATTTTTACATTACTAATAATATTTTAGTTAATTATATCGACTTGCTTGTACCAGAGCCAATAGATGTTGGAACAGATAATGCCAATGTCTATGAAAGAGTTATACAAGCAAGATTTTATTATGAGGAGGTTGATTAAAAATGGCAACAGTAACAACTGGAGTATATCCCGTATTTGATAATGTGTTCAAAATTGGAACCAAAGGAAAAGCATCTGAAAGTGCAGATATGAAAGCAATTGCAGATTGCGAAACATTCTCAATGTCAATGGATAATAATGTTGAAGAATGGACTCCTATGACAACAGAGGGTTGGATTAGAAGAATGATGACTGGAAAAGGTTTTTCAATCAGTATTTCTGGAAAAAGAAATGTTGGAGACGATGGAAACGATTACATTGCATCAAAATTATTTGCAACTGGTGCAAGTGTAGAATCTAAATTTGAATGGGTATTCGCAGATGGTACTACGGTATCATTTGACTGTATTATTTCCGTATCTAATGCTGGTACAGGAGATAGCACGAATGTTGCACCTTTAGAATTTGAGGTTATGTCAAATGGAAAACCAACTGTAACACCAGCAGCATAAAACGAGCCTCAGCATTTCGGTGCTGGGGCTTATTTTTTTTTATTAAAATTAATTTTAGGAGGAATTAAAAATGGCAAATAGTATTGATATTAGTGCAAAACTAAAAAAAGAGCCTATAAAAATAAGGTTAGCAGAGGATAAAGAATATGAAGTTGATAACAGTGCAGAAACATTTGTTATTGTACAAGACAAATTAAAAGATAAAGAATTTAGTATTGATGTTATGTATGAAGTAATTGAGATATTAATGGGAAAAGATGCATTGAAAGAAATAAAAGGTATGAAATTGTCTGTAAACGGAATTGAAAGTGTAATAATCGGTTTAATGGCAGCAATAAATGAAATATCTTATGAGGAAATGGAGAAACGATTTCCAAAACAATAATGAAGCATTTTATGATTTAATTGATGATTTTGACTTAATAGAAAGCTCATTTGCTCAACAATATGGAATTAGATTAAGAAAAGAAATAGATACAATGAAATGGGGCGAATTTGCGAGTCTTTTAAGTGGGTTAAATGGAGACACACCTCTAGGAAATATTGTAAGAATTAGAAGTGAAAAGGATCCAAAAGTAATTAAAAACTTTACTGAAAGCGAGAAGAAAATTAGGTCAAACTGGTTAAATAAAAATGTAAAACAAATAAGTCAAGAAGATTATAAACAGGCTATGGAAAATATAAAAAATATGTTTATATCTATGGCAAAGCAAAATGAAAAGAAATGAGGTGGAAGAAATTGAGTCAAAATGTAGGTACAATAGATTTAGAATTATTATTAAAAAGTGAAAAATTTAAATCTGAATTAAATGGATTACAAGGGCAAGCAAATCAAGCCTCAACTAAAATTTCTGGAGCCTTAAAAGGAATTGGTAAAGCAGCATTAGCTGCTTTTTCTGTTGCAGCCGTTGTTAAATTTGGAAAAGCATGTTTACAAGTAGCAACAGAAACAAGCAATGCATGGATAGGATTAAATTCTATATTGACTGGGCAAGGAAAAAGTTTTTCTCAAGCTCAAAAATTCATTGAAGAGTATGTAAGTGATGGTTTAGTTCCTTTGAATAATGCAGTTACTGCATATAAAAATTTAGCAGCTAGAGGTTATTCATCAGACCAGATTAAAAAGACAATGACAGCATTAAAAAATAGTGCTACATTCGGAAGACAAAGCACTTATTCATTAGGCGAGGCAGTGCAAACTGCATCTGAAGGTCTAAAAAATGAAAATAGTATTTTAGTTGATAATGCTGGTGTAACAAAAAATGTTGCTAAAATGTGGGAAGATTATGCAAAATCAGTAGGAAAAACAACAAACCAATTAACACAACAAGAAAAAATAAATGCAGAAGTAAATGGAATATTAGAAGAAACAAAATTCCAAATGAACGATGCAGCAATTTATGCAAATACATACTCTGGTAAAGTTGCTCAATTAAATTTTGCTTTCACTACAATGAAAACTGCTATTGGTAATGTAATACAACCTATTGCAAAATTATTTATTCCAATATTAACCGCAGCTGCGAATGCAGTAACAAGATTATTCACTGCAATTGCTGGTTTAATGTCAATGTTTGGATTAAAGGCAGACAGTGTTGAAACAGTATCAAAAGGGTTAGGAGGAGTCGCCGATAATGCAGACAAAGCAGCCGATGCAGTAAAAGGTGTTGGCGATAGTGCAGGGAAAACTGCAAAGCAAGCAAAAAAAGCAGCCTTACAATTAGCTGGTTTTGATGAAATGAATAAACTAACTGACAATAGCAGTAGTGGTTCTGGAAGTGGTTCCGGAGGTGGAGCTGGAGGTGGAGCATCAGCCCTTGCAGAGTCATTAGATGTATCAACCAATATACAACAAGATACATCAGCATTTGATGGTATGTTGAACAAAGTAAAAGAGTTGGCAAATATATTTAAAGAGGGCTTTAAAGTTAGTTTTGGAGATACAAATTTCGATGGAATTTTATCACATTTAAGCAATATAAAAAAATCATTACTGGATATATTTACAGATTCTAATGTTGTTAACTCTGCAAACAATCTTGTAAAAACATGGACTTATGCATTAGGACAATCAGTCGGAGCAATTGCAAGAATTGGAGTGAATATTGCTGAAGGACTAGTTGGAAGTGCAGATGGATATTTACAAAAAAATTCTGAAAGAATAAAGAAATTCTTAATAAGTATGTTTGATGTAACTGCAGAAAGATTTACTTTTGTTGGAAATTTCATGGAGGCTATTGGAAAAATATCAGATGTTTTTGCTGGAAAAGAGGCAAAATCAATTGGTACAAGTATTATTGAAATGTTTGCAAATCCTATTATGTCTGTCTATGATGTAATAAATAAATTCATAACGGATTTAACAAAATTATTAGTAACACCAATTATAAATAATTGTGATCTAATTAAGCAAACAATTCAGAATACTTTAGGACCTATATCAAGTATATTTGGAACACTAGCTGAAATAATGACTGCATTAGGAGATAAGATAAATGAAATTTATACAACATATATAAGTCCATTTCTTGAAAACTTATCTATTGGAATGTCAGATACATTCGGAAAATTTTTAGAATTTTGGAATACTTATATTGTTCCATTCCTAGATAATGTTGCTAATGGATTTTCACAATTATGGACAGAACATTTAAGTCCATTGATGGATAAAATAGGTGGGCTAATTGGCTCAATAGTTCAAGCAATTCAAGCATTATGGAATGGTGTATTGAAACCAGTAATAGATTGGATTATTCAAAATGTATTGCCTAAATTAGTTCCAGTATTCGAAGCATTATGGAACACGATAAAAACCGTATTCGGACATATTGCAGATGCAATAGGTGGAATAATAGATTTCTTCAAAGGTTTAATAGATTTTATTGTTGGAGTATTCACTGGAGATTGGAGCAAAGCTTGGGATGGAATAAAAAATATCTTTAGTGGAATATGGAATGCAATAAAAGGAATAGTTCAAGCAGTATGGAGTGCAATTAAAGGAATTGTAGAGACAGTTATAAATGTTATAAAGGCAATAATTACTACTGTCTTTAATGCTATAAAAACTATAATCACTAATATTTGGAATGGAATCAAAACATTTTTTACAAATATATGGAATGGTATTAAAGATATGATTTCAAATGTGATAAATGGAATAAAAAATACTATATCAAATGTGTTTAATGCAATAAAAAATACTATTACTAATATATGGAACAATATTGTAACAACTATTAGTAATGTATGGAACACCATTAAGACAAAAGTTAGAGAGGGAGCTCAAGGTGCATGGAATGCGATTACTAGTATTTTTGGTGGAATTGCAAATTGGTTTAGAAACATCTTTACTCAAGCATGGACAGCAGTTAAAAATGTATTTAGCACAGGAGGAAAGATATTTGATGGTATAAAAGAGGGAATTGTAAACTTCTTCAAAACAATAGTTAATGGAATTATTGGTGCTATTAACAAAATAATTGCAGTTCCATTTAATGCAATTAATGGAATATTACAAAAAATTCATGATGTTGAAGTTGCTGGGTTTAAACCATTTACTTGGATTCATAAATTCAATGTTCCAGAAATTCCTAAACTTGCACAAGGTGGTTATGTTAAAGCAAATACACCAAGACTTGCAGTGGTAGGAGATAACCGAACACAAGGCGAAATTATATCTCCAGTAGATAAAATGAAAGAAACATTCTTAAGTGCATTACAAGAGTTTAAAAATATGAATACTGGAATGGGTGGAGATTATGTTCCATTAGAAATCAATATACCAATTTCTTTAGATGGCGAGGAAATAGATAGAAAACAATATGAAAGAAGAGCTAGACTAGCACTTGCCACAAACGGAAGGAGGTCTTGATATCTATGGCTAGATATAGCGGAGATTTAATAAAACTAAATGGAAAAAGTTATAAGTGTATTACATCTTATAAAATTCAAAGAAATAAATTATGGAGTTCTGATACTGGAAGAAATATGGCTGGTGTTATGAAAGGAACTCTAATAGGAAATTTTCCTAAAATACAACTAGAAATAGAACCTTTAGATGCTGAAGAAATGAGAGAATTAGAACTCATTTTCGACTCGGCATCTTTTATTGTTGAATATTATAACAATAAATATGGTTGTACATGTACCGCAGATTATTATGCTAATGACTATGATGAGGACTTATATATAGGAAGATTACCAGAACTAAAATATAAGTCATTTGCGGTCAATCTAATACCAAACGAGGGGGAAGATAGGCATGTTAAAAACAACTAAAACTTTTAAAAATAAAATGAAAGTCTATGGAAAACAATTAAATATCTTACTTGGGTTTGGTAATACAAAATTAGATAAAACTCATGTAAAAAAATTAAATTTAGCCGTAAATGGCGATTTATTTACTTCTGTTATGAGACAGGTTGAACTAGAAATAGAAAACTATACAACAATTGATAAAAGTAAAATCATGACAGTTAGACAAGTGCATGAGGCAATGGTTAGGAGAGTGAATAAAACTCAAGTAAAATATTTAGCCGAGGACCAAGACAAAGAATATACAGTTGAAGATGTTCACAATATGAGTGTGGGAAAAATGGATAATGCTAGAGTAAAATTTCTTATTCCACATGATAAAAGAGAAAATATTGAAAATGCAAGTACGATAAATATTCAAATAGGGGTTAGGACATCAGAGTTTGATAATTATGAATATATTGACTGGGGTGAATTTGTTGTTTATGACAAAGAAGAAAAAATTGATACTCGCTCATTAAAATTATATTTATATGATCACATGATAGATAGCCATATTAAATATATTGATAGTCCTCTCACTCTCGACTATTCTACTGGAACTGTTACTATTTTAGATCTGTTAAGAACTATATGTAAAAAATTCGGATGGACTTTAAAAACCACAGATTTTGCAAATGCTAACAAAGTAATAACTGAAGATAAATATGCAGAATTAACTGATTTTACATATAGAGACATTTTAGATGAAATTGCAGCAGCAGCTGGAGGTTTTATAAAAATTATAAATAAAGATTTATATGTAGCATATCCAACAGAAACTGGAGAAAAAATTGATGAAAATGATTTAGAAAAACTTACTATTGGAAAGAAAATAGGACCATATAACACAATGGTATTAGGTAGAAGTCCACAAGAAGATAATATTTACTATCCAAGTTCAATACCAGCCTCTGGTAGAGTAACAATAAGAATAGACAATAATCAAATTATGGATAGAAACAGAAGTGATTATATAGAGGAAATATATAATCATATTAATGGGTTATCTTATTATGTATTTGAATATACATCTTTCGGATTTGGCTATTTTGAATTTGGAGATATTGTTACATTAAAGGATTTACACGAAAATGAGTATAAAACAATATTGTTTAATATCAATGTAGAAATAACATCTGGAATAAAAGAAAAGGCAAACACAAAAGAACCAAAGTATAGTGATACTAAATATCAATATGCTACTGGAATTGAGAAAAGAATAACTAATACTGAAATAATCACAAATAAGCAAGAGGGTAAAATACAAGAGATTATTGAAGAACAACAAGGTGCAACATCTAAAATGAATTTATTGGAGTCAACAATAAATGAAACCAAAAGGACCATATCTGATTTTCAGAGTGAAACAAACAACAAGATGGCAGAATTTAAGGAAAGCCTAGATGGTTTGAATGTAAATTTAAAAAACAATAGTGGTAACAATATTTTCTACTATGATACAGACTTTTGGAATGGAAATTCAATTGAAAGTTACATAGACACAGATACAAGAAAAAACACTGTTAGTGGAATGGGGTACAAATTATCAATAGGAACAGTATATCAAGATGCAATAGTAAAAAATGATGATTATACAATATCATTTTTATATAAAAATATAAACAAGCTTGATAATACAACAGTAACAATAAATGGTGTAGCTGAAAAATTGAGTTATACTGGCCAGGAGTGGAAAGAATATATCAAACGAATTAAAGTAACAGATAATAGAATTTCTGTTACTTTTAAAACAGATATTAATGAGGCAATAGAAATTGCTGATGTTATGGGAAATATTGGAGCGGAAAAACAAGCATGGTCTCAAAATCCTAACGAAACACATACCGACACAGTTGATATAGGAAAAGGAATACAAGTAAATTCAAGTACATCTAATACATACACAAGAATGGATGCAGATGGATTTAGAAGTTTCAACTCATCAACTGGCGAAGTAACAACAGAATTAACAGACAAGGGAACAGTAACAAAAGAATTAGAAGTAAAAACAAAAGCTTCAATTACAGGCTTACTATTTCAAGAAATTGAAGGTCAAACATGGATTTCAAAATTATAGGGAAAGGAGGATTTTAGATAATGGCAACAAATGAATATCTTAATAGCAATGGCTATAGTGGAAGATATATAGAGTTACATTGGTGGAGAACAGGAACTTGGAATGGAACAACATGTGGTTCAAATATACATTGGGAATTACATGGTAGAGGTCAAGCATCATCTAGTTGGTATAAAGCTGGTAATTTTAAGGTAGTTATAAATGGTCAAACATTGTACAATTCTTCTGACAGAATAAACTTATATAATGGAACATTAGTTGCTAGTGGAGATATTTCAATACAACATGATAATAATGGTAGTAAATATTTTACGGCAAGTATTGAGGCAGGAATTTATACTTATGCAGTAAATTGTAGTGCTAGTGGTGGCTGGTGGTTAGACTCTATTCCAAGAAATTTAGACAGTATAAATTTGACAGAAAGAAGTCATGGCTATAATTATATACAAGTCGGATGGAAATGTAGTCCAGCGAGAGATTATACACAATATTCTCTAAATGGTGGAGCATGGACAGATGCTGGAGATGCAGTTGCAAGTGATGGAAAATCTGGATGGTTTAATGTAATGAACCTAAAAGAAAGTACCAAATATACTATTAAAGTTAGGCTAAGAAGAGCAGATAGTGGATTGTGGTCAGAGTCCAATACAGTAACAATTACAACTGCAAGTGCTCATACATCTATAACACAATTTGTTGTAAATAAAGTAACTGGTAGAAGTGACCAATTAAAAATAACATGGGCTGCTGGACATGCTTGCGACAAAGGTTGGTATTCAATTGATAATGGTAGTACATGGAAAGAGGGATTAAGTTATCCAAACCAAATCATAAGTGGCTTAAGTAGTGCAACTTCTTATAAAGTTAAAATTAGAGTAAGAAGGAAAGATTCGCAACAAACAACAGATAGTGGAACAGTTACTCAAACAACATATACCCAAACCAAATTTACAAAAAATAATGTAAATCATATTAGTGGTTATAGTGGATTAAGTCAATTAAAAGTTGAATGGGCTACTAATATTACAATTCAAAAATTAGAATTATCCTTAAATGATGGTTCTAGCTGGACTAATAAAGGTAATCCAAATAGTTCTAGTGGAAGTTTTACAATAACAAGTTTATCAATAAATACCTACTACAATATAAAATTAAGAGCTACAAGTAAAGATGGTTCTGTTGTGACTACTACTGGAACAATAAAACAAAATACTTATAATAAAGTAACAGGAAGCTTATACAAAAATGGAACAAAACTCAAGGTAACTACTGGCATACAATTAACAACCACAGATAAATTAGAATTTAAAGAAATTTCAAATCCAGCTGGTTGTACTTATAAAATTTATTTTGAAACACCAGATAATACTAGAAGATTAACACAAAGTGGAACAACAATAACTGCAGCACAAATTCAATCAATGTTTCAATATCTTCCTAATAGTAATTCACAATCATTTAATGTTGGAATTGCTACAATGAATGGAGATACAGAAGCACAATATATTGATTTTTATGGAAATCTAGTAATAACTAATTCAAATCCTACTTTTAATAATTTTACATACGAGGACACAGATGAAAAATGCAAGATTTTAACTGGAGGAAATCAAGGAATAATAAAAGGTTATTCAGATGTAAAAATAAATATTTCTAGTGCTAATAAAGCAACTGGAAAAGATTATGCTACAATAACAAAATATAGAGCTGTTATTGGAGAGAAGCAAAAAGAAATAGGATACTCTAATTCTTCAAATGTTAGTGGTCAAATAGATAATGTTGATAGTAATGTTTTTACAGTATATGCGATAGATTCAAGGGGAAATTCAACTGCAAAACAAATTAGCCCAAGTGCATTTTATAATTATTCAAATATAAAAATAACAAAAGCATCAATTATTAGAACTAATGTAGTTGGAAAAGAAACCGAGTTATCGTTTGAGGGACAATACTGGAATAACTCTTTTGGTAATATCATAAACGGAATTGTTAAATGCTATTATCAATATAAAACAACATCATCTGATAAATGGGTTACTGGAGCAACAACATTAACATTAACTTTTGATGGCAGTAAATTTAGTTTTAATGGACTTATTAAAGGCGATGCTGGAGCAGAGGGATTTTCAGTAACTAATAATTTCAATATAAGGATTTATATCGAAGATAGATTGTCAAAATCTACTTTTGATTTAATTCTAGGTTCTGGAACTCCACAACTTGCAGTAGCACCAGAGGGTGTTGCAGTTGGTGGAATGTATAGAGCTGATTTAGGAGAGGGTTTGCAAATATATGGCAAGCTCTTTTTAAATGGAAAAGAAATAACAATATAATTTGAAAGGAGATAAAAAGATGTCTTTAAAAACTACTTTTTTAAAATTATTTAAATGGAATACTCAAGATGATGAGGATTTAAATAGCAATTTTGATATTGATGCAGCAATGAATGACAACTGGGATATGATAGATAATGCAGTTAGTGATTTAAGTGGTAATAAAGTTGATAAAGTTGATGGAAAACAATTATCAACAGAAAATTATTCAACAGAAGAAAAGAACAAACTAAATGGAATTGCATCTGGAGCACAAGTTAATGTTTTAGAAAATATTACCCTAGGAGGACAGAAATTAACGAAAAATAATAAAACAATAGAAATTAAGGATCCAGAAGTAACAAATGCAAGACAATCCACTATAAAAGATAAAACTTTTGCAAATGTAGATGCTCGTATAGAAGAATTAGAAGCTGATGTTGATAAAATAGAAACAACAAGAGGTCATGTTTATGGAATAAGAAGAAAAATAACAAATAATTCTAGTTCTGCATGGGAAAGACTATTCGATAGTGTTGGCAAAGTTGCTAATGCTACTAAAAATGGTGGAACTGTTCAAAATGATTTTGATAGTTTGGCTCCTTGGTCTGAAATAAAATCATGTAATTATGATTTAACTACTAAAAAAATAAATGCTTGGTTTGGAGATGCAAACTTTCAATTTGATGGTAGCAATGGAGATGTATTTACTTATTATCCAAAAACATATTGGAAAATCTATCAAGAAAATGATTACGATTATGTATTATTAGCAGATTATCCAAAAGCTGGTTTTATGGAAGTAGATGGGTTCTTTGTTGGTAGATATAATGGTTCTGTTGTAAATGATGTTTTACATACATATAGCGGATTAGTTCCAACAACAAGTAAAAACAGAGGTCAATTCAGAACATTAGCAAATGCACTTGGAAATAATTTCTCTCAATTAGATTGGAGATATTTAGTTTTGCAAATGTTATATTTAGTAGAATATGCAACTTATAATTCTCAAAGTGCATTAGGTAATGGTATTCAAAGCCGTAAATATGTAAAAACAATTGTTGCAGAAAATAATACAAATAGAGCAATAATTGGAAGTTCTTCTGGATATTATGTAGGACAAATTATAAGAATCGGTACTTCAGATGGAGGAACACAAATTGCAGATGCAAGAAAAATTACTGCAATTGCTCCTTATGATGAAGATGGTGTTACTGGGGCAGCACTAACTTTTGATGGAGCAGCAGTTAATATAGCAGTAGATAACTTTGTTTGTACAATGGCACAAATTACTGGCCAATGTGATGATTTAGGAATGAAATCTGGTTGTATAAATAATGATGGTTACCATTCTATGATTTATAGAGGTGTTGAAAATTTATTCGCAAATATATGGCAATTTGTTGATGGAATAAACATAAAAGACAGACTTGCATATATTTGTAAGGACCATTCTCAATATGCAGATAATGTATTCGCAGATCCATATAAGCCATTAGCTTATACAAATGCAGATGCAAATGGATATGCTAAAACACTTGGATTAGATGTAGATGAGCCATTCTTCAGATTTCCTACCGAAGTTGGTGGAAGTACATCAACATATATGGCAGACTACTATTACCAAAACACAGGAAACAGGGTTGCTCTTGTTGGTGGTTATTTCTTCTATGGGGCTTACGATGGCTTGTGGTTTTGGAATTTCAACAGCGACTCTTCGGGTGCGTATTGGAGCATCGGTTGTCGTGTTCTTATTGATAACCAGTAAAACGGGGGTTTGGGGGTGGTCAACCCCCATAATATTAAAAACATTCTATAAAATCAAATAATATATATAGACTTTATATAAAGGCTGATATAGTTAAAATAAAATTAAAAATATGCTATTATCATTTCAAACACAATTGAAAATATAGGGATTTGATGTGTGCTATGCCGAGCTTCACTTTCGGTTTCGAGGGTTGCTCATGTTGGTGGTAATTTCAACAATGGGGCTAACGATGGCTTGTGGTATTGGAATTTCAACAACGACTCTTCGAATGCGAATTGGAACATCGGTTGTCGTGTACTTATTTTTGAAATAATAATTATAACATTACACATCATTTTCCAGAGCCCTTGCTCGAAATAGAGTCGCAACTGGATTGGATTAGTAAGCCCATTATGGTTTGAAAGTCCGATAGACAAAAATAAGAAATTATTATATTACCAGAGGTGTGTTATGAAAAGAAAAGGCAATTTTTACTATGATATTTGCAATAAAGATAACATCAAAAAAGCAATAATTGAGGCAGCAAAAGGAAAAAAAGATAGAAGAAATGTGGCAAGGATAACAGAGAATATTGATAAATATGTCGATATTCTTTTTAATATGCTATCTAAAAAAGAAATACAATTATCTCCATATAAGAAAATGACAATACATGATGGTGCAAACAAAAAGGAGAGAATTATTTTCAAACCAGCATTTTTTCCAGACCAGTGTATTCATTGGTCATTAATGTTACAATTACAACCACTTTTACAAAAAGGTATGTATGAATATTGTTGTGCTAGTGTACCAAATAGGGGGATACATTATGGCTCAACATATATAAAAAGAATATTGAAAGATGACAGAAAAAACACAAAATATTGCTTAAAATTAGATATAAAAAAATTTTATCCTAGCATTGATAAAAATGTGTGTAAAAGAAAATTCAGAAGAATAATAAAAGATTATGATGTAATAGATTTAATTGATACCATAATTGATAGTAGTAGTGAGAGCGGATTACCTATTCGGTAATTTCACAAGTCAATGGTTTGCAAATTTTTATTTACAAGATTTAGATCATTTCATAAAAGAAAAAATGAAAGTAAAATATTATTTGCGATACATGGATGACATGGTGCTATTTGGTAGAAATAAAAAAGAATTACATAAAATAAAAAATGCAATAGATGAATTTTTGAAACCAGAAGGATTAAAATTAAAAGACAATTGGCAGTTATTTAAAGTCGATTCAAGACCTTTAGATTTTTTAGGATACAGATTTTATAGAGGATATACAACATTGAGGAGAAGCAACTTTCTTCGAATTAAGCGAAGAGTTAAAAAAATTGTAAAAAGAGGATATATAAGGCTAACAGATGCTTATTCTATGATTTCATATCATGGGTGGCTATCTCATTGTGATAGTTTTAATTATAGAAATAAATATATCAAGCCTTATAAAATCACATTAAAAAAATGTAAAGGAGTGGTAAGCAATGGTAGAGGTAAACTTAAATTGTGAATCAGATATTAGACCAGAAGAATATGTTATTGAAAACATATTAGATGGAAAGTGCGATATTATACTAAATGAAAATATTGAAGAACATTCAAAAGAAGAAGATGGCAAAACAAAAACTTACTATACTTATGATATGTATAGAATTGTTAAAAATAATTATAGAGATACATTAGAGAATGACTTATCTACTGAAGCTGGTTTTTTAGTATGGTTAAATTTTGCTAAAGAGCAATACGAAAATCAAGCTGAAGAAGTATCTTTAGAAGAAAGGCTTTCTACTGCTGAAGCAGTAATTGCTGAAATTCTAGGTGGGGAGGTATAGTCTATGAGTGCAATAGTTAAATTTTATGTATTACAAATAAAGATGAAAAAAATGACAATAGATGATGTTCCAGCAAAATGGAGAAAACAAGTTGAAGAGGAATTAGAAAAAGAGTCTGAATAGGCTCTTTTTTAATATTTACGAAAGGAGAAGAAACATGGAAATGCAAGATGTTATTCAAGCTATATTTCAATATGGGGGAACGGTAGTTATGGCATTCCTCTTTGTTTGGGTGTTCATACAAGACAAGACAAAAAATAATAAGATGTTAGAAGATAATACACAAATGCTCAAGGTTTTAACAGAAAGCAATAATAATATTGCAAAATCATTAGATATAATTGCAAACAATTTAGTGACCATAGATAGTAAAGTTGATAGAAATTATCAAGAGTCATTAAAGGAAAGGAGTAAAAAATGAAAAAGAAATTTTTAATAGCATTAGCTTGTATAATTGCAGTAGCTGGTGTTCTTTGTGGTATATATTTACCAAATTCAGAAATAAACAATACTATAAAGGATGTTCAGAATATAGTAACTGAACAGATCGAAATTGAGCAAGAAAAAGAGAAACAAAATATTATAATTACAGAGGAAACTCAAGGAATTGTTGAAGAAACAATTGAGAAAGTTGATAATGGCGAGGACATTTCAACAACAGAAATAATTGAAAGTTCTGAAGAAGAGGAAGTTGATATTACTGATGAGGGAGCATTAGAAACCGATGCAGTAATAGAGCAAGAAAATATTAGTTATGATGGAGATAGCACAGGCGATGGGCTATCTCTTCTAGGTGCATATCAAGGATTAACATATTATTCACAAGCTGATAGTAGATGGGCTAGTGTAATGTATTCTAGTATAGGAGACAGTTCACAAACAATGAAATCTAGTGCATGTGGACCTACTTCAGCAGCTATTGTGGTTAGCAGCTCAAAAGGTGCAATATTACCTACTACAATGGCAAATTTAGCAGTTGCAAATGGATATAGAACATCTAATAATGGTACTGCATGGGCATATTTCCCATTCGTAGCTGATTATTTTGATTTTAATGAATATTATACAACATCTAATTTTGATACTGCTATGAATTATTTAAAAACAGATAATGACAAAGATGGAAATTCAGATTATTATATTGTATGTTCATGTGGAAGTGGACTTTTCACTTCTGGAGGACATTATATTGCATTAGTTGCAAATAATGGGGGAACAATAACTGTATATGATCCATATTTATATTCTGGAAAATTCAATACAGCATCAAGAAGAAATGCTGGTGTGGTTGTAAGTGGTAATAGTGCCTATGTAAGCGAGAGCTCATTTAGGAATTATGCAAATTATAGATATTTCTGGATTTTTTCAAATGATAAAGGCAATGGAAATACAAATAAAAATACAAATACAGATAATACAACATCAGTAAATTATACAAGATATGTAGCAACTCAAAGTTCAAACTTAAATGTAAGAACTGGAGCTTGGGGAACTGTAATAGGTTCATTGGCCAAGGGAACTGCGGTAACTGTTGTAGAAACGGATGGAGCATGGAGTAGAATTACAAGCCCAATGAATGGTTGGGTAAGCACAGGTTATTTATCAAGTGCACAACCATCAACAACAATTACTACAACAACATCTGCAATGCCAACAAGTGGTACAGTAAGAGTAAATACATCATTAAATGTTAGAACTGGACCAGGAACAAATTACAGATATGTAAAGAGTCTATATAATGGAAACAATGTTTATATATATGAAAGTAGAAATGGCTGGTACAGAATAGGAACAAATTTATGGGTATGTGCAAAATATGTAAATACCTCAAGTTCAAATTCAACATCAGCAAATTATAGTACAAGTGTTGGAAGTTATTATAGATTAAAATATAATACTACATTATATAAAAATGGAAATTTAGGTGGAACGACCTATTATTACCTTGCAAAAACACAAATAAAAGTAATTTCTCACTATTCAAATAGCATAGATTATATATATGTGCCTAAAACTGGTAGATATGCTTATTGTAAGGTTCAAGCCTTTAAATAGGTAAGTTATTGAATAAAAAATAAAAACGGCTTAAAATCAATTCTCATGGGTTGATTTTCAACAATACCAGAAGAAAATATAAAAAACTTCTGGTATTGTTATTATGCCGTAAAAAAATTACGGTATTTTTTTCAATTTGTTCTGAATATCTAATAAAATGTTAAATGATTGTTGAAAAGTTGTGTTGTTCATGTCAAGTTCAGTAATTTTTTTTAATATTTTTTTAATCTCAACATTATTTGTATAATCAACAATATTAGTATTTTGTGGTAGATCATCTATCACTTTGTATTGTAGTTGCAAATTATCTAATTTTCTAGTATATTTTTCTAAAGAGGATATAGGAAATCCACATTTTATAATTTCAGGGCTTAACGATGTGATTTTTAATCCTAATTTCTCATTTATAATTTTTGCATCTTCATTTAAAATATTATAGAATATGCCGATTCTAAAAATATAAATTGAGGATGCATCTTTTTCTTTTAATTCTTTATACTGCTTTAGAATTTTGCTCATTTTTTCCACTCTCCTTTTCATCTATCATTTCTAGTAATTCTCCGAGGAGTACAACCAAAAGCTCTGCATAACATTTCGAGAGTATCAAAATGTATGCCATATAAATCTTTTTTGGTTAGGTTCTTTAAAGATTGATAACTTCTCCCAGTTTGTACAGTTAACCAATAAAGTGATTTTCCGTTTTCTTTTAAAAATTCTTCGATTTTGAGATGTATCATATTAGCCTCCTTTCTATAATTGCAACTGTATATATTATAGAATGAAGTAAAATTTATTTTAACTATATTGTGTTTTATATAAAGTTGGGTATATATATTGTAGGGTTACAATAATTGTGATAAAATATGGATAAATAAAAAATGATTGGAGGCTTAAAAATGCAAGTTCTATCACTCATTGATGAGGCTCTAGAAAAATTGGAAGATGGTAATTATATTGGTTGTGGAAAAACATTAAAAAAATTAAAAGATGATGTTATTAAAGCAAATCTAGATAAAGAGTTGAACATTATAAACGATTTAGAAAATGATATAAAATGAAATCGTACTTTATATAAAGGCTAGGGGAGTTAAAAATATTAACATAATATGGTATAATATAATTAGCAAGAGAATATTCTCCGAATAAAATAAGGAGGTAGTAATGGAAGAAAAAGAATTAGTACGATTACTAATGAGGAAACAACCATTAAGATATAAATTGCTAATTATGATTAATAAAAATCTCATTCAT
>OBKS01001357.1_pt1 | contig 17624 bp, 19 predicted proteins | sample 1517381 | NCBI WGS metagenome assembly OBKS01 (sample SAMN04571686, study PRJEB22368) | human gut metagenome | biome: human gut; material: stool | host: Homo sapiens | place: Luxembourg | collected 2012-08-03 | reverse complement strand
TGAAAAAGTGTTAAACCAGTTTTGAATAGTGACATAACTCTGACTTTTCCTTTATTTTTATAGGTTTTGTGTGTAACAATTCTTTCACTTTTATAGCAACTAAGATTTTTTGAATAATCAGCACCGATAAGAGTTAAAAGTATTACTGCAGTGCAAGCCAAAGTGTACATTGTTTTAAAAGCTTTTTCACTAGCATTGTTAACTGCTTCTAAAAACAACCCATTTGATTTTTGATTTTTAAAAACACATTCAATTGAACCAAAACGATGTGAATAATTTTGAACTGCATGTTCAACATCCCTGTTTGTAACTATTATCCAAGGTTCTTTTACATCTTCATATTTGCTAATTACTATATTTGTTTTATATTTTGAATCATATAGTTCAATTTCTTTGTGGACTATTGCGTGATATTTGTGGGATGGTAAATCATAAAGCCATTTCCATAGTTTATGTTTTTCTTTTTTATCATAAATGAAAATTTTAATATTTCTTTTAAGTCTTATACAATAAGTGTGTCCAAGTTTTTCAATTTCTTTTAATATTTTTTCAGAATTGAACCAACGATCAGCTAAGAAAATTAATTCAAATTCTTCATCAAACATAGCAGAAACTTCACGAATTCCTTGAATAATTAGTGATTCATTAAAAGCTATAGTTCCACCTTTTTCAAGTGATTCTTCTTTGTTTAAATATTCTTGTTTGAAAGCTCTGAACCAAATAGGAATTCCTTGATTTCCAATTCTCATTGTGAACATAAGAACAATGTAATTATCATGAGAAAACATATGGTCAAAAGATATATGAATTCTTTTATCTTTATGTTTCTTTTTATAAGTTGTAATAACTTTTATAATTAATTCTTTATAAAAGATTTCTGGACAAAATAATTCATTATTAAAAAATCTTCGAATTCTTCTTTTCACAGAATCTAATTGTACAAGTGAAAAATCATCTTTTAGAACTTTAGCTATATCATTGGTAACCACTGATTCAGCAGAAATCATACCAAAAAGAATTTCTGGTATGATATTCAACTGTGTTTTTCGTAAACTTATTACATTTTTTTTAAGATATTCTCTAATTTTATTTGCAATTTCGCTTTGTGTATTATATAATTTATTCATGGCAACTCCTTTTATTTTTTTTGATGATATTATTTTAACATTAGAGTTGCCATTTTAAAAGGTATTTTAATGAATTTGATATAGACTTGATAGTTTATATCATTTTTATTGGTTTTGAAAAACTGTCCGTAGGTAAGTTTGGTAAACTAGGATCGGACATGCATGCTAGAGTGCTACCGTGTGCTAGGTCAGGCAGGGTGCAAAATAAATGTGCCAAATTATCAACAAAAATATGTAAAATAATAGGCATTTAATATTAGTTTAGTTAATGTAAGAGCAATGGAAGTGTGGGTAATCTTGGGCTAAATTTCCTATAATTAGACCCAATTAGAGTAAACTAATGCTTCAGGAAAGACAAAGTTATTAATAGAATAGAAAGGAACTAACATGAATATAAGATATTTACCAATAGGTAGTGTAATAAAACTTAAAAATAATAATAAATCAATAATGATAACAGGTTACTACTCTGTAGAATATGCTAGAGATTTAGAAATATATGATTATTCTGGTTGTGCATATCCTGAAGGAGTAATGATTAAAAGTAGTTGTTGTTCATTTAATCAAAGTGATATTAAAGAAGTATTGTTTGAGGGTTATAAAACAGATGAATATAAGACTTTAACTAATGGGTTAAATGAAATAGATGAAGAGATTATGACAGGTGGCGAGCCACAGGAGATTGTACTTGATGAGTTAGATAGCGATAAAGAAAAGGAAAAAGAAGATAAATCATTTAAACATTATACTTTTGATGAAAATGGAATATTGATTAAATAGAGCGAAAGCTCTTTTAATTTTGGAAAAAATATAGTAATATATATGCGTGGTGGTATATGTGAAGAAAGTATTAGTTACTGGCGGAGCCAGAGGGCTTGGTAAAAGTATTTGTCATATGTTTGATAAACATGGTTATATGGTTATAATTAATTATAACCATAGTGAGGATGATGCTATTAAGTTAAGAGATGAACTTAATAATGCTTTAATATATAGGGCAGATGTATCTAATGAAGAAGAAGTTAAGGATATGTTTGATGCAATAAAAAAAGATGTTGGTAATATAGATTGTATTATAAATAATGCTGGTATATGTAAAGATAATATATTAAAGGATAAAGATAGTGATGAATTTTTAAGTGTTTTAAAAACTAATTTGGTTGGTACTTTTTTAGTATGTAAATATGGAAGTAAGTTAATAAATGAAGGAAATATTGTAAATGTTGCAAGTAATAATATATATAATGGAAGTTATATAGAAAGTGTTGATTATGATGCTTCTAAAAGTGGGGTTGTAAGTCTTACACATAATTTTGCTAAAGAGTTTGCACCATTTATTCGTGTTAATGCTGTTGCACCGGGTTGGATTGATACTGACATGAATAAAGTTATGATGACTTCTTACAAGAAAAGTGAAAGTGACAAGATTTTACTTGGACGTTTTGCAAATGCAAATGAAGTTGCTGATGCTATATATTTTCTTGCAAGTAATACATATGTTAATGATTGTATATTAAAAATAGATGGAGGAATTAAATAATGGATGATATATTTAAAAAAATAGATGAAGTGTGTTTAGAAAATAGTAAGAAGGTACTTAAAGCTTTTTGGAAAGAAAATTTAAGTGAATCTGATTTTAATAGTACAACTGGATATGGTTATGGAGATGTGGGTAGAGATAAAATAGAAAGAATTTATTCAGATATATTTAAAAGTGAAGCATCACTTGTTAGAAATCAATTTATTTCTGGTACTCATGCAATATCGACATGTTTATTTGCATTACTTAGACCTGGGGATACATTATTATCTATTACAGGTAAACCATATGATACACTTGATAGCATAATTGGTTTTAATGATAATAAGTCTAGTTTAAAAAGTTTTGGTATTGGTTATAGACAAGTTGATTTAATAGATTCTAATTTTGATTTTGATAAAATTAAGGAATCATTAGAAAGTGAAAAAATAAAAGTAGTAGAAATTCAACGTTCAATTGGGTATAGTAATAGAAATACTATTTCAATTGAGAGTCTGGAAAAAGTAATTAAGTTTATTAGAAGTATTGATAAAGATGTAATAATTATGGTTGATAATTGTTATTGTGAGTTTGTTGGAGTAAGGGAACCTATTGAAGTTGGAGCAGATATATGTGTTGGTTCATTAATTAAGAATCTGGGAGCTGGTATATCTGAAAATGGTGCCTATATCACTGGAAGAAAAGATTTGATTTATTTATGTAGTGAAAGGTTAAATATGCCTGGGGAAGCTTGGGATGTTGGTCCAAGTTTAAATGCTAATAAAATGTTTTTGAAGGGTTTGTATTTTGCTCCATCAGTTGTTGCTAGTGCTTTAAAAACTAATGTGTATGCAGCATATAAATTGGAAAAAATGGGTATTAGTGTAAGTCCTAAATATAATGAAGATAAAAGTGATATAGTATTAAAAGTTATATTTAATGATAAAGATAAATTGATTAAGTTTGTATCTTTAATACAAAAAAATAGTGCAATAGATGCTTCTGTTTATCCGATTCCATCGAAGATGCCTGGATATGATGATGAAATAATTATGGCTTCGGGGTCATTTACTCAAGGTTCATCAATTGAATTATCATGTGATGGACCAATAAGAAGTCCTTATATTGCATATTTGCAAGGAAGTTTAACTTTTGAATATGGTAAAATTGCGATTGATAACATTATTAATGAATTAAGTAAATAAAATTATTGTTGTGAAAAGTGTATACTTAAATTAAAGTGTACACTTTTTAACATTTTATGATTTACTTAAAAAAAACTTCAACTATGCTAATTTTAAAAATTTACCCCCTTTTTTGTAAAAAGAAGCAAAAAAATGATGGAGATATGCAAAAAAAGGCTCAAAAAATGAAAAATTTGCGATTTGCTCTTTTTAGATTACTTCTTGTATAATGCTCTTCATGGAGGACAAATTTATGAAAAATTTTAAAGGTAGTTTTAGTTTGATGCGAGATAAGCCTTTTAAGAAGCTATTTAATGATAAAGAAATATTTTCTGATTTTATGAAAAGTGCATATGAATTTTTAAATATTGATGAAGTTTTTCACTTAGATAGTTTGAATAGTCAGGTACTTATTTCAGGTGGTAACATAAAAGTAAAAGACTTCTTTAGTGATGTGTTTGCAGTAGCTGGTGATAGATTAATAATTTTGGAAGCTTACAATACTTATAAATTTTACGAAGAGACAAAGTCATTTTGTTATGCATCTAGAGTATATGGCAGTCAGCTTATGGAAAAAGAATTTTATGATTCTACGAAGAAAGTACTTTGTATCAATATTGTAAATGGAAAACCTAAGACAAATAAAACCAAGCTAGTAGAAACATATCGTATGAGTGATGGAGTAGAGATACTAGATTGTGACCCGATAATATTTGTTACAATATATCTTGACAATATTCGTAATAAGCTGTATATTCAAAGTGAACAGAAATTTATTAAGTATTTAAGAGTGCTTTCTTCAACAACTTTAGAGGAAGTAAAAAAAATAGTGAAAGGAGATAAGATAATGAACAAAACAGTGGATTTTATTAATAAGTTTTTTACAACGCCAGGGAATACTAGAAAGGATAGAATAGAAAGTGATTTAGAAACAGCACGTCATCATGGAATGAGTGAAGGTGTTGCCATTGGTGAGAAAAAAGGATTGGAACGTGGTAAAAAAGAAGGCGAAATAAATAAAGAAAATCAGATAATTTATCACTTATATTCCAAAAACTATAGTATTCAAAATATATCTGATACATTAGATATACCGGTGGAAGAAGTTCAAAAAAGATTAACACTTAGAAAAAATAACGGAGAACAAACGTGACTAATTTATTAAATGTACTATTAAAAAAGCTTTTACTTGTATAGATAGATTAATAAATTTAACAAAATGATAATATATTGTATAGAAATTTGCTAAAAACACTTGTATTATTCATGATTTTTTGGTAGAATTTTAATTGCTGTAAATGCAAATATTAAACATTGATATGGATTAATTCATCGTGTGCCTATAGAGGTGTTGAATTAAGTTGAAGTATCAAGAAGTTGAAAACGAAGGAGGGAATAATTTATGGCAGTAGTTTCTATGAGTTATTTATTAGAAGCTGGAGTTCATTTTGGACATCAAACTAAAAGATGGAATCCTAAAATGAAAGAGTATATTTTTACATCTAGGGATGATATTTATATTATCGACTTAGAAAAAACAAAAGCGTGTTTAGAAGCAGCTTACGAAGAAGTTAAAAATATCGCTAGTAATGGTGGTAAATTCTTATTTGTAGGTACTAGAAAACAAGCACAAGAAGTTTGCTTAGAAGAAGCAATGAGAAGCAATTCTTATTATGTAACTGAAAGATGGTTAGGTGGAACACTTACAAATTTCAGAACAATCAGAAGAAGAGTTAAAAGACTTGAAGAAATCGAAGAAATGGAAAAGAATGGTACATTTGAAGTTCTTCCTAAAAAAGAAGTTGTTGGACTTAAGAAGGAATATGAAAAGTTAAACAAAGTACTATGTGGTATCCGTGCAATGGATAAACTTCCTCAAGCATTAATTATTGTAGATCCTAAGAAAGAATACAATGCAATTAAAGAAGCTAGAAAGTTAAATATTCCAGTATTTGGTGTTGTTGATACTAACTGTGATCCTGATGATGTTGATTATGTTATTCCAGGAAATGATGATGCTGTAAGAAGTATCAAAGTTATGTTAGGTGTTTTAACAAATGCTATATGTGAAGCAAATGATTTACCACTTGATGATTATGTAACTGAAGAAGAAAAAACTGAAAAAGAATCTAAAGATGTTAAATCTGACAAAAAAGAAGAAGTAAAAGTTGATGAAACTGTTTTAGAAGAAATTAAAGAAATGGAAAAAGCTGATGAATTAGAAGGAAAAACATTAGCTGACCTTAAAAAATTAGCTAAAGAAGCTGGTATTAAAGGTTATTCAACTATGAAAAAAGACGAATTAATTGAAAATTTAAGTAAATAAGGAGGATAATTATGGAAGTAACTGCAAGTATGGTTAAAGATTTACGTGAACAAACTGGAGCAGGAATGATGGATTGTAAAAAAGCATTAGCTGAAACTAATGGTAATATGGAAGAAGCAATTAATTACTTAAGAGAAAAAGGAATTGCTAAATCTGCTAAGAAAGAATCTAGAATTGCTGCAGAAGGACTTGCAAATATTTACGTAGATGGAAATAAAGCTGTTATATTAGAAGTAAATAGTGAAACAGACTTTGTTAGTAAGAATGAAGAATTTAGAAATATGATTGATACTATTGGTGAAGCGTTACTTAAAAGCGATGTTAAAACTGTAGATGAAGCAAAAGATGTAAATACTAATGAAGGAACAATTGGTGAATTAATTGTTGAAAAAACCGCTAAGATTGGTGAAAAATTATCTTTAAGAAGATTTGAAATTTTAACTAAAAATGATGATGAATCATTTGGTTCATACATTCATATGGGTGGAAAAATTGCTGCATTAACTGTAGTTAAAGGTGCAAGTGAAGAAGTTGCTAAAGATGTATCAATGCAAGCTGCAGCTATGAAACCACTATATTTAAATATTAGTGATGTTCCTGCTGATGTACTTGATAATGAAAAAAATGTTTTAAAAGAACAAGCAATGAATGAAGGGAAACCTGCTGAAATTGCTGAAAAGATGGTTCAAGGAAGAATTCAAAAGTTCTATAAAGAAATCTGTTTAGCAGAACAACCATTTATTAAAGATAGTGACGTATCAGTATCTAAATACGTAGCTAATAATGGTGGAGAAATATTAAAAATGGTTCGTTATGAAGTAGGCGAAGGAATGGAAAAAAGAAATGATAACTTTGCTGAAGAAGTAATGAATCAAGTGAAGGGTAATTAATTAAAGTAACCTGTTATAGGTTGCTTTTTTTCTGTTTTTGTGGTACTATTAGGTAGATGATAGGAGTTGAAAATTGTGGAAAAAAATAAATCTTTTTATATGACTTTAGTAGTATTAGTTTGTTCACTTTTTGCATTTTTAGGTGCTTTTTATTTAGGTACTTATTTTAGTGTAGGCAAAGAGGTTATTAAAGGGAATAATGGTTTTAATACTAAAGATGGTATCAAAGAAGTAATAAATATTCCAGACTATAATTATTATATGAGTACACTTTTATATAATTATTTAAATAATAATAAAGATAAGCTTAACTTTAATGATTATATAAATAAAGGTATAACTAATAATCAAAAATTATATATTGCTGGTATTTTTGGGACTTCAAAGTTTAATGATCTTGAAGAAAACTTAAATAAGATTTTTGGAAGTACATTAAATTTAAAACCTGATGATTATTATTCATGGCCAAGTGATGAACAACCGGTATACAAGTATAATAAAGAAACTAATATGTATGATTATAATGATGATGTTATCGGAACTGATGTTTTAACTGATTTATTAGATAGTTATATTTATAATTACAAGATTAAAAGTGTTGAATATAATGATAATGGATTTATTGTAACATATTATGGCTTATATGCACATTTTGATAGTGTTGGACCAACATGTGTAACAAATAATAGTAATATTGAAAGATATTTAGGTTATGATAGCACTGAAGATGGATTGACTGATGAATATTATTTAAGTGAAGCATTTAATAAGAATAAAGATGATTTCTTTAAATTTACATATACATATAAAAAAGTAAATAAAAATTATGTTTTAATTGATTTTAAACAAGAATAGTAAAAAGTAGATTAACTTCTACTTTTTTTGACAATAAATTTACATAAATATGGGGAGAATACTTTATAAAGGTGCAAATTTTTGATAAAATATTCTTGGAGATGTGTAGTTATGGATAAAATTTATGTTAAGAATAAACACTTATTTAAAAATAAAATTCAAATGGTTTTATATTTAATTATATTTTGTGTAATTATTTATTTGTTTATTTATTTGGGTGCTAAAGATTATAAAAAAGATATACCAAGTAATGAAAGATTTGCAAGTAATTTTAGTATGGTATCAACAGATAATGTTTTTAAATATGTTAATGCAAGTGATGCTAGAATGGTAGCAAAAGGTAAAAAAGGTATTGTTTTATTTGGTACTAAAAATGAATGGGTTAATTATTATGCTTATATAGTAAATAAAGTTGCTAAAGAAGTTGGAATAGATGAGGTTTATTATTATGATTTTGTTACAAATAGAAAAGATAATAATGGGACTTATCAAGATATAGTTAAGACATTAAGTAATTATGTTACTTATAATGATAGAGGGGTAGCTAATATTTATGCTCCGACATTATTGGTGGTTTGTAAAGATCAAATAATTTATTTTGATAGTGAAACGTCTTTTGTGGAAGGTGAAGTTACACCATCAAGTTATTGGAATGGTTTTATGGAGGGCAAAAAGGAACAAGAATTAAAGACAGTATTTAAAGAATATTTAGAAAGTTAGAGGTATATAATGGATGATGTAAAAAATAAGATTGGGGTTATTATACTTGGTGTTATTCTTTTAATATTTATATTTGGTGGTTATTTTTTGAAGAATTATATGGTAAATGGAATGGGTGATAAAACAAAAGATAATACTAATAAAATTATAGAAGATATTAGAATTAATAAAGAAAAAGATTATATTTATTTTGATAATGCTAAAGAATTAATTGATGATATTTATGAACAAGATGTTATTATAAATGTTAAAGGTTTTGAAAGCGTTAATAGCTCTTTACATGATGAATTAGTGGCTTTAAGAAATGATACTGTAACTGTAAATGATGCTAGTGCAAGTAATGATACAGTTTGTGAAAATGATTTGGCTAAATTTAGTTATAGGGATTATCAAAATACAGAGTTTGGTGATTATGCTAGTGTTGTTATTAAAACATATAGTTATACTTGTCCAGATAAAAACTTGCCTAAAGCGTTAAAATCAATTAATATAAATAAAAAGACTGGTAAAGAAGTAACTAATGAAGAGTTACTTGAATCATTTAATATTAGTGAAGATACAATAATAGAATCTATTAAAAAGAGACTAAATGATACTCAAGTATTAGATGAAGATGTCCAAGTTATAGATATAGATAGTACTATAGAAAGTATTAAAAATGGGGCTTATGATGTTGAAAAAGCCTTAAGTGTTAGCAAAAATGGTAAATTAATGATAAATTTTATTGTAAAATCTAATAAAATTAATTATAATGATTATATAGAAATTAATTAAAGGAGAAAAATATTATGAATGATGCAGAAAAAAAGATGATGTCAACAATTGAAGCTTTAAAAAGTAAGCTTACTACAATTAGAGCGGGGAGAGCAAATCCTGCAATGTTAAATGGAATAATGGTAAATTATTATGGAGCACCAACAGCTATTCAAAGTGTTGCCAATATTACTGTTCCAGAGGCTAGACAATTATTTGTTAAACCTTTTGACAGAAGTAGTTTAAAAGATATTGAAAGAGCAATTAATGAAGCTAATTTAGGAATAGCACCAACTAATAATGGTGAAATGATTATTTTAACAATTCCTGAACTTACTGAAGATAGAAGAAGAGAATATGTTAAACAAGCTAAAGCTATTGGAGAAGAAGCGAAAGTAGCTTTAAGAAATATTAGACAAGATGCTAATAATGATATTAAAAAAGAAGAATTGCCTGAAGATGAAGAAAAAATGTATTTAGAAGAAATACAAGAATTAATTACTAAGTACAATAAATTAGTAGATGATGAAATCAAGGTAAAAGAAGCAGAATTAATGCAAGTTTAGAAATTAGCGTAATTTATTTGACATTTGTAGATAGTTATTATAAAACCAGAAAACGTTATTTGCTTTCTGGTTTGTTTTTGATTTCATATGAGTATGTATTTGTGTTGTTTATTAAGTCATACAGTAAACTTGCTTTTAGTTCATAGTTAAATACTTTTGAATCTTTATTTACTTTGGTTGGTATTTGTAAATTATCTTTGATGCTTTGAATATATTTTCTTCCTTTTTTGTTGAATCCAAGTATTTTGATGTAATCTAGATTTTCTTTTGCATCAATTTTTTTAATTCCAATAAGAATATGGATAAACATTCTATTTAATTTGTTGTAAGTGTATCTTTTTGTTTTAATCATATTCATAAATTCATTTATTGAAGTTGCATCATTAATATATTTTTTTAAACGATATTCAATTCCTTCATCGACATCTAAGTAAGTATCTAAATCTTCATCAGTTATTATTTTGGCTTTTAATAATTTAAAATACGTATTAGTATTTGTGTTTATTATTTTGGTGTATACAAAATCTGGTATATATTTTTTTATATCAATGTTATTTTTTAGTTTTTCTCTGATGTTACTTGCACTGATAATTTTTTCATTACTTTTTATATCGTGATAACTATTTGTTCTTTTTATTGTGAAAAATTCTATATTGTAATTATTTATTATTGCCGATTTTATATAAGATATTCCAAGTAAATCATTTGGGTTAAATGTAAAATCTATGTTTAGGGCTTTTGCTAATGCAGTAGGATAATTAATTCCATCATTTAGGTAAGTTTTTACGTTTTCTTGGAATTCTTCGGATAATTGTTTTTTTGCTATACTTTCTAGAATATCAATGCTATTGCATTCACTTCCAAATATTATTGTATCAACTTTAAAGTTATTTAGAATACTTATGCTTTTATCTGCGAATGTGTCTGCGGATTGAGTTCCAAAAAGAGTGGGTAATTCTAATACAATGTCAATGTTATTTTCTAAAGCTATTTTAGTTTTGTCTTCTTTGGTAAGAATTGAAATTTCACCACGTTCTAAGAAGTATCCATTTAATACAAGAATTATTATTGAATCTGGGTATTGCTCTTTGATTTTGTCTATATGATATAAGTGACCATTGTGAAATGGGTTATATTCAGCGATTATACCTATTGTTTTCATATTATTCCTCCAAAAAACATTATAACAGGTAAAGTATCAGTTGTAAATAATATTATTAAATGATAAAATAATGTTGAGGTGAAAAATGTGAAAATATTTATTCTTGGACCTACTGGGGTTGGTAAAACAAAACTTAGTATTAGTTTAGCTAAGATATATGATGCGGATGTTATAAATTGCGATGCAGTACAAGTTTATAAGTATTTAAATATTGGTTCTGCGAAAATTACTAAGAAAGAAATGAATGGAGTTGTTCATCATTTATTTGATATACGAGAACCTGATCAAGAATATAATGTAAAAGATTATCAAGAAGATATTAGAAGTATCTGGAATAAATATAAAAATAAAAACTTTATTTGTGTTGGTGGCACTGGTTTGTATGCAACTGCTGCAGTATATGATTATAGATTTGATAATGATTTAATAGATACTGATTTTCGTGATAAAACTAATGAAGAGTTATTTCAAATGGCTTTAAAAAAAAATAAAAATATGAATATAGATAAAAATAATAGAGTAAGACTTGAAAGATTTTTAAAACGAAAGGATAGTAATGTTGAAGCTAAATTGTTGTATGAAAATGTTATATTTGTAGGACTTACTACAGATAGAAGTAAGTTATATGATATAATTAATAATAGAGTAGATAAAATGATAAATGATGGATTAGTTGATGAAGTAAAAAACTTATATAGCAAATATCCGAATAGTATGATATTAAAAAGAGCTATTGGTTATAAAGAAATTATTAATTATTTAGATGGATTATATGATTTAGATACAGCTATTTTAGAAATAAAAAAGAATAGTAGGCATTATGCAAAAAGACAATATACTTGGTTTAATAATAAAATGAATGTAAAATGGTTTGATGTTAATTTTGATAATTTTGATTTGACAATTAAAATGGTAAAAGAATATATAGATACTTGCAAATAATATGAGTTTATGATATAAATATGTAGTGTGGTGAAATGAATGAAAAATAAGAAACAAAAGGGTACATTATTATGTTGGATTAGTTTAATTGTTTTAAATACGTTTTTAGTGTTTTTTGTAATTGGATGTAATTCAAATACTTTGGTTAATAAAATATTTAAGATTATTAGTTTATTGTTATTAATAGGTAGTGTTATTTTTTTAGTTATTGGGTTATTTTTAAGGCTAAAGTATAAAAAAAGAATAGGGTTAAATAAAAAATTAAGAGTAGTATTTGATATATTGGTTTCATTGTATACAGTTGGATGTTTATCATTTTTGTTTGTTTTGTATGGTCCTTATAAAGGATTTAGAGATTGGCTTATTACAACAGCAATGTCTACGATGAATCATCAATATTATTGTAAATGGTTTTACAGCGATAAATTAATAAATGAAGTTCTTGGTAGTAATTATATTGATTCTGAGGGAGCTGAGACTGATGCATCACTAGTTGATCATGAAGAAAAGATTACTTATGAAAATGAATACGAAAGAGAAATTTTGGAAAGAGAAAAAGGTGCAACATATAAAGTTATTAGATTTAAAGTAAATGATTGTGATGCTTATCTTGGAGTTTTGTATGATCCATCATTAATAAGTGTTGGTTATACAAAGTGGCTTGGTAGAAGTGGTCAATATATTTATGATATGGCTAAGGAGCAAAATTCAGTTTTAACTATTAATGGTGGTGGATTTAAAGATCCTGGTCATAATAGTAAAGGAGCTGATCCGATTGGAGTTACAATTGCAAATGGTAAGATTATTTCTAATGAACCTGTTGCAGGTCAATGGGGAATTATTGGTTTTAATAGAGAAAATACTTTAGTGTTAAGAAAAAGCGTTGATGCTAAGAATTTAATAAATGAAGGCATTAGAGATGCTGTTACAATGGGTCCGTTTTTAATTGTTAATGGTAAGCCAAGTATTGTTAAAGGTAATGGTGGATGGGGTATTGCTGCAAGAACAGCGATAGGTCAAAGAAAAGATGGTATTGTATTGTTTTTGGTAGTTGATTCAAATGTATCTAGAACAAAAGGTGCAACATTAAAGGATTTACTTAATATTATGCAAAGATATGGTGCTGTTAATGCATCTAACTTGGATGGAGGCACTTCAAGTGTTATGGTTGAAAATGGAGAAATGATAAATGATCCAATTGATTCAGCTGGAAGACATAGAACTAGAGGTATTCCAACAATTTTTAAAGTAGTAGAAAAATAACTAAATAAAACTTCGATGTTTCTTCGAAGTTTTTAAATTACTTAAATTCTAAATAGTATTCTTTATTGAAGTTATGTTCTTCGATGATTGTTTGTCCAGTATCTGCTTTTTTCATTTCCTCATTATTAATTAAAAAGTATGTGTGAAATAAATAATCTTTGTTGTCACTACTTACCGGATCATCCCAGGTTAAGTCTAAGTGTAGCCATTTACCATTATAGTAAACAGCATTCCAAATATGACCTGTTGCTGAATAACTTATTTTTTCTGGTGTTGTTGCAATTTCATAATTATCAAATCCAAGTTTTGTTAAAAATATTGCCATTAAATCTGTATAACCATTACATGTTGCATATCCTTCGAAAAGTGGACCACTTGCTTTATAAGAAGAATATGGACTTGTTCCAGTTTCATTTCTTTCTACATCATATTTTGTATTATTTATTATGTAGTCATGTATTGTTTTTATTTTGTCATAATCAGTCATTGAATCATTTATTAGCTCATTTATAAGTTCATCAGTTTTTTTGTCTATTTTATCTATTTCTTCTTTTTGATATAAGTAAAATATTTTAAGCGTTATTTCTCCGTTGTCGTTGATACTTGTTTTAATGTTTGTAAAACTATTTAGGGGATGAACATAATTATTTAAATGCGTTAGTATTAATTCATCTGAACTTATTTTAGTGGCATCATCTATACAGTTTTGATATTCTGTTGGACAATAAAATGTAAATTGTTTCCATCCATTATCTATGACGCTATAGTATATGTTTAATAAATCTTTATATGAGTAGGGAATAAAGTCCTTTGTATTTTCAACAAATAAATACTTTTTGTTTTTAGTATATTTATTTGTTGGCTTAATAACTATGGTTGGTTCATTAGTAATTATATTTGTTAATTTATCTGCAATTGGATTTATGTAAATAATAGAAGTTATAGTTATAAGTGCACTGATGATTGGCACAATTAATTTTTTCAAATTTATCACCCTCATATATATTATATCAAAAAAAATAAAGTAAACAAATCGTTACTTCATATTTTTTATTTTTTGTGTCAATCTAGATTTTTCTCTATCTGCTGTATTTTTCTTGATTAAACCTTTACTAACTGCTTTATCAGTATATTTTTGAATATCTTTATTTAATTTGTTTGCTTCTTCGATATTATTTGAAGCAATAGCTTTTTCGCAGTTCTTAATAAGGTTTTGAACACGCATCTTTAGTTCATGATTATTTTCAGTTTTTTTAGCAATTACTTTAACTGCCTTTTTAGAACTTTTAATGTTTGGCATAAATCTTTGCTCCTTCCTTGTTTCTTATTAATTTTAACAAATATTTGTAATTTTATCAAGTGTTATTTACATTATTTAACTTTTTTTCTTGTTTTCTTCTTCGAAAGTAGTGTTTTTGGTGATTGTTTTAAACATTTCTAAGAGAATTTTTCTTTCTTTTTCATTTAAGTTGGTTGTTTCTTTGATTAAATTTTTCATTCTTGTTAGACTAATTTCTTTAAGTTCACTTTTTAATGTATAACCTGATGTGTATAAAAGATTAAAGAATGTCGTTGTAAAGTATTTTCTTTCTTCGATGGTAAATTTGTTTAAAACATTTTCTATTTTTAGATGAAATTCTTTTGATTCTTTGCTTAATGTTCCTTTTTGAAATTCAGTTTTGTTTATAAGCCAGGTGTGAATGCTATGCTGATATATTTTGAAACCATCGCTTTTTATTATTGTTTTTTTTCCTTGAGATTCTAGAATCATGCCTACGATGCTTTCTTCAGGGTAGTAGTTTCGAACCTTTTTTAAAATACTGTGATATTTTTTTGTGTTTATTAATTCTGGTATTATTCCTGGTCCATCAAAGTTAAAGATGTATTCAATTTGAAATTTTTTAAATGGTGTTTGTTCCATACTTGATGTTAAGGCAAGTCTTCCACCTTTGGAGTGACCTGCAACATATACAACATAATCATTAAGTTTAATATTTCTACTTAAAAAGTTTGTGGCATGTACTTCTGCTGGAACTGGGTATAGGTAACTCATTTTAAAATCTTCTTCCCAACCTACGAGTAAGTCATCTGTTCCTTCAAATGCAATAAATTTAAAGTGATGGGGAACTTTGATTGCTAATGCTTGAAATTGAGTAATTTTGTTGATTTTTTTTTCATAATCAGTGATGAAGTTGTCTTTGTATCTGATGCTTTTTGAAATGATAGAAAATAATTCTCTATTTTTTTGATTAAATTTATCTTTTTCTTTTAAAGTAAATCTAGTTTTGTATATTTCATATAAGTCTTTTATTTTGATGTTTTTAATTTTTATTCCATCAAAGTTTATGTAACTAAGTACACAATAAATGGCAGCATCAACTTCATTGAATTTTAGTTCTTTGAAAGTTTTGTAACCATTTTCTTTAACATAATTTATTAAATTATCCATTTTGTTCACCTAATAATATTATATACTAAAATAAATTAACTTTAAAGTATTTAATTCGACAAATTTTTCTATTGTGTTGGTGTATAATGGTGGTGTGATGAATATGAAAAGGGTAAAATTAAGAAATGGATTTAGAAAGCAGGCTTTAAAATTAGTGTTAGTTGTGGTGTTGGTTGGTTCATCTTTTGTGGTTTCATTTAAATATTTTTATGAGAAAATTGATTTGAAAATGGATGATGCTGTTTATTTGAATTCTTTAGTTAAAGATTCTTTTAGTAATTATAATTTTACGGATTTGAAAAGACTTTCTAGCACAGAGTTTTTGTTAAAATATTCTTTTGGTATTGATAGTTATAAAACTGGAATTGAAGAAGTTGCTACATTACCTGTTGTTAAAACAGATGATGATAATAATGAAGTTAAAAGTAATACACCGGTGGTTTATATTTTTAATACACATCAAACGGAAGGATATAAAAGTAATTTGTTAGAAAGTTTTAATATTAATAATACAGTTTATTTGGCAAGTCATATATTGGGTGAATATTTAAATGATTTGGGAGTTGGTGTTGTTGTTGAAGAAAATAGTATTGTAGATGTGCTTAATGCAAATGGTTGGAAATATGGAAGAAGTTATAAAGCAAGCAGGGTTTTAATGGAAGAAGCATATAAAAATAATCCAACTTTGAATTTCTTTATAGATTTACATAGGGATTCTGCTTCTTATGAGAGGACTTATATTAAAATTGAGGGAGTTGGGTATGCTAAAGTTTTGTTTGTGGTTGGTCTTGAACATGATGGGTATGAAGCTAATTTGGAACTTGCTAAAAAATTAAATGAAAAGATAAAGGTTAAATATCCGGGGTTATCTAGAGGTGTTTTGGAGAAAAAAGGTGTTGGTGTAAATGGTATTTATAATCAGGATTTTAATAAGAATACAATACTTATTGAAGTAGGAGGACAATATAATTATATTGAGGAGGTTAATAATACTTTAAAAATAATATCTCAGGTTATTTATGAGTATTTGAATGAATATGAAAAAGAAAAATAAATTATTTAAAAATTTACTTATTATAGCTTTTGTTATTTTTATGGGGCTTTTTATTGCATCGGAAAGTGGTTTTTATGAAGCAAAGTTAAGTAATAAGGTGGCTTTGACAGATGAGGCAATAAAGAGGTTTGAACAAGATGTGAGTGATGGTAAAATGGTTGATGTTGCAAGTTATGTTGTTGATGATTATAAAGATTATAGTAATAAATTTACGGATGTGGGAGAAAAAATGAGTGATGCTATTACTAAGGTGTTATCAGAGGGAATATCTGGGGCTTGGGATGCTATTAAAGTTTTGTTTTTCTAAAAAATACTGGACTTATATTAATCCAGTATTTTGTTTTGCTTAATTTCTTTAATTTGTTCTTCGGATAAACCAGTGATTTTTTCGATTGTTTTTATTGGAATGTTTTCTTTTAGTGAGTTGATAACAATGTTTTCATTAGTTTTTTCAATTCCTTTTTCAATTCCTTCTTCAATTCCTTCGGCTTTACCTTTTTTATGTGCTATTTTTTGTAGAGTATTCTTTTCTAATGTTTCTTCTTCTTCGGGTGAAATATCATATATAAAACTTTTGTATTCTTTCATGTTCATAAACTACCTTTAATATTATTTGTTTTTCAATTCAATTTCTTTAATTTGTTCTACGGATAAACCGGTGATTTTTTCGATTGTTTTTATTGGAATGTTTTCTTTTAGTGAGTTGATAACAACTTCTTTTTGATTTTCTGCAATACCCTTTTTTTCTCCTTTTTTCATTGCTATTTTTTGTAGAGTATTCTTTTCTAATGTTTCTTCTTCTTCGGGTGAAATA
>OBKS01001355.1_pt1 | contig 17643 bp, 17 predicted proteins | sample 1517381 | NCBI WGS metagenome assembly OBKS01 (sample SAMN04571686, study PRJEB22368) | human gut metagenome | biome: human gut; material: stool | host: Homo sapiens | place: Luxembourg | collected 2012-08-03 | reverse complement strand
AAATTTCTTACACATTTATTTTAATATATCTTTTTATATTTTTCAATATTTTTTCTGATTTTTCTTATGCTTCTTGCATATATTTTTTATATATTATTTGTATATTAGTATATATTAATTTTTGTAATATAATTATTTTAATTGGAGAAAATGGTAAAAGCTCCTTTTCTATTTAAATTCATCTAATGATTTAAATTCATAGCCCATATTTTTTATTTCCTTAATAATATCATCTAACACATTAGTATTTGTTTTTGAATTTCCATGTAAAAGCATTACTTCTCCATTATGAACATTATCCAAAATTTTCTTTTTTGCAGAGCTCTCTTCTGGCTGTTTATTTTCATTCCAATCTTCATAAGCAAATGACCACATTACAGTTTTATACCCTAATGAATTTGTAATGCTTATGCTCTTCTCACTAAACTCACCCATAGGAGGTCTTATATATTTCATTTCATATCCAAATTTTTCATAAATTGCTTTATGCAAGTCCATTACCTCTGAATTTATTTGGTCTTCTGTTAAACTTGGCATACTTTTATGATTTACAGTATGATTTCCGAACAATATGTCCTTCATCAATCATTTGTTTTACTAATTCTGGTTGAGTATTTAAATAATGTGCTGTTATAAAAAATGTTGCTGTTACATTATTATTTTTTAAAGTCGCCAAAATTTGTTGTGTATAACCTGCTTCATATCCTTCATCAAATGTCAGATAAATATATTTATCCGAATTGTTCCCCATAGCTATTCCATTATTTTTTTCAATTAGTTCTTTATTTAATTTTCCTAGGTCAGGTTGTTTGTGATTATCATTTCGTTTTATTCCCCATCCAATTTTTTTCGTACTTAATCCTTGTGCACTCGTTAAAATTGTCTCTTCTGTGTTTTGGGTACTCAATATTGTAATAGCTACTAATACAAACATTATTGCTAATATTTTTATAATATTTCCTTTATTTTTCATTTTGATTGTCATTATATACATCCCCTTCATAATATTAAATAAATTTACTTTCTAATTAATAATATGTAGTTTTTTCTATATTATTACATATAATGGGCAAAGCAAAATGGCTATATTATTATATTTTCACTATATTTCTCTCAGTTCTTTTATTTCTAGCCAATAGTTGTCATTGTCTAATATTCTTTCTTTTATTTCATCTAGTTTATAATCTGAAACATCTTCTATGAATTTTATAATGTTTTCCAGTTTCAAAACCTTTGTTTTTCCTTCTTTGTAAAATACTTTGTCTTTAATATTTTCAGGTAGTGTAACATTAAATTTTTTTTGCAATTTTTCATTTAAAATATCATAATCATTATAAATATCTTTTGAAAAATATTTTAATAGTTTATTATAAAAAATATAATCTGTAACTAGATGCAGAAAATATCCTTTATTATAATCATTATCTATTTTATTATCTTCCAAAAAAGCTTTCAAATCTGTTTTACTACTTTTCTCTCCATAATGTGTAATTGATTTGTCTGAAATACTGTCCGGAAATATTACTCCTTCAATAAATCTATTATAATCTTTTATATCATCTTCATGTTTTTTTATATAAGATTCTGCTACTGCTAAATGTATTACATATCCTGCCATTATTTCCTCCTTCATTTTCTTTGTGTGATGATAATATTTTATAATATTAATTTATAAAATACAAGTTTTTATAAATCTCAAACTTATATTTATATTTTTTGTTATTTTGATACAATTCATAAAATTTTGTCGTTCATTAACACTCACTCTTTTACCTTGAAACACTATTAATATTAATAACTTTTACCAATTGGATAATTTTGTAAATTTTCTATTGACATTGTTAAAATTTTAGATTATATTGTTATTGCTTCTGGAAAATAAAGGAAATTTTTGTTTTTTTGTCGATTACTTTTTTTCGAGAAAATTTTTATTTTAGGAGGGGATAATATATGCTAAATTTTGCAATTTGTGATGATAATGTAAATATTTTAGATAAGTTTTCAAAAATATTAGAAAACATTTTTATGAAATATGGTTATGATGCTAAAATCGGTATAAAAACAAATGATGTCGATGAGTTGTTAGATTATATTGATGATAATAAAACAGATGTATTAATTTTAGATATCAATTTAAAAGCTGATAAAAGTGGTCTGGAAATAGCTTCAAAAGTTAGAGAAAGCAATAAAGATACCTATTTTATTTTTACAACTGCTCATTTAGAATATGCTATGATGGCTTATAAATTCAAAACATTTGATTATCTAGCTAAGCCAGTAACTTCTGATAGATTGGAAGAGACTATCGTTCGTCTATTTGAAGATATTAACGGCTTGCCTAAAAGATATATAAAACTTGATAACAAGAAAACTATAATCGATGAAAGTGAAATTTTATATATTAAACGTGATGGTATGAAGTTGATTTTTCATACAAAGGGTCGCGATTATGAGACTTATAGTTCTTTTAATAAAATTATGGAGTCTTTACCTTCAAATTTTGTGAGAGCTCATAAATCTTTTATTGTTAATATTAATAATATTGTAAATTTGGATTCTATTGGTAATATTGTGTATTTTGATAATGGTTCTACTTGTGACATTGGTCCTAAGTTTAAAAAGGATTTGATCAAGGAGGTTAAAGATAATGAACATTCTAAATAATATCTGGATTGCTATTAGTACACCGAATGAGGCATTAGTTAAATTTTGTTGTATTTTGTTTTTATTTGTAGAAGCTCCTTTATCTTTTTCACTAATAAACAATGTTTTTGATGTTAGCTCTACCAAAAATAAAAAATTAATATATATTTTAGTTACTGCTTTGGTAGCTACAATATCTACTTTATTTTTAAAATCTCCTATTAATTTAATTTTAAATTATATTTGCTCTTTTTGCATTTTGCGTTTTATATTTAAAACTGGAAAAATTAAAGCTTTGATAGCCGCTTTATTTCCAAGTGTTGTTTTTAATTTAATAGGTAATTTACTTTTAAATCCTTATTTAACATTATTAGACATAACTTATGAAGAAGCAAATACAATTATAATTTATAGAATACCTTTTTCTTTTTTAATGTACTCGACTGTTGTTCTATTAAATATAATTATAAAACATCAAAAAATAACTATAACATTATCAGATAATCTGAATAAAAAAGATAAAACTATAATAATTTTAAATATTATTTTTGGTTTTTTGTACATATTAATTCAAATATTCTTCCTTATGAATTATATTAATATTTTACCTATAACTTATACATTTTTTAGTTTTATTTGTTTATTTACATATTTTGGATTAAGCTATTTTAGTTTGTCCAAAGTTATAAATTTAATTTTAACAACTCAAAAATTAGAAAGTGCAGAAGAATATAATAAAACATTACATATTTTGCATGATAGTGTTAGAGGTTTCAAACATGATTTTGATAATATTGTTACAACAATTGGTGGATATATAAATACTAATGATATGGACGGTCTTAAAAATTATTATTCACAATTAGAAGAAGATTGTTCAAGAGTTAATAACTTATATATTTTAAACCCTGATAATATAAATAATCCTGGCATTTATAATTTACTTACAACTAAATATAATGAGGCAGAAGAAAAAGGAATAAAAGTTACTTTAACTGTTTTACTAGATTTAAATGACTTACATATGAAAATTTATGAGTTTGCTAGAATATTAGGTATACTATTAGATAATGCAATTGATGCAGCAACTGAATGTGATTCAAAAGTTTTAAATATAGTTTTTAGAAATGAAGCTAAAAATAATAGAAATATTATATTAATTGAAAATACTTATAAAGATAAAGATGTTGATATAGACCAAATATTTAATAAAGGTGTTACTGGTAAAGAGAATCATACAGGACTTGGATTATGGGAAGTAAAACAAATCTTAAAGAAAAATAATAATGTTAATTTATATACAACTAAAAATGAACAATATTTTTCTCAACAATTAGAAATATATTATTAATGATAGATATTAGTCTATCATTTTTATTTTATATAACTAAAAAAAGAACAGTTATCTGTTCTTTTTTTAGTGGATTGTTATAATAACATTAAGTATATTGTGTTCCTAAATATAAGTATTGTCGAACTACTTATATTTAAGTTTAAAAACTATTTAAAATTAATCTTTTTTTACTAAGCTAGCTGGCATTTTTGGTTGATGTAATAAAAACCACATTGTACAAGCTGTATTAGTAGATTTTGCATATTTTTCTGCAACTTTAGCTAAAATTTTTAACATAAAGTTTTCCTCCTTTGTTTTTAAAATATATATAATATAAAAATACGGCCGGCTTGTATTTTTAATATTAACAAATTAAGTATTTTCATAAACTTCATATCCATATTTATTGTTTGTAATTTTATAAGCTAATTTTGTAATCATAAATGTTTGAACTATATAGCCAAATATTATTATATTTGATACTGTATTGTTTTTTACAACTGTTGATATAATTAGTCCTATAAACAAACAAGCATATGACATTATTTGTTTTTGTTTTCTTATTTTTTTACTTAAAATTGGAACATTTTCTGTATCTGCTGGTGCATAAAGTTTTATCATTATAATTCCAAATATTAATGTTGCTATAATTAATGAATATTTTGCAATTTCATTTAAAACTATATTTTTTGCTAAAAATGCTATTCCGCAGTAAAATGTACATGTAGATATTATACATCCTAAATGTGTTTTTAAATGAAATCCTCCCGAAAACATTCTATATGGCATTATTATTAAGAATGTAATTAAAGTCATTTTAAAAACTCCTAAGAAGTATGCAATTATTAACATTATAAAGAATTTGGGTACTTCACCTAATAAAATTTGAAGTCCGTAATTTATTACTTCTGCTCTTTCATCGTCTACATCTGGCATTTCTTTTCTAATTTTGTTGGTTAGAAATTCTGTGATTTTATCTATCATTTTCTCACCACGTTTCTTCTTATGTTTTCTATATTTTAACATCATAATTTACAAATTCATTTTTCTATTTATAAAAAAGTTCTTTTTATTTATAAGAAACATTTTTTAAATCTTTGTAAAACATTTTACACGTTTTATAAAACATCAAAAAAAAAAACACTATCTAAAAAATCCATAAAATGATTTTATTAGTATAGTGTTTTTATTTACAAATTATTTACATCTTTTAAAATACACCACGTTCCAATTGCATCTGGTAAATCAGTAAATGTCATTTTTTCTTTTGTTATTGGATGTTCAATCGTCAATTTATATGCCCATAAAGCTATTTGTTTTCCTTGTCCTCTTGTCCCATATTTTTGGTCTCCAAATATACTATGTCCAAAATTTGATAATTGAACTCTAATTTGATGATGTCTTCCTGTATGTAAATTTATTTTTAATAAGCTTAAATTCTTAACTTCATTATATGTTATTACTTCATAATCTAATTTTGCGAGTTTGGCATTTTTCTTATCTTTGTTAACAACCTTGCTCATATTATTTCTTTCATCTTTATACAAATAATCTTCTAATGTTCCGCTTCTTTTTGCTAATTTTCCATCAACAACTGTTAAATACTCTTTTTTAAACACCTTTTCTCTTACCTGTGTACTTAGTCTTCCAGCAGCCTTAGATGTTTTTGCAAAAATCATTATTCCACCAACAGGTCTATCTAATCTATGTACAAGTCCTAGATATACATTTCCAGGTTTATTATATTTTTCTTTAATATATTGTTTTACAAGTGTAAGCATATCTATATCACCTGTTTTATCTGACTGTGATGGAATATTGGGCGTCTTTTCTACTACAATAATGTGGTTATCTTCATATATTATCTTTAAATTTTGCATCTATTCCTCCTTTTTTGAGACAAGTGAGACAGTTCTATTTTGTATTATTTTCCCATCTTCCATAAATTCCACAAGGTAACACTAGGCTTGAATTTTCCATCGGAATTCCAATTTCTCCTGATTCTAATTTTCCTTTATGTTTTTTTGTAACTGTTAAATTCAAAATATCTTCCAATACTTTACTTGAAATTCCTGTTGTATATGAATTTATCAAGAAAAATAGTGGATTATCTGACAATACATTTGTACATAAATCTACTAAGTCATATATGTTATTTTCAAATTGCCATACTTCTCCTTTTGCTCCTCTACCATATGAAGGTGGGTCCATTATTATTGCATCATATTTGTTTCCTCTTCTTATTTCTCTGTTTACAAATTTAACAACATCATCAACAATGAATCTAACTGGTCTATCTTGTAAACCTGATGATTCTATATTTTCTTTTGCCCATGTTGTCATTCCTTTTGAACTGTCTACATGGCATACTGATGCTCCTGCTGATGCACATGCTACTGTTGCTCCTCCTGTATATGCAAATAGGTTTAAAACTTTTATTTCTCTTTTTTCTGATTTTATTTTGTTTATCATCCAGTCCCAGTTAACAGCTTGTTCTGGAAATAATCCTGTGTGTTTAAATCCCATTGGTTTGATATTAAATGTTAAATTTTTGTATTTTATTTGCCATTGTTTTGGCATTTTCTTGTTGAATTCCCATGAACCTCCACCTGTGCTACTTCTGTGATATGTTGCATTTATTTCATTCCATTTTTTTGGATAGCTTTTGTCTTTCCATATTATTTGAGGATCTGGTCTTGATAATATTACATCTCCCCATTTTTCTAGTTTTTGCCCGTCTGCCATGTCTATTATTTTATAATCTTTCCATTCGTTTGCTAGTTTCATATTTCTTGTATAGTAATTAATACTATTCCTCCTTTTTTTTAGAATAGTTTTATTTTACCATATATTTTTGTTTTTTTAAAGGATTATTTTAAGATTTTACTTTATTTTGGTTACTGGATAATAGTTTGAGGTATTAGACTCTTGAAATCCACTGTATTCCAAACTATTATCCAGTAACTTGTTTTTTGTAATTCATATATTTTCTAGCATTTTCATGAAACTAAAAATTAAATAAAAATTTATACCTGAAAATATAAAAAAACTTATTAAAACAGTAGAAAAAAACTTATGATTTTTAAAAAATTTTAATAATTTAAACTTTCCATTTTCACTTGGTATTTCAAGCCTGTCCAATTTTGAATTATACTTCACATTAAAAATATTTTCCATCAAAACTCCCCCTTTAAATGAAAAAATGTTATAAAAATTGCATTCTCCCTTTTTTAATATATATTCAATAAAATAATAAAATATTCCAAGTTATTAAAAATTTATTGTTAAAATATACAAATGATGATATAATTTGTTCAATATAAATACATCTTGAAAAAGGAGGCAAATCAATGAAGAAAAACTTTTTACTTTGTATTTTTATTGCCTTAATAATATTTTTTGTTAAAATATTAAGGAGAAATCGGTGTTTAATTCCTTTGGGAATTCGATTTAGCCGTCCAAATGGCTCTCATGTAAAACTGAGAACTATCTTCAAGGAACCTGGGCAATAATGCCCACGGTTTCCAATTTTATATAGAAAGGTTGATTTTAAAATGTTAAAAAACAAAGAAAAAATTAAAAAAATCTTAATCATAATTTTAATTGCAATAATGTCTGGTATAATCTTTTTCTATCAAACAAAAAAGGTCGGACTACATGAAGATGAAGGATACACACTATGCTCATCTGTAAATCCAAATAATGGAGTTATGGATTCATACGATAAAGGAGTACAAGACCCTGTTTGGAGAACCAAAGAATATGTTCAAAATGCTTTGACATTAACACCTAATAATATCTTAAATTTTAAAGCATTATATTTAAACCAAGCATATGATAATCATCCTCCATTCTTCTATACACTAGTGCATTTTGCAACTTTATTTTTTGGTGGACATTTTTCATTATATTCTGCTTTTATAGTAAATATAATTGCATTCGTAATCAGTTGTTTGGTAATTTCTAAAATTTTAAAATTGATAAATAAAGAAAATCTGATAATTCCATCTTTAATACTTTATGGATTATCAATGGGTACAATCTCTATGGTTTTATTCCAAAGAATGTACATGGTTTTAACATTATTCATATTAATTTATTTTTATTTAAGTTTAAAATTATATAAAAATGATTTTATAATGGATAAAAAATTTACAATTCAACTAGGAATTACTACTGTTTTAGGATTTTTAACACAATACTTTTTCGCAATTTATGCATTTTTCATATTTGGAATAATGTTAATAGAAATGATTAGAACAAAAAAAGATAAAAATATAATATTTAAATATATTAAATCTCATGTTGTTTACGCAGTTGTTGGAGTTTTAATATTTGTCCCTTGTATAAAACATTTATTGTTCTCTGATAGAGGTTTAACTAATCTAGGGAATAGTGGCTATTTTGCACATGTATTTGACTATTTAAAACATTTAGCTTATGCATTTAGTATAAATAATTCTAATGTAGCTTTAATGGTTATTGTATTAGTTTTATTTGCAGTTTCAAGTATTGCTTTATGTGTAAAAAGTAAAGAAAAATTTGTTGTTTTAATTACTATTGTACCAAGCATTTTCTACTACTTTATAGCAGTTAGAATGACATCATTCCAAGAATTGAGATACATAATGCCTGTTATTCCATTTGTGATATTAACATTTTTCTTTATATTAAATGAATTTATAACTTTCAAATACAATTATATTTTATTTAGTATTGTATCACTTGTTTTAGTTATAAATGGTATTGTATTTTCTAAGCCTTTATTTTTATATGAAAATTATAAAAATATTTTAGATATTGCAGAGGAAAATAAAGATAAATCTTTTGTGTATGTTTATGATAATTTCTTTAATCATATGCAAAGTGTTTCTGAAATGATGATTTATAATAGAACTTTGATTGTTAATGTTAATAATAATGATGAATTGCATTGTGTTATTGATGATGATAGTTTAAATAATGAGGATTCTTATATTTTATCTATTAAGTCTTATATGGATAATGATTCTATTTTGAATAGAATTAAAGAAGAATCTGATTTTAAAAACATAGTTTTACTTTATAGTGTTGATAATGATAATAATTCTAATATTGTTATGGATAATTTGTATTTAGTTTCTAAATAATATTTAAAAATAGGGATTGAAGCTTCTGCTCCTAATCCCTATTTTTAATTTTTTCTACTATTTTTTCTGTTATTCCTTTTACTTGCATCAACTCTTCCTTAGAAGCCTTTTTAATTTTCTCAACACTTCCAAACTTTTTAAGCAATTCCCTTTTCTTTACCTCTCCAATACCCTCAATCTCATCTAATTCAGACTTAGTAATGGCCTTTGCACGCAATTTTCTATGATATGTAATTGCTGTATCATGCACTGTATCTTGAAATCTAGTTATTAAGTTCATAAGATTTTCTGAAATTGGAATTTCATTTCTATTTTCATCTATTAATGCTCTTGTTTGATGCTTATCATTTTTAACCATACCAAATATTTTTATATCAAGATTTTCATATTTGTTTATAGCATTTCTAATTGCTCTAATTTGAGTAATACCACCATCCGCAAATATTGCATCTGGTAATTTTCCAAAGCCTTTGTCCTCTTGTTCTATTGAATGTGCTAATCTTCTTGTTACAACTTCTTCCATACATTTAGGGTCATCTTGTGTTAAAACTGTTTTTATTTTAAATCTTCTTGATAAATTTTTCTTGATAACTCCATCTTGCATCACACACATTCCCGCTACCATAAATTCTCCTGAAATATTTGATATATCATATGTTTCGATTTTTCGTGGTAATTTGTCCATTTTAAGTGCATCTTTTAATTCCATTAATATTTCTGATTTGTCTTTTTCTTTGTTTTCTAGTGTAACTTTTGCATTATTTTCGGCCATCTCTACAAATCTTAGTTTTTCGCCTTTTTTAGGACTTTTTAATTCCACTTTTTTTCCTAACATTGTGGATAACCATTGTTCTATTACCTCTTTTTCAGGCAATTCTTCTCTTAACATTATTTTACTTGGTATGTTTGGATTTTCTAAGTAATATTGTTTTATGAATCCTGATAAGATTTCACTATCTTCCATATCTTTTAATTCTGGGAAAAAGTAGTGTTCTCTTCCTATCATTTTACTTCCACGTACAAAAAATATTTCTATGCATACCTCTAATTCTGATTTATAAAGTCCTATAACATCAATGTTGTTTTCTGAGATATTTGAAACCTTTTGTTTTGATGATGCTCTTTCTATTGCTAATTTTCTGTCTCTTAGTTCAGCTGCTTTTTCAAAATCTAATTTTGATGATGTTTCTTGCATTTGTCTGTCTAGTTCTTTTAATATTTTGTCTGTTTTTCCTTCTAATAAATCAATTATTTCGTCAATCTGCTTTTTGTATTCTTCTGGTGTTACATATCCCATACATGGTGCTAGACATCTTTTTATATGATAGTTTAAACATGGCCTTGTTCTATTTTTATAGTCTCTGCATTGTCGTATTTTGTACTTTTGTTTTATAAAATCTACCATCTCTTTTGCAGCTCCCGGATTAGCATATGGTCCGAAATATTTAGCTCCATCATTTATTAATCTTCTTGTTATTACTACTGTTGGATAGTCTGATTTTACATCTATTTTGATATACGGATATGTTTTATCATCTTTTAATAATACATTAAATTTAGGTCTGTTTTTCTTAATTAAATTACATTCTAATATTAGTGCTTCTGCTTCGTTGTCTACTACTATATATTCAAAATGGTCTATTAGGCTTACCATTTTTTTTATTCTTTCAGTCTTATTTGTTTTTCTGAAATATGACCTTACTCTATTTTTTAATGAGACTGCTTTTCCTACATAGATTATTGTGTCGTCTTTATCATGCATTACATACACACCTGGTTTTCCCGGTAATTTTTTTAACTCCTGTTCTATGTTAAACATTGTTTTCTCCTATTCTTTGTATCCTACATATGACAAATTTCTTCTATTTTTTCTTTTCTTCTTTGTTTTTTCTTTACCTATTATACATTATTATTTGGTATTAAATCAAGATTAACTTTTATAAAATACTTGCACAAAATTACCTTTTAGTGTAATATAATAAAGTAAAATTGAAAGATGCATAAAAATATCATGAAAGGAGTTTAAAATTCAAGCGCCAGGACCACTAATCAAAGTGGTTGACGAGGTCTAGGGTTATCGAAAAATTCGGCGGATGCTCTAGTGGCTTTTACTTAAAGTCATAAATATTAATAAAAAACTAATAGTAATATTAGAACAGAAATTAATATATTAAGTTTGCATACTTTCAATTCCATAAATTTGTAAATACAATCTTTTAATGTTCTTAAACTTTAAAAGATAATTTTTTAAATTAATTTTAAATATTTGGAAGGAACGTGAAAAAATATGTGTGGAATTGTAGGTTATATAGGCACAAAAAAAGCTTGCCCTATACTTTTGGCAGGTTTAACAAGGTTGGAATACAGAGGGTATGACTCTGCTGGTATCTCAACAATTGAAAAAAATGGATTATCAATAATGAAAGACAAAGGAAGAGTAAAAAATTTATCAAATCTTGAAGGAATTGACAAATTAGAAGGAACTGTCGGTATTGCTCACACAAGATGGGCAACACACGGAAAACCATCAAAAGAAAATGCTCACCCTCACCAAGATAATTCAAAAACATTTAGTGTAGTTCATAATGGAATTATAGAAAATTTTAATGAATTAAGAAAGTTTTTAATTGAAAAAGGATATACTTTCTATTCTCAGACAGATACAGAAATTATTCCTAACTTGATACATTATTATTTTACAAAAGATACTGAAAATGATGATTTAAAATTTTTAAGAGCTGTAAGAAATGCTTGTTTAGATTTTAAAGGAAGTTTTGCACTTGAAGTTATTTCAAGTCTTTACCCTGATAATATGATAGTTGTAAGACAAGATAGCCCATTAGTTATCGGAACATGTGAAGATGAAAAATATTTATCTTCTGACATCCCAGCTATACTTTCTTATACAAAAGATTTTTACCTTTTAAATGATTTAGAATTTGTTGTTTTAACAAAAGATTCTGCAAAATTTTATGATAAAGATTTAAATGAAATAGAAAAAAGTACTCAATCAATTGAATGGAATGCAACATCTGCTGAAAAGGACGGATTTGCTGACTTCATGTTAAAAGAAATTTATGAGCAACCAACTGCAATCAGAGAAACAATTGGAGCTAGAATAAATTTAGAATCTTCATGCGAATTTGATGAACTAAAATTTACAAAAGAATATCTATCAAGTTTAAATAGAATTTATATTGTAGCTTGTGGAACAGCAATGCATGCTGGTCTTACAGGTAAAAATTCTATTGAAAAACTTTGTAGAATTCCTGTTGAAGTTGATATTGCTTCTGAATTTAGATATAGAGACCCAATTATAGATGAAAAAACTTTATGTATTTTCTTATCTCAATCTGGTGAAACAGCTGACACAATAGCAGCACTAAAATTATCAAAAGAAAAAGGTGCTAAAACAATTGCTATTGCTAATGTAATTGGAAGTTCTATAACAAGAGAAGCTGATTACTCAATTTATACACATGCTGGACCTGAAATAGCTGTTGCATCTACAAAAGCTTATACTTCACAAGTTGTATTAATAAATATTTTATCTATTTATTTTGCAGAAATACTTGGAACATGTGATAAAGAATTTTTGTTAAATTTAAAAAACGATATTTTAGATTTGCCTAAAAAAATTGAAGAAACTTTAAAATTTGATGATCTAATCAAAGATTTTGCTAAAAAAATATATCAAGAAAAAGATATTTTCTTTTTAGGCAGAGGAATTGATGAAACTGTTGCAAGGGAAGGTTCTCTAAAATTAAAGGAAATTTCTTATATTCATTCAGAAAGCTATGCTGCTGGTGAATTAAAACATGGACCTATTGCTTTAATTGAAAATGGTATTACTGTTGTCGGTATTATGACTGATAAAAATTTAGTTAAGAAGACTGTAAGTAATATTCAAGAAGTTATTACTCGTGGTGCTAAAACTTTGGTTGTTTCTAATCAAGATATTGATAAGAATATGTTTGATGTTGTAATTGATATTCCTGAGACAAATTGTTTTGTTTCTCCTATTTTGTCAATTATTCCATTGCAATTACTTGCTTATTATATCTCAAAGGAAAAAGGGCTAGATGTTGATAAACCTAGAAATTTAGCGAAGTCTGTAACAGTAGAATAATCTAGTAAATTCATCAAATTTTAATATGTAATTGGGGACGGAGGAAAAAAACAGTTTTTAAAATATAATATTAAAATTATAAATTTAAAAACTGTTTTTTTCCTCCGTCCCCAATTACAGGTTTTTCCTCCGTCCCCAAATTCAGTTTTATATTAATAATTTTAGTATTACTAGGCATACTGCTCCTGGTAAGCCTAGTAGTCCAACTAAAATACTTGTAAAAATATTAAGTCCAATATGAAATTCCCATATTCCTCCTATTAGATTTATAAAAAAAATAGCAACACCGCCTAAAATAGAATTAATTACTAATTTGAGAACTTTTTTAATAGGAACAATAAACACTCTTCCAAAAATAAACAAAAAGCAAATACATGCCAAATATGTAATTATATTTGTCTCCATACTTATACCTCTTCTAATCTTATTTGTACATTTGTATGAGAATAAGTGGACGAATATTCATATAACATTATCATTTGCTTTTAACTTATTTCTTCATCATAATTTTCATATTTTATTTGATTTATTCTATCTATTGTTATTCCACTAGCTTTTGCTAATTTCAATAAATAATCTAGTTTAGCTTGATTTGCTTTTATTTGATAAATATAATAGTCTACTAATTCCATTTCCGCAAACTCAAAATTTCTATTATCATTTTTTAATTCTTCTCTCGTTTTTATTATATTTCTTACTAATTCAATTTCTTTATCTAATTCGCTTTTTTCTTTTATTAATTGTTCTCTTTTAAATTCATCTTGCATTAAAACCACTCCAATTTCTATGTAATTTTAATTATTATATGTGTTTCTATTAAAAAATATTCTAGATTTCTAATTTATGTTATAAATTGCAGTATGATATTTCATATATTTAAGGTTTTTTTTCAAAAATACTTGTTTTTTTCGCCATTTTATAGGATAATAGATATGTAGTATTATGAAAAATAGTAATAAAATATAATTAATAAAAAGGGGCATTATATAATGAAAATAATAGACAATTTTTTAAGTAAATTAGGAATCAGTAGAAATACCTTTGCAACATATGTATTAACCCTCTTGACTGTATACTTTGCTGTTGATAGGATTGCAGAATTTTTATTAATGTTATTTACAGGTGTTTCTTACTCATATTGGGGACCACTAAAATATACATTTGCACTTGCTTGTCCAGTATTTGCATTTTTGTTTTCTTTCCCATCTGAATTTGCATCAACAAAAAGTAAGAAGGTTACATTATTTAATATTTATGTTATTGGGCTAACTATTATTGCAATATCTATGTTTACCCAATGGCTTAATATGGGAGCATGGTTATTATTAATTTTTAACCCAGGATATGTAGATTTAGTTACAGATTTTTCTGATTTAATAAAACCCGCACTTACATCTTTAACAATATTGATGCCATTATTTATAATTCCAAAAGTATTTAATTTTCTATACTTTGGTGTAAATGATAGCAAAGATATGACGCAATCAATTTGGGATTATGGTGGAATCGATTTATCAGATAAAAAACAAGGTCATGGACCATATTCTTGTGATTTATATTTATTTCAAAATAGTGAAACTTCTGAACAAATCACAATGGTTGAAGCTTCAAGATATCAATCTATGCTTGTATGTGGTGCTTCTGGTTCTGGAAAAACATCTTTGGTTTATGAACCATTTATTGCAAGAGATTTAGATAGAAAATTCTTCTTCCGAGAAGTTTCTAAGGAAATGGGATTTACTGCTTTAAAAACAGGCATTGCAGTATTAAATAAGCCTTATAATAATGATTATTTAAATGCAAATTTTAATTTAAATATGTTAGTGCCAACTTCTGGAAATGAAGATGTTTACAAAGGTTATATGAAAAAGATGATTTTAGATTCTTCTTCTGAAATAACTTATAGAAATTGCGGTATAACAGTTATGTCTCCTGATAGAGAAATTTCTGACCATATGATGAGTGTTTGTAAGAATTTTGGATTATCTTATAATGTAATTGATCCTTCTGATAGAAATTCAATCGGTTTAAATCCATTTGTTTATGATGATGTAAATAAAATAGCTATTACAATTTCTTCTGTATTAAAAACAATGCTTGATATTTCTAATGAAGAGCCAGATGAGAAGTACAGAGAATCAGTAGTTATCCAAGCTATTGAAAATATGTCTATTTTATTAAAAGAAATGTATCCTAGAATGAATGAAGGTATGTTACCAAACTTAGAAGATATGCTAAAAATGTTTACAAACTTTGATTTAGTTGAAAAGATGTGTGAAATTTTAGCACATAATGAAGAATTAAAAGAAAAATATAGTACACAATTAGCTTACTTTAAAAAGAATTTTTATAAAAATGGTATTAATAGACAAAATACAGAAATCTATATTGATGCGGCTATAACTCAATTAGATAAATTATTAAGAATACCTGGTGTAAAATCTATTTTATGTAATAGGCATAATAATATTGATTTTGATAAAATGTTAGCAAATGGTGATATTACATTTATATGTACAAGGCGTGGTGATTTAGGTGCCTCTGGTCATAAAGCTTTTGGATTATTCTTCTTAATTTCAATGCAAAATGCAGTTTTAAGAAGACCTGGAACAGAAAAGTCAAGAGTTCCAAACTTCTTATATATTGATGAATTTCCAGATTTTATTTGTAAAGCTACTGAGCCTATATTCACAATGTATAGAAAATATAAAATTGGTACTATGGTATCAGCTCAAAACCTTGCACAATTAGATGTTACTTCTAATTCTAGACAAACAATTTTATCAAATTGTGTTAGCAAAATATTTACTGGTGGCGGAAACATTGAAGACCTTGAATGGTGGAGCAGTGAATTTGGTCAAAAAAGAGAATGGTCTATGGGCAATTCTATTGATTTTAAAACTATGGAATATGATTCTAAGCATGGTGGTGTTGAATGGAAGTTTACTCCTTTCTTCAAGCCTGGTAAGTTACAAACTCTTGGTCAAAAAGATTGTGCTTATAAAGTTAGAGGTGAAAATGGAAAGCCAATGTCTGGACAAGGTAAGCTTAACTATTTAGCTTCAAAATATAAAGAACCTAAAAAGATTAAAACTTTCGATTTTGGTAAATATTCTGATGGTGTAACTACTGAAACTGAGGGGCTAGAAGAAGATAATTTACCTAGAAAAAAATTTAATCCAAAAAAACTAGATTTTATAGATGAAAGAAATGAAATAAATCCAGTTCAAACAGATACAACAGATTCTAATTACTTATTTGATAATGAAGATGCAATTGTTGTAAACTTGAAAAATAAAAAGAAATAAAGTTGTCAAGGATTTTTCCTTTTGACAACTTTTTTTATATTTATAATTTTTTTATATTACTATTCCTATTAAATCAATTATAATTCCCGAAATAACTCCTATTGAATATAATAATACTAATATTACAATATTCTCTTTTATTTTATTATTTGTCCTAAATAAGACAGCAAGTCCAACACCTGCCCCTGTTAATAATCCTGATATCATACTTCCAAGTGAAATTACATTTTGTAAATACATATTTGTTATTATTACAGATGCTGCACAATTAGGTATAAGACCTATTAGTGATGCTATTAAAGGACCTATAACTGGTTTATTTAATATCCAGCTTGCAATTGTTTCTTCGCCTACAAAATGTACAATTATATTAATTATTAATGTAATTATTATTATAAATAATAGTATGCTTAAAGTATGGTGAATTGCAGATTTTAATATTCCACTTTCATTGCAATGGCAATGGTCTTCTTCACATATATGTTCTATTTCAGTTTCTTCTTCATTTTCTTTTGTTACATTTTTTTGTATATTATTTTTTGTAATTATATGTATAAATAGGTCTATTATTATTCCCGCAATCATACCTATTATTAGTTTAATTCCTATTATTTTTAATATTATGATTGGTGAAACCGCTTCTGATATGAATATTGGTAGCATTTCATCAGATGTTGATAAATATACAGCTATAAGTGTTCCTAATGTTATAACTCGTCCAGCATATAAATTTGTTGCAGATACTGAAAATCCACATTGTGGAAATGCTCCTAATATACTTCCTATAATAGGTCCCCATTTTCCAGATTTTTTTATTGCTTTTTTTGTTTTATGCCCCATTTTGTGTTCTATATATTCCATTATTAAATATGTTATAAATAAAAATGGTAATAATTTTATACTATCTATTGCTGTTTCTTTTAATACTTCTAATATTTCTTGCATGGTTCTTTCCTCTCTTTATTAAAAATCATACTTATATATTTTACATTAAATTAAGAAAAATAGCAAGATTTTCTTGCTATTTTATGTTCTTTATTGATACCACTCAAAAGTCCAATTAAGCATTTTAACATAATCACCTTCACAAATGCCTTGTCT
>OBKS01001340.1_pt1 | contig 17771 bp, 14 predicted proteins | sample 1517381 | NCBI WGS metagenome assembly OBKS01 (sample SAMN04571686, study PRJEB22368) | human gut metagenome | biome: human gut; material: stool | host: Homo sapiens | place: Luxembourg | collected 2012-08-03 | reverse complement strand
TACGAGAAATTTACAAAAGAATTCTTAAAAATAAATGATTCCAGAAATAAATAAATTGAAAGGGAAGTGATATAAATGCCAAAGAAAACAGGTTTGGGAAAAGGATTGGATGCATTATTTGGGCCTACACCAGAAGAAGAACAAGTGAAAGAGGATGATGTATTAAAAAATTTAAAGATTACAGAAGTAGAACCAAACAGAGAACAACCAAGAAAGAATTTTAATCAAGAAGCATTAGAAGAATTAGCAGAATCAATAAAAGAATATGGTTTAATCCAACCAATAATTGTAACAGAAAAAGATGGATATTATAGTATTATTGCAGGTGAAAGAAGATGGAGAGCTTGTAAATTAGCAGGTTTAGAGGAAATACCTGCAATAATTAGAGATGATGATGAAAGAAGAAATAATGAGATAGCTTTAATAGAAAATATACAAAGAGAAGATTTAAATCCTTATGAAAAAGCATTAGGAATAAAAAATTTGATACAAGCATATAACTTGACACAAGAAGAAGTTGCGAAAAAACTAGGAAAAAGTAGAAGTGCAATAGCTAATTCAATAAGAGTTTTAAATTTAGAGCCTAGGGTATTAGAGTTTGCAAAACAAGGAAAAATAACAGAAGCTCATTGTAAAGCTTTACTAAGTATAACAGATCCTGAAAAACAATATTTAACAGCTGTTGATATTATTGAAAGAGGTGCAACTTCAAAGGAACTAGAACAAACAAATAAAATGATAAATAAAAAAGAGGTTTCAAAAGAAGAATTAAAAAGAATGAGTATTTTATATAAAGATATTGAAAACACATTCCAAGGATTTTTTGGAACAAAGGTAAAATTAGCCCCTGGAAAGAAAAAAGGCAAAATTGTTATAGAATATTCATCAAATGATGATTTGGAAAGAATATTAAATTTAATGAAATAGAAAGGCTTGGTTAAATGCAAGAATTAATGAATTTTTTGAGAACAGATAATTATTTGCTAATTTTGAGTATTTTAGTAGTTTTATTATTTATAGGTTTTGTAGTATTGCTAATAAGTAATATGAATTTAAAAAATAAATATAAAAAATTTATGCATAAATTAGGAAATGGTAAAAATTTAGAAGAAGACTTAGAAAATTTTATGTATAAGGTTGATAGAGTTGAAAAAGAAAATTTAGAAATAATGGATTTTTGCAGAAATTTAGATGAAAGTTTAAGCAGATGTGTTCAAAAAATTGGAATTGTTAGATATAGTGCTTTTAAAGATACTGGAAGTGATTTAAGTTTTGCTGTGGCATTATTAGATGAAGAAAATTCGGGTGTTGTTTTTAATGGTATCTATTCAAGAGAAATGTCTAATATTTATGCAAAACCTGTTGAAAAAGGAAATTCATCATATACTTTATCAGATGAAGAAGCAGAAGCAAATAACAAAGCAATTAATTCTAATAATATATATAGAGGAAAATAAAAATAAACTACAATTAAAGGTGGTTGACAAAATAAAAAAATATTAAAAAATCTATTGACAAATGTTTTTATAAATGTTAATATAAATACTGTCGTTAGGCAACTTTAAAAATATTTGTCTAAAATATGGAGAGGTGGTCGAGTTGGTTTATGGCACCAGTCTTGAAAATTGGCGTAGGTTAATAGCCTACCGTGGGTTCGAATCCCACCCTCTCCGCCAAATAAATTGAAGATATAAGACCATAAATTTATAATTTTATAGATTTAAGATTTTATATCTTTATTTTTATATATGGAGATGTACCCAAGTGGTGAAGGGGACTGTTTGCTAAACAGTTAGGTCCCGAAAGGGGCGCGGAGGTTCGAACCCTCTCATCTCCGCCAAAGTACTAGCAAATATGCTAGTATTTTTTTGTATCAAAATATAAATAAATTTAGTAAAAAATATTGACTAAAACTGGGAAAATGTAATAAAATTAACAAAATACTAAAAAAAAGTTGAAAAAACTAAAATTATAAGGTATAATTAATATAGTACGTATGAAAGTTGGTGATTACATGAAGATAAAATCAAATATATTTATAATAATAATATCAATTTTTATGTTTATAAATATATTTAATGTAAAAGCATATGCTTCTTATGAATTGATACCAGGTGCAGGAGGTACAGTGAAAAAGGATACTTCAACCTCAACTGCTACAACAATTAATCCAGATAATTATATTCCAACAGCTAATACTGATACAACATTAGCTTTTCAAAAAGCAGGAGTTGTGTTAGGTGCAATTAGAAATATAAGTGCAGTTGTTTCAGTAATAGTGCTAATGGTAATAGGAGTTAAATATATGATTGGAAGTGTAGATGAAAAAGCAAATTATAAACAGACTATGATACCTTATATTATAGGATGTATAATGGCAGTAGCAGGAACAACATTAGTTACATTTATTTATAATGCAGTAACTAAGTGATAAAGTAGGTGATTGAAATGAAGAAAAAAATATTTATAATTTTTGTAATTATTCTTATAAATATATTAATTTGTAATTTTAATGTAGTAAAGGCCGATAGTGGATTAACATCTGTAATAACAGGTGGAGACGATTTTATAAATGCAGGTAAAGGCGATAATACAACATCAATAGATTATGGAAAATTACAAAATACGTCAAATGAAATTTATAATATATTATTAACGTGTGCTGTAATTGTAGCTGTTATTATATCAGCAATTTTAGGAATAAAGTTTATGCTAGGCTCAATGGAAGAAAAAGCACAGATAAAAGAAGCATTAATTCCTTTTGTTATAGGATGTATAGTTGCATTCGGAGCATTTGGAATTTGGAAAATTTTTATAACAATTGGAAATAATTTATAAATTAGTTATTAATGTTTACTTAGAATACTAAGTATATTATAATAAATAAAAAATAAAAAAGGGAGGAAATAAAAATGAAAAAAACAGTAAAAGTACTTACAGTATTATTACTTGCTATTATTTTAATTACATTTGCAACAAATGTATTAGCAGCAGATGGTCCAATAAAACCAAGTGATATAAAGGAAAGTTATGGAGATGCAGGTGACTTAACAACTAAAGCTGGACAAATAATGGGTATGATTAGAAATATAGCAGCAATAGCAGCAGTTATTATAATAATGATATTAGGTGTTAAATACATGCTAGGAAGTGTTGAAGAAAAAGCAGATTATAAAAAATCATTTATACCATTAATAATTGGTATCATATTAGTAGTAGCAGCAGCATCAATAGCAACATTCATATTTAATATGGCTGAATAGTAAAAATTTTATTAAGGGATAATTCTAATAAGAATTATTCTTTTTTTTCTTTAAAAACGTAAATATGTATTTCCCTAAATAAAAGTTAAAAAAATTTTAAAAATTGATATTACAAAAATGTTACAAATCTATTAAATTTCCACTTTTTTTGCCAAAAACTATACAATTATCCACAACTTTATGCTATAATATATATTGTATAATTATAAAATTTGAATACGGAGGAAAAAATATGCGAACCTATGAAATACCAAGAGATTATAAAGGTGAAGGAAGAATATTATATATATTCTCAACGAAAGGATTAATATTCACATGTGCAGGAGCAGGTATTGGATTAATATTTTATTTTATTCTAAAAATGTTAGGATTTGCAACCGTGGGAATTATTATCACATTAATATTTGCAGCAATAGGTTTTGCAATAGGAACACTTAAAGTGCCGGAAGCAAATGGCTTAGAAATAACAAAAAAAACTGGTGGAGAAAACATTGATGATGTTATTATAAGGTGGATAAAGTTTAAAAAGAACGGTAATAAAATATATGTATATAAACCGGAGGAGGAAACGAAAGATGGACAATAATCAATTAATAAATTTATTAACTATTTTACTTGGAATTATGTTAAGCATACTTTTCATACTTTGTATTGTTTTTTTAGTATTGAAATTTAAGAGCAAAAAGCCAAAAGAAAAAAAAGTTGAAAATCAAAGTACCACAAAGACAAAATCAGTAGTTCCTCAAAATTATACAAAGGAATCTATTTTTAAATTTATGGAATTTGATAAAATCGATGACAATATGATAATTCAAAAAGATGGAAAAAGATTTTTAATGGTAATTGAATGTCAAGGTATTAACTATGATTTAATGTCTGGATTAGAAAAAAATAGTGTTGAACAAGGATTTTTACAATTCTTAAATACTTTGAGATATCCAATTCAGATATATGTTCAAACAAGAACTGTAAATTTAGGAAGTAGTATAAATACATATAAAGAAAGAGTAGATGAAATTTCTAAGCAATATGCAGCAAAACAAATGGAATATAATCAAAAAGCACGTTCTGGACAATATTCAGAAAAAGAATTAAGTAAAGAAAAATATGAACTGATAAGACAAAAAAATTTATATGAATATGGTGTTGATATAATTAATAATACTGAAAGATTAAGTTTGAACAAAAATATTTTAAGCAAACATTATTATATAATTATTCCATATTATCCAGAAGAAGCTTCTAATGGAGCATATAGTAAAGATGAAATTTCAAATTTATCTTTTTCAGAATTATATACAAAAGCACAAGCAATTATCAATTCGTTAGCTGTTTGTGGAATAAATAGTAAAATATTAGATTCTACTGAATTAGCAGAATTATTATATGTTGCTTATAATAGAGATGAATCTGAGACATTTAATTTAAGAAAAGCTTTAAATGCTGGTTATGAAGATTTATATTCAACAGCACCAGATGTTTTAGACAAGAGAATGAAAGAACTAGATTTAAAAATAGAACAAGATGCAATAAAGAAAGCAAATGAAGCTATTTATGATGTAGTAGAAGAAAATGAAAAACAAAGAAGAGCAAAACGTAAAGAAGAAGAATTAAATAAATTAATTGATCAAATGGCAAAAGCATTAATAGAAGAAAACAAAAGATCAATAGGACAAGATGTGGCAGAAGAAGCAATAGAAAAAATTGATAAAGATAGTAAGAAAAAAGAAACAAAAGAAGAAAAAGGAGGAGATAAAGATGGCGAAAAAACAAAGACAACAAGAAGAAAGTCTACAAGAACAGTTTAGAGAATATCGTGAAGAAGATGTTGCAATTTTAAAAAAGAAGTCAATCAAAGAATTGATTGCACCTTCTGGGATTGATGCTTCTAATATAGATCATTTGGAAATTATTTCTAATGTAAAAAGATATGCACGTAGCTTTTTTGTATCATCTCTTCCAAGAATGTGTACTTTCCCTGAATTGTTTAGAGATATGTATATGTTTGGAGATACAAATACATCAATATACATTAACCCAGTTAAAGAGGATAAATCACAAAATGATTTAAATAGGGTAATAAACGAATTAGAGACTGAAAGAATTGTAGCAGCAGATAAAGGGAATATAAATAGAGAGAGTACAATTTCTCAAAAAAGAATGGAAGCAGAACAACTAAGAGATGAAATAGCAGCTGGATTTAATAAATTATATGAAGCTTCAATCATTTCTACTGTTTTTGCATACAGTTTAGAAGATTTGGATAGATATTCTAAATTATTATCATCAGAAATGGCTAAAACATTGGTTGGAGTGAAAACTGCATGGGGAATGCAAGAGGAAGCTTTTAAATCAAATTTACCATTTATGGATGATAAAATACATAGAACACATACTTTTGATAGAAATTCAATGGGAACAGTATTTCCATTTACAACTTCTGAGGTAGGACATCCAACAGGTGTTCCACTAGGATTTAATAAACAAACAGGTACGCCAATATTATTTGATAATTTCCATTCATCACTTACAAATTATAATATGGTTATATTTGCTAAGTCTGGTGCTGGTAAATCTGTAACAATGAAAACATTAATATCAAGATCATCTGTTTTAATGGGTATAGAAAGCTTAGCATTAGATGCAGAAGGTGAATATACAATTGTTGCTGAAAGTTTGGGTGGTATAAATGTTGTTATAAGTCCAACTTCACAGACTATAATTAATTTATTTGATGTTGAAACAGAAATTGTAAAAGATGAAATAACAGGAAAAGAAAGAGTTACTTTAAACATAGAAAATAAGGTGGAGGATGTTACGCAAGCTTTACTTACTATGGCAAGAGGAAGTACTCGTTCAGATGAGGTAAATGAGTTGACAAAACAGATAATTGCAGAATCTGTTGCGGAGGAATATGCAGCTTTGGGAATTAATAGTAATCCTGATAGTTTGTATAAGACTTCTGGTGGAATTATGCAAGGTAATATTTTTTCAAAAGAGAAAAAAGATATGCCTACTATTGGTTCTTGGTATAGAAGAATTCAAGGTAAGGCTAGGGAAAATACTAATGTGGATTATCAATATCATTACAGTTATTTATTAAAGGTTATGAAACAATACATAAGAGAATATGATGGTCAAATGGCTTATTTTGATGGACAATCAACTTTTGAGTTGTTAGATGGTGCACCATTTATAAATTTGGATATTTCTCAATTGGAAGAAAGATTTGCAAGACCTCTTGCACAACAAATTTTACTTTCTTGGATTTGGGAAAAATTCGTTAAGAAAAACAGTGAAGATAGAAAAAAAGCTACACAAAAGAGAGTTTTAGTTGATGAGGCTTGGATGTTATTACCATATCCAGAGGCTGTTGATTTCTTAAATAAGATGGCAAGACGTGCAAGAAAGAGAAATGTTTCTTTGGCTATTGTTTCTCAAAGATTCCAAGATTTTTATGAGAAACCAGAGGCTCAGGCGGTTCTTACTTCTTCTGATACTAAACTATTTTTAGCACAAGATAAATCTGAAATACAATACTTGAAAGAGGTGTTTAAACTTTCAGAAGGTGAGGCTAACTTTTTAGTTACTTGCCAAAAGGGTGAGGGATTATTAAAAGTTGGTGCAGATTCGGCTATTTTGAAGATTATGCCGACTAAAAAAGAGTTTGAGTTTGTTGAGACAAACTTGAATCAGATTGCAAAAAGAAATAATGCGTAAAGTATGTCAGGAGGTTTAAACTTTATGAAGATTTTTCAAAATAAAAATTTGTTTAAAAAGTTGATGATTATATTTTTGGTAATTACAATTTTTAGCTTTTGTATGCCAAAGGCTGTTAGGGCTGATGATAGTATAGGAGGAAAATTACTTAATCCAATAATGTCATTTTTTGTGGCTATTGGAGATGGAACAATGACTTTAATACAAAAAATGGTTTTACAAATGGATGAATCTTTAATTCCAATTAATGATTCATCAGGATTTTTGAGTAAGGTTATAGTTATTATAGTTACAGTTGCTGTTATATCTGTTATAATTGCAGCCACTGTTATAGGCGCAGTAGGAGCAACAGGTGCAGCAATAGCTATGACTATAATAAAAGGTGGGATAACAGTTTTTGCAATAGGAACTGTGGCAACAGTAACATTTCCTATTACAACGACAATTGTTGAAGGTATGCTACCGAATAAGTTTCAATTGCCTATTTTTGTAGTAACACCACAAGAAATATTTTCAAATAAAATTCCATTATTGGATGTAGATTTTTTTAATCCTAATGATGAGATAATTAAAGTAGATAATACTAAGGATTTAGTTAAAAAAGAGAGTATGGGAAGCAAATATGAATATACAAATAAATATTTGGTAGATAATTGTGGATATGATAGAAGTCATTCAATGACTGAAACATTTACAGAAAGTAATGGAATTGCACAATCTCCTAATAAATATACACAAAATAAATGGAATTATAATGGAAAAGTATATACTTATTGTTATAGCAGTTCTGGATCATGGTTTTGTACAAGATTTGATGCAAATACACAAGGTGAAAATTGGGAATGGTTGAATTTTGATTCTACTGAAAATGGTGGTATAAAATATAAGTGGGATACTAATGTTGCAACTGCTATTTGGGATGATGGAGCAGGAGAAGTATATGAAAATGTTGAAACGACAACAACTGGTTCAGTGGATGAAATTACTTCAATTGCAAAGGAATTACAATCAACAGTTGCTAATTGGTACAGAATTTTAAGAGATATATCATTAGTAACTTTATTATCAGTATTAGTTTATATAGGAATAAGAATAATAATATCAAGTACATCAAATGATAAGGCAAAATATAAACAAATGTTATGGGACTGGGTGGTTGCTATATGTTTATTATTTACAATGCAATATATAATGTCTTTTTCAAATTTTGCTGTAAAAAAAGTAATAGACATAGTAGATACAACTAGAGTTGATGCTGATCAAGAGACAAATGTTACAGAGCCAGAAGTTTTTGTAATTGAAGATGTTAAAAAAGCTAAAAAAGCTTATGAAGTGCTTGTCGGTGATGAAAATACAGATGAAAATAAATATGCAGAATATTTTTTGGATTCAAATAATCAAAGAGCTACAAGTAAAAATGATGTTGCAAAACTAGCTTGGCCGGCAGAAAATTTTATGCAACAAGCAAGAATTAGATTGCAGTTATTGGAGGATGATAATGATACATATGTTGCAATTGGATGGAAATTAATATATGTTGTATTAGTAATTTATACAGTAATATTTGTTTTTACATATGTGAAAAGGGTTGTGTATATGGCGTTCTTAACAATTATAGCTCCATTAGTAGCTTTGACATACCCAATAGATAAAATGAATGATGGAAAAGCACAGGCTTTTGATGCATGGTTCAAAGAATATATATTTAACTTGTTAATACAACCAATGCATTTGATATTATATACAATATTGATAGGTTCAGCTATGAATTTTGTTAGTAAAAATATAATATATGTTGTTGTTGCATTAGGATTTATGACACCAGCAGAAAAATTATTACGTAGATTCTTTGGATTTGAAAAAGCTCATACACCAGGATTATTAGGTGGACCAGCTGGCGCTGCTATAATGATGACTGGTATGAATAAATTGTTAGGAAAACAAGCTGGGTCAAAATCTTCAAGTTCTTCATCAGGTTCAAATGGCGGTTCTTCAGATGATGAAAATGATAGTAAAGGTTTAAGATTTAATAAGGACTTCGATAAAGTTGATAGTATGTTAGGTGGACCATCAGTAGAAAATGGAAAAATACTTGGAGAAAATAATGTAAAAACAAAAATGCCAAAACCAGAACCTAAAAATGATATACCAAAAGATACACAAACAAGAAAAGCTGTTAACACAAATGGAAATAATGTGTCAACAACTGGAAAAGGTAATAGCAGTTCAAAAATAAATCCATCTAATGAAGATAAAGATGTAAAAAATAAAAAGAAAGTTAAATTTAGAGATACTCCATTTGGAAGAGGTGCTAGATATTATGCTAATAAAAAGTTAACTAAACTTGGAGAGAAAATTCGTAATTCTCATCCAGCAAGAACAGGATTAAAACTATATGGAGGCTTGGCTGCTGGTACTGCTGGTGCTATATTAGGAGGAATTGCTGGTGGAGATCCAAATAAGGCATTTCAATATGGTGTAACAGGAGCTGTTAGTGGATATAAAGCTATGGATGGAATATTACCAGAATTTGAAAATGATGAGGATTTAAATAATGCTATTGAGCTTGGAAAAGAAACTTATTATGGTGATGAATATGATGATAAGAAATCAGAAGAATATGCTAAGAAATTTAAACATAATTATGATAACCAAGTTAAATTAGAAAGCTTATTAGGAAGCCAAGAAGAAGCAAAAGAATTTATGAATAATGAATCTGAATATTATATAAAAAATGGTATAACAAATATAGAAGATATGGTTATTGCAAAAGAAATGATAGATGATGAAATTGTAACAGATAGAGATATGGCTATTTCAACAGTTAAATATGCAAAAAGAGTTGGTTCAAAACCAAAAGACATGAAGACAAAAGACCAAGAGGAATGGCGTACAACATTTATTAATGAATTTAATAGAAATGACAGAGTAAAACAAAATCTATTTAATGCAGAAGAAGAGACAGATAAAGTTATGAATAGAATTAATGCATATTATGACAAAAAAAGTAAATAAAAAATTGGAGGACTATAATTATGTATAATTTAATAAGATTTTATAATCAAAATAGGAAAAAAATTATAAAGATTATACTAGTTATAGTCTTTATAATTGGATTAATACAATTATTAGATTTCTTTTCAAAAAGAGAAAATAAAAATGAAGATGTTATTAATGAAATAAACAAAACAAAGTATAGTAATACAGTGATTTCAGATAAATCAGCAATTTCAGGTTCAAGTGTTTCAGAAAATAAATTGAAAAAAGATACAGATATAATAAATGACTTTTTTAAGTATTGTAAAAATGGAAATATTGAATCTGCATATAATTTACTTACAGATGAATGTAAAGAGGAAATGTATACTACTATTGATGATTTTAAAACAATGTATTATGATGTTATTTTTAATGGAGAGAGCAAATCGTATACTATTGAAAACTGGAATGATAATATATATAGTGTTAAAATAACAGGAGACATTTTATCAACTGGAAAATTGAATAGTGATGAAATTAGACAAGATTATGTTACTGTTGTTGAGCGCGAAGAGGGATATAAATTAAATATAAATAATTATATAGGGAGAGAAAAGCCTAATAAAGTAACTAAAAAAAATAATGTAGTAGTTACAGTGACACAAATAGATACATATATGGATTATAAAATATATAACTTATATGTAGAGAATAATTCTGAGGATACAATTGTAATGGATTTAAATAGTGATATAAAATCAATATACTTATTAGATAAAAATGATCAGAAATCATATTCTTTTAATAATGATACAGACCAAAATAAATTTGTTGTTAAAAGTAAATTTAAAAATAATATTAAAATGAGATTCAATAATTCTTATAGCTCTACAAGAAAAATGAAAAGTATTGTATTTTCAAAATTTATATCAAATTATGATGAATATAGTAAACTAGAAAATAAGTCTGATTATAGTAATTGGACAGAATTAAAAATACAAATATAAATTAAAGGAAGGAGGTAATATTTTGAAGAAAGCAAAAGATCTGTTTAAATTTTTTACTGTACCAATAGTTATAGTTATTGTAGTAAGTGTTGCAATTGCTGTTTCTGTAATATTAGCTCCGTCTTTTTGGCTTTTAACAATTAATGATGGACAATGGGAAGATGCAGAGTTAGGTAATCCATCAAATTATACTGAAAATGTAAGTCCTGTTGATCAAGGAGGATTGGTAGTAGATAAAGATGCTATAATAAAAGCTGGATTAAAAGGGTTAAAGCTTACAGATGATGAAATTGAAAATATGACAGATGAAGAAATAATAGAAAAATTAGAAATAAATAAGAAATTAAAAAAAGACCCGAAAGTAACAAGTTTAGATGATGTTACACAAGCTGAAATATTATGGTGTATTAGTGATGTCTATTCTAAATATTTAGATAATCCAGAACAATTAGAAAAATTATTAAATGCTGAAATTATTACTCAATATCCAGATATGGGACAACCTGATGCCGAATTAAATGGTATAATAAAATTTGAAAGACATAAAAATGATGGAACAAGTAAATTTTTAACTTATATAGACTCAGATACATTTTCTTCATATGTTAATTCTAATGATGAAAAAGCCTTAGATTATTTCACGTTAGATGAACAAGGAAATGCAGTTGTTGCATATTTAAATGTAACAACTGAAACTCTAACATTTAATGATAGTGATGTAGAAATTAGTGATTATACAGAGACATTGACAGAAAATAATAAACAAGCAGAGGGAAGTTATAAAAAAGTAACAAAAACAATTCTTACTATTACTATAAATTATAAAAGTGTAGTAGAAAAATATACAATACCATTTAATTATTTGTGGTCATTATTAGTAATTGGAGAAGATCCTGGTTTTGTATTAGAATTGGCAGATTTAGTTGAAAATAGTGAGATTACAATATCAATTTATGATAATATTACAACCACAAGAGATGAAAATGTATATACATATAAAAAAGAAACAAGAACTGATAAGTATGCAAGATTATTTGTAAGAAATACATATGGACTTACAGGATTTGCAACTCAAAGATATTGGCTTGCAAAAGATTCACCTAATGCTGATGGAAATTATAGTTCAAGATATCCAGCTTCATATAATACTGACCCAACTAACTATATAGTAACACACACTATAATTACAGAAAGAAATGATATTAAATATGATTTAACAAAGGCAGATGTATGGATATACTATTATAGTAAAGAATATGCAATGCCAAAAGGCGAAATACAACCAATAGTTAATACGAATTCAGTTAATCAGGATGATACGGAATATGTTTTAAATAGTAAAACATCAAGAGATTCAAATAGTGATAGCTCTTTGTTAAATGATTCAGAAGCAGTTAGTTTTGCTCAATCTGTGAAGGAATATATTGAAAAAAATGCAACAAAACCAAAAAAAATAATAAATGGTATAAATGGTTCACCACCTATTGAAATTGAGGAAGATGTAGTAGCAGATGTACAAGTTTCTTATGTTAATGTAAAAAATTATGATCATAAAATAAAAAGAGTACAAACTGAAACAATTACTACTAATGAACAAAGATATATTGCTCAAACACCAGTATGTAGGGCTAAGGATAGTAAGAATGCAGATGAAGATAATTTTGTTACAATATTGTGTAAATCAACGCACCAAAAAGCATTAGATTACTTGACAGATGGAACGACAACAGAATGGTTGTGGGATATTTTGGAAGTTAATGCACCAGATATGATAGATTTAACAAAATACTTATTTTATAGAGCAACTGGCCATAATTTTGGTGTTACAAGCTATGATTTTAGTGAATATGAAAAAACAGATTTTATTAGTATAGGAGCAATAGGAGGTAGTTTGTCATTAACAACACCAATTTTAAGTAGAGAAGACTTTATTGCTGCTATGAAAGCATATTCAAATAAAATAAACGGAAAGAAAAAAACTAACTTTGATACTAACTTTTTACCATATGCAGGAGATATTTATGATTGGTCATGTGAATATGGAGTAAATCCGGAACTAGTAGTCATTACAGCGGCAACAGAGCAAAGCTTTTCAGCAGGAGGAGGCTCATACAATTATTGGGGTATTTCTGTTACAAATGGTTCTTCTAAGGGTTCATCTTTTTCTAGTTTAAAGGATGGAATAAGAGGATATGCAGAAGTAATTAAAAGTTATCAAACAGGTTCAAAAGCGGAATTAATAATGGTACGTGCAGCAGAAAGACAAGCGGCAGGAGTTGACCCAACAGGATATGGTACGCCAGATACATTATCTGGTATGCAATCTATATATTCTTTTTTAGGAAGCCATGTTGAAGGAAGTGCAGGAGCAGGAGGATATTATTATATGGATCCTGCACGAGCTGGTGTTACAAAGATATATAAAACTCATGAAGAATTTTTATCATTATGTAAAAATAGTGGAAAGGCAGAACATGCTCAGGGAACTACAACAACAGTATGGGAACAAGGACAATATACGGCTTGGCAGGTTGAACAAAAATTAGATGTATGGAATTATATATTTGGTGATTATGGATCATTATATAATGGAAATTCAGAGATTGTCGAAATTGCAAAAACTAAATTGGGTTGCCCATATGTATACGGTGCAAAGGGACCAAATTCATTTGATTGTTCTGGATTAGTAAATTGGGTATATAAACAAATTGGAATAGAAGTACCTGGATCAACAGCAGGATATAAAACATATATGAATTCTACTAATGAAATTGATTGGTCAGATGCACAGCCAGGAGATATATTAATAATATTTGGAGATGAAAGAGGAAAGAAAGATGGACATGCAGGAATTTATTTAGGAAATGATGAATATATACATGCTCCAAGAACTGGTGATGTTGTAAAAATTTCATCAGGTGCATCAAAAATGTTTAAACATGTATTTAGATTTCAATAAAGGAGATTAAACATGCAAAAAATAAAAAAAATTTTAATTTTATTATTTGTGGCTATAATAGTTTTAATGATAGTTATATATTTATTATTACAAAAACAAGTAAATAAACAAGATAATCAAAATGAAAATACTGCAAATTATGGTGGAGATATATCACCTATTGAATATAACAATGGATTTTCTGAGGTTTCAGATTATACAATATTCTTTTCAATAGAAAATGCAATTGAAAAATATGAAAAAATTTGTAAATTTAATATAGATGCTGATTATTCAGATACAAATATATATATAAATGAAGACGAGTATTTGTTAGAAATCAAAAATGAAGAACAAAGAAAAAAAGCAATATATGATTTATTAGATAAAGATTATATATCAAATAATAAAATAACTATTGAGAATATTAATAAATTTATATTTGATATAGATACTGATACAGTTTTAGTTCCTAAGAGATTAATATATAAGTATGGAACAAATATTAATACATATATATATGAAACATATTTTATAAAGAATCAAAAGGTAGAAAATAAAGCTTTTATAGTTAGAGTAAATAATAAAAATTCAACTTTTTCAATAGAGTTTGTGAATGACGAATTTGAAGATATTTCAGGATTGAAAGTAAATATTAATGATGAATCTATTGAAAATACAGGATATAATAAATTTTCTATAAAGAGTGTTAAAACTGAACAAGTTGCTAAGGAACATTTAGATAATTATAAAGAATTAGTTATGGCTAATCCATCAATAATATATAATGATTATTTGAATGATGAATATAAAGAAATAAGATATGGTTCATTAGAATATTTTGAAAAATATGTTAATGAAAATATAGAAGAAATTAGAAAATGTCAATTAACAAAATATGCAATGGAATCGATTTCAGATAATAAAGAACAATATGTATGTGTAGACCAGTATGGGAATTATTATATATTTGATGAAAGTTCAACAATGCAATATACAGTAAAATTTGATAATTACACAATAACAACAAATAAATTTAAAGAAACATATTCAGAAGCAAATAATGAAAAGAAAGTTCAAATGAATGTAGATAAATTTATACAGATGATTAATAGACATGACTATAAAACATCATATAACTGTATATCAAGTGGATTTAAAAAGAATTACTTAGACACACAAGAAAAATTTGAAGAATATATGAAAAACGTATTTTTCGAATATAATAATTTTGAATTTAGAAATATAGAACAAAAGGGAAGTAATTTATATACAGTTACTTTGAACATTACAGATTTAACAGAAGAAAGTTCTGAAACAAGAAATGTTACAATAATAATGAAATTAAATGATGATTTGGATTTTGAAATGTCATTTGGAATAGAATAATTAATAGATAAGGGGTTGCAAAGCAACCTCTTTTGATTTATAATGCAATAAAGGAGAGATTGCCTATGATAGAGATAAAAAATATATCTAAAAAATATAAAAAAGAGAAGAAAGTAATAGATAATTTAAATTTAAAAATAAATGATGGAGAAATTTTCGGCTTTTTAGGACCAAATGGAGCAGGAAAAACAACTACAATAAAAATGATGACTGGAATATTAGAAATAGATGAAGGAGACATTTTGATTGATAATAAAAGTATAATAAAAGATCCAATAGAAGCCAAAAAACAAATGGGACTAGTTCCTGATAATCCTGATGTATTTTTAAAATTAAAAGGTATAGAATATTTGAATTTTGTTGCAGATGTATATGATGTTTCAACAAAGGATAGAATAAAAAAAATAGAAGAATTAGCAGAAAAATTTGAAATAATAAATGTATTAAATAATAAAATAGAAAGTTATTCACATGGAATGAGACAAAAATTAATAATTATAGGTACATTATTACATAATCCTAGAAATTGGATATTAGATGAACCTATGACAGGGTTAGATCCTAAATCATCATTTGAATTAAAAAATATTATGAGAGAATATGCAAATAAAAATAATACTGTATTTTTCTCTACACATATTTTAGATGTTGCAGAAAGATTATGCGATAGAATTGGAATAATAGATAAAGGAAAATTATTATTTGTTGGGACATATGAGGATTTGAAAAAAGAATTAAAAGAAAATAAATCTTTGGAAGAATTATTTATGGAGATTGTTGAAAATGAATAAAAAAATAAAAAATATATTTAATTTAACGAAAATATTTTTTAAAAATTCATTTCAAAATCCTTATATAATTGATCCAAAAACAAATAAAATAAATAAAAAATCTATTTTTGTGTGGCTTATTTTAATTGTAATGGCAGGTATATCGTTTTTAAGCTATGAAGTTATAAATGAACTTGTAAAAGTAGGACAGCCAATTTTATTTTTAAATATTTTCTTTTTATTATTTATGATGATTATTATTTTTCAAATAATTTTGGCAAGTACCAATGTATACTTTTTTTCAAAAGATTTAGAAGTATTATTACCATTGCCACTGAAATCAGAAGAATTATTGATTTCAAAATTTAATACAATAGTAGTTAATTTATATTTTTCAGAATTAATATTTGCATTTTTTCCTTTAATTATTTATGGAATCTGTACATATGCTGGAATTATATATTATGTATATTTATTTTTGATATTATTAATTTTTCCAATTTTACCAACATTATTTATTAGTATTATAACAATGTTTTTTATGAAGTTATCTAAGTTTATAAAAAATAAAGATGCTTTTCAAATAATAATTACTTTAATTTTTATTTTTATAATGTTTGGAGTAGAATTTAAACTTGGAAGCACAATTATAAATAAATTTGATAATAATTCAAATATAAATACAGAAGAAGTTGTAGAAACATTTAATCAATTTAATGAAAAAATAAAAAATGTGTATAAATATTTTTTAGAAATAAATCCTACAATTGAAATAATAAAAAATTATAATAAATTAAATTCTATTTTTAATTTATTAAAAATAATTTTTATTGATTTATTATTTTTAATTTTATTTATTTTTATTGGAAAAAAATATTATTTAAAAAATATTTTAAAAAATAATAATAATTATTATTTAAATAAAATACAAAAAAATAATTTTCAAAAAAAATGTAAAAAAATAACTATAAAAAAATCATATATAAAAAAAGAATTTAAATTATTATTTAAAAATCCAATATTTTTTATGCAGTTTATTTTAATAATTTCATTAATAATAATTACAATTTTTACATTTCCAAATTTAAAAGCAATTTTGACATCAGATATATTAGGAGATGAAATTGATTTTTCTATTGATTTAAATGTTATATGTTTAGTGTTAGGAATTATTCAATTTATATTTACAATTTCTAATGTTTCCATAACATCTATATCAAGAGAAGGAAAGAATGCTAATTATATGAAGTTTATACCCGTAAGCTTTTTTAAGCAATTTATTTATAAATCAATACCTCAAATTATTATTAATATGCTTTTAACTTTTGTAATTTTAATTTTATTAAAAGTAATTCTTCCAGAATTTAATTTGATTTATTTATTTTTAATTTTTATTATTGCAAATTTATTTAATATAATTAATAGTGAATTAATGGTTGTAGTTGATTTGTATAAACCAAATTTGAATTGGAAAGCAGACTATGAAGCAATAAAAAATAATAATAAATTATTTCAATATGTTTTAACTATTTTAATTATTTTAATTTTAATTTATTTTAATAAAATTTTTGATAAATTAAATTTAATTATTTCTTGTTTATTAATTATATTAATATTAATTATTTTAATTTTTATAATAAATATAATAATTAAAATTAATATTAATAAATTATTTAAAAAAATAAATAATTAATTAAATTAAAAT
>OBKS01001335.1_pt1 | contig 17810 bp, 20 predicted proteins | sample 1517381 | NCBI WGS metagenome assembly OBKS01 (sample SAMN04571686, study PRJEB22368) | human gut metagenome | biome: human gut; material: stool | host: Homo sapiens | place: Luxembourg | collected 2012-08-03 | reverse complement strand
CCCTACAATTCTTGAAGCCAACTTTTAGTCGACCCTATCTAATTGCGGATTACCATTTTATTGAATTTGTGATTTTAAATACGCAAAGATGAATTCATCAAGATCTCCATCTAATACAGATTGAACTTGACTTGTTTCATAACCTGTACGAACATCTTTAACTAAGCTATATGGATGCATGACATAGCTTCGAATCTGGCTTCCCCATTCATTGGCTGACTGCACACCTTTAATTTGAGCAATCTTCTTTTCTTGTTCTTCAATTTCTAATTGATACAAACGAGACTTTAAGACACGCAAACATTCTTCTCTATTTTCATGCTGACTACGTCCATTTTGACATGTAGCCACAATACCCGTTGGCTTATGCACCATACGAACCGCGCTATCTGTTTTATTGATATGCTGTCCTCCAGCACCTGAAGCTCGTTTTGTTTCAACAATTAAGTCTTCTGGCTTGATGTCAATTTCAATTTCATCATTGAATTGAGGCATAACATCTAAACTCGCAAATGAAGTATGTCTTCTAGCTCCTGAATCAAATGGCGAAATACGAACTAAACGATGTACTCCCTTTTCTGATTTCAGATAGCCATAAGCCTTATCTCCTTCGACAAGGAAAGTTACACTTTTAATACCAGCTTCATCCCCTGGTAAATAATCTAGAACAGTTACTTTAAAGCCATGTTTTTCAGCATATCTTGTATACATACGATACAACATGCTTGCCCAGTCACAAGACTCGGTTCCACCAGCTCCAGGGTGAATTTCTAAAATGGCATTGTTTTGATCATATTCATGACTTAATAAGACTTGGATTTCAAAATTCTCGAATTTCTTATCCATATCCGCATATTCTTCTTCGGCAATCATCATCAATTCTTCATCAAATTCAGACTTTAATTCATCAGCCGTATCATTTAGTGAAGTCAATTGTAAATCTAATTCTTCATAACGATCCACAATATCTTTTAATGCGTTTTTTGCACGAATCACTTGTTGAGCTTTTTTTTGATCTTGCCAGAAATCTGGTTCTAAAGTTTGTTTATCATATTCTTCAATCTGTTTATTTTTACTAGATAAGTCAAAGTGACTCACCTAAAGAATGTAATTTCTCTAGGTGAGTACTCACTCCTTGTTTCAATTCATATAGTTCCATTAAGCTGCATGCTCCTTACGAATACGAACCTTTAATAAGAAGAATGTGATTTCACGATCAATTCTTTGATTCATTTCTTCAAACATATCGAATCCTTCTTGTACATATTGTTGTAGAGGGTTATTTTGTGCATAAGAACGCAAATAGATACCACTACGCAATTTATCCATCATATCAATATGGTTGATCCAGTTACGGTCAATATTACGTAACACAACTGTCTTTTCAAAAGGCAAGAATTGACGCTTAACATCTTTGATTTCAGCTTCATATTCATTCCAAATCTTATTTACACAATATTCTTTAACTTCATCATAAGACTTTCCTTCAAGTTCATTTGCACGAATCGCCTTATCTTCAGCCATACCCATCATTTCAATGGATTTAACAACACCAGCAACATCGATTGTTTGTTTCTTTTGATCCGATAAATTAGCTTGTAAAGTTTGTTCAATTGTTTTTTCAAATACAACACGAACCATATCATGCACTTCATCTGCTTCTAAAATACGATTGCGCTGAGCATAAATAATTTCACGTTGACGACGTAATACATCATCATAATCTAACAATTGTTTACGCATATCGAAGTTATATCCTTCAACACGTTTTTGAGCCATTGTGATTGATTTTGTAACTGCCTTTGATTCAATTTGTTCGTCACCCATTTTTTCAAATAGCTTTTGTAGCTTGTCGCCACCAAAACGAACCATCAATGAATCTTCTAAAGATACATAGAAACGTGAGAATCCAGGATCTCCTTGACGACCAGAACGTCCACGTAACTGGTTATCAATACGACGAGATTCATGTCTTTCACTACCCAATACAGCTAAACCACCTAATTTACGTGATTCTTCTGTTAATTTAATGTCGGTACCACGACCAGCCATGTTTGTCGCAATTGTAACTGATTTTGGACGACCCGCCTTTGCGATGATTTCTGCTTCACGAGCATGGTTTTTCGCATTTAATACTTCATGAGGAATGTGTTCCTTATTTAATAATTGTGAAATAACCTCACTTGTTTCTACCGCAATCGTACCAACTAGAACTGGTTGTCCTGTTTCATACAAACGTTTTACTTCACGTACCAATGCAGCATATTTATCTTTTTTATGTGCATAGATTTCATCAGGAAGATCCTTACGAGCTACTGGACGGTTTGTAGGAATAACAACAACTTTCATATTGTAAGTTGATAAGAATTCTTCTTCTTCAGTTTTTGCGGTACCCGTCATACCAGCCAATTTTTCATATAGACGGAAGAAGTTCTGATATGTAATTGTCGCCAAAGTCGAAGTTTCTTCTTTGATTGGAACCCCTTCTTTAGCTTCAATAGCTTGGTGTAAACCATCTGAATATGCACGTCCTGGCATCATACGACCTGTAAATTGATCAACGATAACAATTTCTTTTTCATCACTAACTACATATTCAACTTCACGCATCATGATGTAGTTTGCCTTTAAAGCCTGGTTAATGTGGTGAACAAGTTGAGTGTGTTCAATATCGTAAAGGTTTTTGATTTTAAAGAATTTTTCTGCCTTATGAACACCATCTTCACTCAACATGATCTGACGTGTCTTTTCATCAATATCATAATCTCCAGAAATCAAAGTTTTTTCATGAGTAAACTTATCTGTTTCATATTCTGGAGCTATTAAAGTCTTCACAAAACGATCCGACTGAATGTATAAGTTTGCGGTTTGTTTTTTACCACCTGAAATAATCAATGGTGTACGACTCTCATCAATTAATACAGAGTCAACTTCATCGATTACAGCCATGTGAAGTCCACGCATTACACGGTCTTCAACTTCTGTAACCATGTTGTCACGCAAGTAATCAAATCCAAGTTCTGAGTTTGTTGTATATGTAATATCACATGCGTACGCATCACGTTTTTCTCTTGGTTTTAAATCACGTGTATTTACACCAACAGTTAAACCTAAGAAACGATAAATTTCGCCCATCCAGGCAGCATCACGACCAGCCAAATATTCATTGACTGTGATTACATGAACACCTTGACCTGCAAGTGCATTCAAATATACACACATTGTAGCTGTTAAAGTTTTACCTTCACCAGTCTTCATTTCTGAGATATCACCTTTGTGCATCGCAATCGAACCCATAATCTGAACTTTATAAGGTTTTTCGTTGATTACACGATAAGCAGCTTCTCTAGCTGTTGCGAACGCTTCAGGAAGAAGGTCATCTACCGTTTCTCCATCCGCAATTCTTTTTCTATATTCATCCGTTTTTGCACGCAACTCATCATCTGATAATGCCTGCATTTCTGGTTCATATTTTAATACTTGATCTGCAATCTTTTCTAATGCAGATAATTCACGTTGTTCTTCTGAAAATAATTTTCCAAAAATTCCTGCCATAATATAAGTTCTCCTTTTAAAGACTATACTATATTTTAACATAGAAACGACACGATAAATAGGGCAACTCAAATAAAAAAAGAGAATTTTACATTCTCTTACACAATTTTTCTTTCGAACGGGTCGCAACTCATTCCCTTCTCTAAAATTTCTTTTGCCCATTCCTTAGCACCAAATAAAGAATGATCTTTGTAGTTACCACACTCTTTTTCTTCTGTACCCGGAACATCTTCCCATTCTGTAGTTGTGATTAGCTCTAAAGCTTCTTTTACGGCAGTCGCAACATCTTTGCTTGAATGTTTTCCCCATGCTAAAAGGTGAAATCCTGTACGACATCCAAATGGTGAACAATCTAAATACCCAGTAATTCTAGGGCGAAGATATAATGCGAACAAATGTTCTAAAGTATGCATAACTCCGGTTGGTATCTCTTGTCGATTCGGTTGACATAAGCGAACATCAAAATTTGATACAATATCTCCGTTAGGTCCTTTTTCTTCACTTATCAAACGCACATAAGGCGCTTTTACTTTAGTATGATCTAAAGTAAAACTTTCAATTTCTACTTTTTCCATAAATACTCCTCTACTTGTTTCATAAACGGCATAAATGCACTTGGTAATGCGATATACTCTTCTATTTCTTCAATTGTTTTATAATTTGAATCTTTCCTATCTACTATACACAACGTCGCATCCATATGCCACTCTACATGTGAAAAAATATGTATATAAGGTTTTAATTCAATACTTTCTATAATATGTTCTGGTTTCGTTTCATCAAAGCCATAAAGTCCTGCCAACAAACCGGTATCCGCTCTTTTTACAACATGAACCTTATTTTGATGTATCCAAACATACACATGTTTATACTCGATTTTACGTGCACTTTTCTTTGGCTTATAAGGCAAAGAAGTAGGATCTGAAGCTTCGCAATATTTTTTGATTGGACAAATATCACACCTTGGACTTTTGGGAATACAAATAAGTGCTCCAAGTTCCATCAACGCTTGATTATAGTAAGAAATCTCTTCTTTTGAAGGAAGACTTTCATCTACTAACATTTCAATCTGTTTCTTCACACTTGTCTTGGTAACATCCTCACAAATATCATACAACCTAGAAAATACACGAATCACATTCCCATCGACTGCACTTACTCTTTGTCCATACGCAATGGAAGCTATGGCACCTGCCGTGTATGGGCCAATTCCTGGTAATTTTAATAATTCTTCTTTTGTGCAAGGTAATTTTCCATTGTGTTTTTCAACACATTCTATGGCACATTTCTTTATATTTTTACACCGCGAATAATAACCTAATCCTTGCCATAACTTATTTAGCTTCTCATCATCACACTTTGCGACACTCTCAATATTCGGTAACAGCTGCATCCACCTTTTAAAATATGGAAGCATAGCCTCAATACGAGTTTGTTGGGCCATGATTTCACTGATCCATATTTCATAAGGGTCTTTCTTTAAACGAAATTCTAAAGGACGATGATTTTTAATATACCAGTCTATTAAATCTTTTTGAAATTCTTTCATAACTAAAAATAGGCAGGGGATTAAACCCTGCTATATATCCATTGGCAGTTCCCTGTGATTTTTACATCACCACTATTCGCATCAATAAATACAGAATCTCCTTTATTTACTTCTAAAGTTGTACCATCATTTTCAATTGTCGCATTACCCTCAATCAACAAGATAGAACCAAAACTTTCATCATCAACATGAAGCGTTGTTGTACCATTCAATGTAGACTCATATGTAGTAAAGTATTCGCAAGTTGCCAAACGAACAGTATCACAATCCCCATTCTTTTCTTCAGGACCACATGGTTTAAAATCAGATTCAATCGGACTTAGATTTGAAACATCAATCGCCTTTTGAATATGTAATTCACGAGGTTTACCATCTTTTCCAACACGACCAAAATCATAAACACGATATGTTGTATTTGAGTTTTGTTGGATCTCACAAATCTGAATTCCTGCACCAATCGCATGAATTGTACCCGATTTTATAAAGAAAACATCTCCCTTATGTACTGGAACCGCTTTTAACACATCTAATAAAGTATTATCATGAATTCGACGTTCAAATTCTTCTTTAGTAATTTCTTTATTTACACCAAAATATAAAAATGAATCTGGTTCACAATCTAAGATATACCACATTTCTGTTTTTCCATATTCATGCTCAACACGAAGCGCATATTCATTATCAGGATGAACCTGAATTGATAATGGTTGTTTAGCATCAATAAATTTAATTAAGATTGGAAAAAACTCAAATGTGTTTCCCTTCGTTCCTAAAACGCCCTTTCCTTTTTTCTCTAAATATTTAGGAAAAGATAAGCCTTGATATTCACCACTCGCAACAATGCTTGGACCATCTGGATGCACAGATAATTCCCAGCTCTCCGCAACTGGATCCATATCTGTTTTTTTACCATAGTTTTCTTTTAGTTTAGTACCACCCCACAGGTAGTCTTTAAATGCAGGAGTTAGTTTAATAATTGACATTTTATGTACCTCACTTCTAGTTCTATTATAGTTAGTTATTCATATAATGTCTACTTCTCCACACTTCTTAAAACAACGTCTACATCAAGACTAAATATCATTATCTAAATGATATCAATCCTGCATATATCTATATTTTTTTCAACTTATCAAGAAGATGGATGCGAAATCCACATCCATCTATTAAAATCCATTTCAATAATCTCAAAGATTTGTTCAATATTAATTGTTCCTTACACGTTTTGACTACACTTAAGCTTTCATCAATAGCCTTTCAATTGACTCTTCACTTACCGAAAAGATGGATGCGATACTTGAAATACTGAATCCTTTGTTTACCATCGTTCTATACATTTCTTTGCGATTATTCTCGCTGCCTTGTTCGATTCCTTTTCTTATCCCTTCAGCTTCCCATTCCTTTGACTTTACTTCTAGCCATCTTTTTTCAGCTTCACACATTTAACTTCACCTAAGCTTTCATCAATAGCCTTTCAATCGACTCTTCACTTACCGAGAAGATCGATGCGATACTTGAAATACTGAATCCTTTGTTTACCATCGTCTTATACATTTCTTTGCGATTATTCTCACTGCCTTGTTCAATTCCTTGTTCAATTCCTTGTTCGATTCCTTGTTCAATGCCTTGTTCGATTCCTTTTTTTATTCCTTCAGCTTCCCATTCCTTTGACTTTACTTCCAGCCATCTCTTTTCAGCTTCACACATTTCAATCTCCTCCTTTTCCTCTAATTCTTCTAAATCCAACCATTCTACATCCGTCAATGTCTTGACGACTTTTAACACACTGCTTTTCACAAGTCCAAAATGATTACTCGTTCCTTCATAAATAGACTGATCATAAATGCTTCGACATATGTAGAATAGATTATGCACGTCTTCTTCATTAAAATTATATGAAGTATTTCCTGTGATTTCAATCAGATTCATTTTGTAGTCATGGAAATAGGATTCAAATCTTTCATCCACCTCGACTAGCTGTGATAGCTGTCTTGCTGCATTCCAAGGCCTTTCACCTGTATAGAATACTAGAATGTTTACCATAGGTAGTTTTTCTTTAGCCTTATTCTTCTTTGACTTCTTTAACATTCGCTCATACGCTACAAACTCATATACTGCAGCCCTTACAACCATGGACATATCCACATAACTTTGATTCTCAATAATAAATGCACTATAAAGATTTCCATCATTGTACTTACGAATCACATCCACATGTTTTTCTAGATCCATATTCGAATCATTCATCTCTGAATCAAGTTCCATACAGTTTTCAGGTTTAAGAACTTTTTCTCCACCAAAGAAGTACGCATTAAAGAAGTCGACAAAATAGGCATTGTTTTCTAAAAACTCCTTCATCATTTTGTCTTTGATTTTGTTCATATTATTTTTCCTCCTATCTCATATACGAAATAAATTGAGGCTTTTCCAAAAAAAGATGCATATTTTGATAATTTCACATAATTCAATCGGATTTCACAATATTTACCAAAGTTATACTAAAATTATGACAACATGGGATGTTATTCTATAAGTGCCTTAAAGATAAGGCAATGAATATAGAAATAAACCAATATTCATATCTCTCTCCTAAAAATAATAATAAACAAAAAGGAACCATTCTAGACACCAACACTAGAATGGTTCCTTTGTATATTCATTGTCTATCGCAAACGAATGATCCATAGGACCTGAGCCTTTGCCCAAATCAAGCATTGCTCCTAATGCCCCAGAAATATAGTCTTTTGCTCGTTTTACCGAAGTATCCAAAACATATCCCTTCGCAAGATTTGATGCTATTGCGCTCGACAAAGTACAGCCCGTACCATGTGTATTTGAATTATTGATACGTTTCCCTTTAAACCAAGCATATGAATTGTTTCTATACAATAAATCATTCGCATCATTGATTTGATGACCACCCTTAACTAAAGTAGCACACCCAAAATTTTCACTGATTTTTTAGCCGCTTCAACCATACTAGCCTCATCCGTAATTTTCATTTCAGAAAGCACTTCTGCTTCTGGAATATTTGGAGTAATCAAAGTAGCTAAAGGCAACAATTCTTTTTTTAATGTTTCAATCGCATCCTCACTAATCAATCTAGCACCACTTGTCGCAACCATCACAGGATCAACGACAATATTTTCTGCCTTATATTCCTTAAATTTCTTTGCGATCATTTCAATCAAACCAGAACTTGATACCATTCCAATCTTTACCGCATCCGGATAAATATCTGTAAATACTGCATCTAGTTGTTCACCTAAAAATTCAGGTGTTACATCCATAATACCTGTAACTCCCAATGTGTTTTGCGCTGTTAATGCCGTGATTGCACTTGTTGCGAACACATGGTTAGCACACATTGTTTTGATATCTGCCTGAATGCCTGCTCCTCCACTCGAATCACTTCCCGCAATCGTTAATGCACTTTTTATTTAAATCTCTCCAATCTTTTATTTTAACCACTTTAAATCCGACTTTTCTTGCCACATCTATACAATAATCTGCATCCTCAAACACCACTATATCTTCTGGTCTTTGTTTTAAAACTTGTGCACAAGCCAAATAAAAATCCGGATCATCCTTTGACTTATTCACCTTTGAACAAGTTATAATATCTTCAAAATAATTCAACACACCCAGTCTATTCAACGCAATTTTTACAAGCTCTTCATCACAACTTGTACCAATCACATTAATTGAATCATAATGTGAAATAAACTCTTTAAACCCAGGCATAAGGTTCACTTCACACTCATAAAAATCTGATATAAAATTCAATACCTCAGAAATGATTCGTTCTTCTTGTTTATTGATTTTATAATGATTCTTCAAGTATGTTGCGCTCTGTTCTAAACTCATATCTGAAACAATTTCATCAAGATTTTTTTCGGGAACCATCCCCAAACTTTGAACATATTGACTTGCCAAAGTATTCCATACTTCCATTGAATCCAGTATTGTTCCATCCACATCAAAAATAGAATAATTCATATTTTCTCCACCAAAAAAAAAGCTGCAGAAACCCAATCTGCAGCTCACTATCAAAAAGATATATTCCCTACGTTGGCATTATCCAAATCAGGTTATAGGGTCTAGGACAAACCTACTCTCAGCCTAAAAGCTCCCCTTTTTTAACAGCCATATTATAAGTCTTTCGTCGCAACTAAATCAACACCCGTACCACAAATATTAGAAACAATTACATCTTCACGATGCACAGGTGCCTTCACAACCACACGGTTCAATTCCTTCATCACATCAAAAATTTTTTCCTTTGGAATATCCCCATTGGTTTTCACGCTCAATCTTTCAATCTCAGCACCCACAATTTTCACAGTACTTGTCACAACACGAGTTGGATGCGTACACTCTTTCTTTCCATAGATTGCGCCTCTAGGACAACCATTTCCAGTTACTTTATAATCATTTTCTTCATCAACTTTTAAATGGCACCCCTTAGGACATGTTATACAAATTAACTCTCTCATTACGCATCCTCCTCAATAGATACAACCAATTCTTTATCTGCCTTTTCAAGCAATATTTTAGGAATTGATACCTTCTCCATTTCACTTGGAATCACATGTTCCTTTTTAAATTTCGCAATGACTGTATCCCCATCCTTCACGACAATATTTACCTGTTGCGTTGGTCTTCTTACACGGAAAGAAAGTTCAACACTCTTTTCTACATTATCCTTACGAATATATTGAGGAACTACATACGAAATATTATCTCCATTTATCGTCCTTACGACACGATCCTTAGATACTTCGCCATTTGAAACATATCGACCAGCACCCATTCCAGCCTTTTCACTTTCCAAACTTACAAAATCCACTAAATCGTGCACATGCACAACATTACCTGATGCGAATACCCCTTCCATAGAAGTCTCCATATTTTCATAAACAATAGGGCCATGTGTTCTTGGATCCATTTCAATGCCTAATTCATTCGACAATTCATTTTCTGGAATCAATCCAACTGACAATAAAACGCAGTCACAATCAAATTCCATTTCTGTTCCTTCGATTGGATTTCTATTTTCATCCACCTTAGAAACAACAACCTTTTCCACTCTAGACTTACCCACAATATCCGTAATTGTATGACTTAAATACAATGGAATATCATAATCATGTAGACACTGAACAATATTACGATTCAAACCATTTGAGTACGGCATAACCTCAACAACAGCTAAAACTTTTGCACCTTCCAAAGTCATTCTTCGTGCCATAATCAACCCAATATCACCACTACCCAAGATCACAACTCTTTTACCTGGCATGTAACCTTCAATATTCACATATCGCTGAGCTGCACCAGCCGTAAACACACCAGAAGCTCTTGTGCCTGGAATCGCAATTGCACCACGTGTTCTTTCACGACAACCCATATTTAAAATAATAGATTTAGCCTGTATCATTAAATATCCATGAATACTACTTGAACAATACACCATTTTATCTGGCGTAATCTCAATTACCATTGTATCCAATAAGATATCAATATCTGTTTTATCAACTTCATCAATATACTTTCCTGCATATTCAGGACCTGTTAATTCCTCTTTAAAGTGGTGTAAGCCAAAACCGTTATGAATACACTGATTTAAAATCCCACCAAGTTCCTTATCACGCTCAATAATCAAAACGGACTTGGCACCATTTTGTCTTGCGGCAATTGCACTGGCAAGACCAGCAGGACCACCACCGATGACTACTACATCATACTTATTATTCATCGCCATTCTCCTTTGTTCTTCCACACAAAATATAAGAACCGTTCTTATCCAAAACAATATCTAACTGACTAACACCCAACTCATTAGCTAGAATTTCCTGAACTCTAGGTCCACAGAAGCCTGACTGACATCTTCCCATGCCGGCATTACATCTACGTTTGATTCCATCTAAACTAACTGGTTTTGGACTTCGACGAATCGCATCAAGGATCTCTCCCTCACTAATGGTTTCGCAACGACAAATAATACGACCATACTCAGGATGTTTTTCAATATATTCTTTTCTTTGTTCATGTGACATTTCTTTAAAACGAACTACTTTTCTTGTAGAAACATAATCCTTTTTTAAATTTAAGAAATAGTCTTTTTCCTGCATCATTCTCACAATGTCTAATGCGATTGCGCTCGCACTACTTAAGCCTGGACTTGCCATTCCGGCAATCAAGAAGAAATTATGTACATCTTTATCTTCGCCAATAATAAAATCTTTTGTATCACTTCTTGCACGCAATCCCGCAAACGTACGAATATTTTCTTGAAGCTTCATATTCGGTACGGATTTAAACGCATTTTCACGAATTATTTTTAATCCTGCAGACGTTGTCGAATAATCATTTGCATCTGTATTTGTACTTGTAGGACCCACAATTAAGTTTCCATCTACTGTAGGAGCTACCAATACACCCTTACCAATCTTTGTAGGGCATTGAAAAATAACATGATGAACCAAGTTTCCTTGTGACTTATCTAATAAATAATATTCCCCTTTGTTTGGCGTAATCTTATAATCTGGTTTCTTAATAAGTCCAGTTACATGATTACACATAACACCCGCACAATTTACAACCAATGGAGCTTTGTATGTATCATTCACAATAAAGATATCTCCATCTTTTTTTATACTCGTAACCTCTTCATTCAAACGTAGCTCTACACCATTTTGAATTGCCACTTCACTTAATGCGATCGCAAACTGCCAAGGATTGATAATACATGCACTTGGTGCATATAAAGCGCTTGTACAGTCTGGATTTAAATTGGGTTCCATAACAGATAGCTCAGGCTGTTTAATAATACGCTGATTTTCAACACCATTTTCAACGCCTCGCTTATATAACATTTCAATGGTCCTATCATCCTCTTCACTAAATCCAACAACCAAAGAACCAATATTCTTACATGGAACATCCAAATCTTTACATAAAGTAGGAATGATTTTATTACCCCAAATATTATATTTTGCCATTAAAGTATCTGGCTCTGGATCATACCCCGCATGAATGATGGCACTATTGGCCTTAGTTGTTTCATCGGCCACATCATTATTTTTTTCTAGCCACAATACTTTTCCACTATATTTACTTAACTCAAACGCTAATGAGCAACCACTAATACCTGCTCCAATGATTATACAATCGTACATAGTTCGCACCTCTTTCAAAGTTACGATACGCTTATTTTTATTTCATTTCAAATGTGTAAAAAAGTCCATTTTATTAATCAAAATATTGATTAATAGTTGGACAACCAAATAAAATAGTGTAAGATAAAAATAGATATTGATTAATGATTTGATTAGTAATCGATTTATTAATCAAAATAAATCAAAAGAGGCTTATTATGGGAAAAAGAAATAAAGTAACTACACGCGATATTGCCCAAGCCACAAATGTATCGCAATCCACTGTATCTATGATTCTAAGTGAGAATAAGAATGTATCTTTCAAAGAAGAAACAGTAAATCTCGTCAAAAAGACAGCCAAACAAATGGGATATAAAAAGCCAGAAGTTAAAAAAAGGTATTCAAACGCAAAAAATACGATTGTCGTGATTTGTTCCAACTTATCCAATTCGTATTATTCTATGGTTGTTTCAAGTATCATTGAACAGGCTAGTAAGACAAAAACACAAATCTTTACTATTTCTACATTGCGAAAAGATGATCTTGAAAAGCACGCCCTTTCTAACTTAAAACTATTAAAACCATGTGGAATCATTCTTCTATATCCCCCAAAATTTGTTGATGAATGGAATGCACTTTCCAAACAAATACCGTGCATTATTATCGGGGATAAGCCAAAAAATCTTGATTGTGATTCCATTGAACTCAACAGTTTTAAATGTGGTAAATTATTAGGTAACCATTTAAAACAGCTAGGACACAAAAAGATTGCGTATATATCAAGTCCATTAGATACAACGGAAATTGGGCGAAACGAAAGATATGAAGGAGTTAAAAGCGTCTTGTCAAATACACAAGTATTTTTTAACTCGTCTAAACAATTTGAATTATACCCCATCGAAAAAAGAGAATACGAAAATGGGTATCGTTTAACGAAACAAATCTTAAGTGATAAATACGATGCCTATATTGGAAATAATGACATGACGGCCTTAGGCATCTTAGCCTGTTTAAAAGATCACAACATTAAAACAAGTGTAGCCGGATTTGACAATATTCCGGAAGCTGATTTTCCTCAAATACAACTTACAAGTGTTGACCACGGTGCTTGTGAGAAAGGAAAAGAAGCTGTTGATATTCTTTTAGAACAAACAAAAAGCGAACGAAAACGTATCGTTCATATGGAATATGAACCACAGTTAATCATTCGCTTATCTACTTTTAATCGCAAGAAATCATCATCTCAATGATTTTATCATTCGTTTGAAGCATTCCTTGAGAACCAAGTGTTCCAATATTTTGAATTGTTTCATCCACACTATGAGCAACGATTCCATCACCTGCATAGAATTGTTGCTTATTTTTATACATATAGTACCCCATAATACCAGCATCTACACTAGAAGCAATCTTAGCTGCACAACTAGCCTTAGCCCCATCACAAATCGTACCCGAAAGGATGGCCAACGCATTGACAATTGTATGCTGAATTTCTTTATAAGTTCCATTATGTAAATAGGCAATACCAGCACCCGCAGCAGCTCCAGCACTAACAGCACCACAAAATGCCGATAAAGTACCAATACCTGTTTTAATGTAAATAGCTGTTAAGTTGGATAAAACCAAAGCACGATACAATTGTTCTTGCGTACAATCTAATTCTTTGGCATACACAACAACAGGCACACAACAAGTAATCCCCTGATTTCCACTTCCTGAATTGATCACAACTGGAAGTTCACACCCATTCATTCTTGCGTCGGATCCAGCCGCCGCATAAGCTTTGGCCCTTGTCTTTACACAATCTGAATCCATATTCAAGATCACATGACCAATGTTTGCACCATACGAATTATGAATCCCCTCATTTGCGATGGCCATGTTACAAGTGATTTGACGATCTAGTATTTCTTTTACATCATCAATATCCACAGTTTGTGAAAAATCCCAAATCTGTTTCATAATCAAAGCACTGTGATCGGCTTTAAGTTCTAAACTCGTCGTCTTGTCTTCAAAAATAACTTGCCAATTTTTTTCAATTTGTACAATATTCGTATGCGTATCTACAATACGAACACTGGCATGTTCTTGTTCATAATACACATGGATTTCTAAATCGAACACATGTCCTTGTTCAATGTGTTGCACGGTAATATTTGTATTTTGAACATATTCAGGCAATTCTTCAATTTGTTCACGTGTTGCACTAGAAAGCACTTCAAGTTTGGCGTCGGCATCTCCATATAGAGCTCCTGCAGCAGCTGCAACTTCAATCCCTTTTAAGCCATTTGTATGAGGTACAATAACACTCTTAACATTTTTTATAATACTGCCACTTGCCTTAACAACAATACGATCTGGTAAATGATCTAGCACTTGCGTTGCCTTAGCACACGCATAACTAATCGCAATAGGCTCTGTACAGCCCATAGCCATCACTAATTCTTCTTTTAATATTTGTACATAAATCGAATATAATGAATCCTCTTTATTCATCTTCTTTCACCCATACACACGCCAATTTGTGATCTTCCATTTCTGTCATGCCAAAATAAATTGTATCCTTTTCTTTTACGCCAAAATTCTGATGTAAAGCCGTTAATACAGTTCCATACATCTTTCCATCTTGTATTCCTTCCAGACGAACCCAACATGCCTCTACATCTTTTCCTTCGTCTAGAAAATACACCATGATATCATCTGGATACTCTAAATGTCTTGATGGATCCAACTCTTTATATAAACGAAGTTCTTCTAATTCCTTAGAAACTTCTGTGGCCCTTTCAACCATATCAATCTTATCCTGGAACAATTCCACATTCACATTATCCAAGATTTGAATATCCATTTCCTGCACATCAAAACGAGGAATCTTGCACGATACACCAATCGGTACAATGCGATATTCAATATTGCGTTTCTTTGTTTCCAAAGCTACGATTTCAAAAATAAAACCCGCATTATGATCGATATAACCATACATTAATGCACCATATAGATTATCTAACTTTAACCCCATCTTCTCTAAAAGCTTAACCATTTTCATGCCATGGATTTCCACCATTTTCTGATCCATGTCACGAAAACTCATTTCATATACTTTCATCTACTCACCCTCATACACATCTTTTAATTCTTCAAAGTTATATTCCAACACCTTATTCAATTCAACGATATCTAAATCTTCATCTACTGGAAAATCCGAAAGACTCATCTCATTGGCTTCGACATATTCTTTAAACAATTCCATGGACTGATAATAATAATCCTGAAACTCTTTAAAACCATCCCATATCGCAAAGCCACGACCATTGATCACATTCGCACCTTCTTCTATATCATCCACTTTTTCAACTTGAATTTCAATCTCAAAAGGCTCTTCTAAATCATAAACCATCTTAAATGTATCTCCCTCTTTGAAATCAGGCTGGATTGATGAAGCACAAGGTAACTTATTAAATTGTTCATCCTCACAATTTGGACATACAAAAGGGATACCATTCACTTCAATCACAAAGTCCGCATATTCTTCAGACAAATAAGATGCTAATGTATAATAAGCTAAATCCGCTAAAGATAATGAGTTAGGTAAACTCATGTATCGATACATTAAATTATTAAATCCCAATACTTCTGTATATACTTTTATCATGATTGACTTACCTCTACTGAATAATTTCCAAAATGAATATTGGCTTTTTCATACTCTTTTACAAGTTCATAACGAATCTTTGCGAGCATATCAAAACCATCTAGACTTGTCTTACTTGGAACAACAACACGTAGATCAATGCCGGTTGTAGAAAAATTGATTACTTTTACTTCAATTGGAGTTTCACTTTCAATATCATATTCTCCCATTGTCTTTTCAACTAAACTCTTTAAAATATCTATCGCCAAATCAATATCCGTTCCATAAGAAACCTCAATTTCCAAATAGTTATTCTTTCGCGCATCCTGAAAAAATGCATTTTCAATCGTAGCCGAATTCAATGTTGAGTTTGGCACAATAATACGATTACTTTCATACGTACGAATGATCGTATGACGAAAACGAATACTTTCAACATACCCAATCAATTCACCTTGATTGACTTTAATTAAATCGCCCTCAACAAATGGTTTAAATGTTAAAATCATTAAACCACTACATAGATTTCCAAAGGCATCTTTAGCAGCAACACCTAAAACTAGGGCAACCACTCCACTGGATGCAGCAAGATAGGACATAATAGGTTTGGTCTGTTCAAATTGTCCAAGAAAAATCATTCCATTAATAAAAACCAAAACATATTTTATTAATCTGGCAAAACTTGCCTTATTTGTGACATCCTTTTTATATAATACTTTACGAATTCCTTTATAGATTCCAATAGAAACTATAACAGAAACAATAGTAACAATAACAATTGATTTCATCTAAATCATCTCCAATACAATTTTTTCTGTTCCTCTGTCGTTTGATCAATAAACTTCTTCTTTGTGTATAAAAACTCTTCTAAATCCATATAAATATGTAGAAGCATCGCCTTTGATTCAAATTCAATTCGACTTTCAGGAAGAGCCTCACTCTGTTTGTCTTTCAACATTTTATGAAGCGAACTAATTTGAGGCTGAGGATCATTTTTTTCATGAATAAACGGAATTAAATATTCAATATAATTCGCCAATTCATGCGCCTCTTTTGGCATTTCACGAATCTTTCGAATTTTATAATGCAGCATATGCAGAATATCGCACTGTAAAGCACGCATCTCAAAATAACGAATATAATAATCTGGCAAATTCGTAAACGTATTATCCTGATATTCCATCGCAATATGGATATATTTTTCAGCCTGTTCTTTAATATCCTCTAATTCTTTCCAAATTGTTGTATTTCTTTCCTCACTTTGAATATAATGAACAATTTGATACATCAAGCTCTGAATCTTGTCCTCCATATAAATCATACAAGAATTCAAATACTCTTCTTCTCCACTATAATCATGAACCAAATTCAATAAGAATGCGATAATAGCACCAATTAAAATCAAATAAAACTCATTCATCATGAAGTGAAGACTAAAATCCAAATAACTCAAGTAATGCACGGCAATCATCGCATTTACACTTAAAGTATTCTGACATTTCATTTTCTCACTGTACCCAACTAAGTACGCAATCACAAGTCCAAAGGCTATCCAATGGCTTGGAATAAGTTCAAAGAAAATAAAACAGAATAGAATTGTCACAAAGAATGTGGAAATTCTTCTAAGAACAAGCTTCACCGTCCCCCACTTTGTCGTCAACAAAGACAATAGTGCAATCGTTCCAGCACTTGTTGGATTATCCAACTTAAAAAAGTAGGCTAAAATAATTGCGATGGCACTTCCTACACCTATTTTAAGCGATAGTATCAATACTCTTTTTGTTTCTCTTTTCATATGCCTACATTTTATGCGAAATCAAAAAAAAGGACAATAATAAATATCATTGTCACTTCTTATCCAATACATCCTTTACTTTTTGTTTACCACTCTTCAACAAACGAGCCACTCCCTCTT
>OBKS01001325.1_pt1 | contig 17918 bp, 16 predicted proteins | sample 1517381 | NCBI WGS metagenome assembly OBKS01 (sample SAMN04571686, study PRJEB22368) | human gut metagenome | biome: human gut; material: stool | host: Homo sapiens | place: Luxembourg | collected 2012-08-03 | reverse complement strand
TTACAAACATTTGAGGTTTTTTCAACCTTTTTTTAGTCCTTTCAAATCTCGCAAATCCTTATTTTATGGGCTATTTGCCACAGCACTGTTTGTACTTCTTACCACTGCCACATGGAATTTAATTGCATTTTTTCTGCAATAATCTTCCTAATTAGTGCCATATTCTTCGTATATTGCGCGATAATTTTCACTTTTTGAGCAATATGGTTATCTAAAAAGGTATCTAAAAATACTATTTTTCTTCTGATTCTTTTGTTTCAATTATCTTAGCACCTTTACTTCTGTTACATTTCCAGCAAAGTGTTTGGAGATTATCTTCTGAAGTTATTCCTCCTTTTGATAATGGAATAATGTGATCTATTTCTAAAAGTAAATTAGGTTCCTTTTCCAAATTATTCTTGCAATTCTTACATGTATATTTATCTCTTTTTTTAATCTTTTCCCTCAATGATGATGTCATTAACGCTCTTTGACCAGCAACACTTTTTCTAAATTTAACAAGCTCACTTAAATATACAACAAACTTATTTAAATTTTCAATATTTAGGGTTATATCTGTATGCATTGAACTATTACCACCCGATGATATATAATTAAATGTATAAGTTGGAAAATATAATTGACTGAAGTCAATTGGTTTAAAGCCTAACTTTTTTTCAAATTTTGATTTGCTAAACGTTTTAATTAACCATGGAACTTCATTCCAAATACTATCTAGAATTATTTTTTTCTTATTATTAAGTAATTGTTTTCCTTGTTCTACTGCAGAAAAATTATTTAAAACTTCTTCAAATTGATTTAATGTTTCTTCATCTGGCTTGATATTAAAATATTTACAAAGATACTTAAATGGTTGCTGTTGTGCATTTCTACACACGGTTATTGAGCAATTATAAACGTATTTACTATTTGTATATTTTTTAAGTTCTCTTCTTTGATAATTATAATTGCTATAATCAATGTTAGTTGCGGTTCCATAATCTGTCTGTTTAAACTCTGCATATGTATTTTTTAAGTCCTCTATGTGATCATTCATTTCATTACATTCATCTATATAGTTTTGTATTTTTTTCTTTATATTAGCAAAGTTCTCTCCTTTATAGTATTTATACTCATATATAAAATATACTATTACTAAAATTGGAACACCAAAAAATATACCAAATGTAATAATCGTCGCAATAAAATTTATAATCATTTCTTCCATAATTAATCCTCCAAATCTCTTGATAATTTTATTATATCATAATTTTCTAAATTTGGTTTATAGTATAAAAAAAGACCTAAATTGGTCTTTTTCAGGGTATCTAAAAGGTATCTAATTCACGATTTCTCACTTTTTTTTACTTTATGATCTTCGCAAACCGTTGATATTACTTACTTTCCACAGCACTGCTTATATTTGCGTCCACTCCCACATGGACAAGGATCATTTCTTCCTATTTTTTCTTTCTTCTTAGGTGCTTGCTTAGAAACCTTAGAACTGTCACTAACTGCTTCACCTTTAGCTACTTGTTTTCTTTCAATATTTTGTCTAATTTCAGCTTTTAACAAGAAAGTAGTTATTTCCTTATCAACGACATTCAATAAATTTTCAAACAATTCAAAGCCTTCATTTGTATAAGCTCTAAGAGGATCTTCTTGAGCATAACTTCTAAGACCTATACCTTCTCTTAAATGAGCCATTGTATTAATATGTTCCATCCAATGAGTATCAATTACTCTTAAACTAATAGCTTTTTCAAACTCATCAGTAATCTCTTTAGGAATATCAATAATTTTTTGCTCATACTCTCTTACCAATAAATCATATAGATAAGTTTTCAATTCAGAAACATTTTTATCTTCTATTTCACTTATAGTAATCTTACCATCATAAATAATACCATTTATTGGTTCTAATATTTCTTCCTTATCTTTAGTAGTTAAAGTAGAGCTATCAATTAAATGACTTTCTACAAGTTCTTCTATATAATCTTTAAATGTATTTAAAACAGTTTCATGAATAGATTCACTATCTAATATTTCATTCCTCTTTTTGTAAATAATTTCTCTTTGACTATTAATAACATCATCATATTGAAGTAAACCTTTTCTTGTATCAAAATTATTGCCTTCTACTCTTTTTTGCGCAGATTCAATAGTTCCTGAAAACATCTTGTTTCTTATTGATAAATCACCATCAAAACCAACTTTTTGAAGCATTCCTTTTACTCTATCAGTTCCAAAGCGAACCATCAAATCATCTTCAAAAGAAACACAAAATTGAGAAAATCCTGGATCACCTTGTCTACCTGATCTACCTCTTAACTGATTGTCAATTCTTCTAGATTCATGTCTTTCAGTTCCTATTACACATAATCCTCCAAGTGCCTTTACCTCATCAGTTAACTTAATATCAGTTCCACGACCTGCCATATTAGTAGCAATCGTAACTGAACCTTTATCACCAGCTTTTGCAATTATTTCTGCTTCTCTTGCGTGATTTTTAGCATTTAATACTTCATGTGGTATATGAGCTTTATCTAGCATTTTACTTAATAATTCACTAGTTTCAACCGCAACTGTTCCGACTAATACTGGTTGTCCTGTTTTGTGACGCTCTTTAATTTCGTTAATTATCGCTTTATATTTACCTTCCTTAGTCGCAAAAATTAAATCGCCATAATCTTTTCTTATTACTGGTTTATTAGTAGGAATGCAAATAACATACATATTATATATTTCTCTAAACTCTTCTTCTTCTGTCTTAGCAGTACCAGTCATACCAGATATTTTTTTATACATTCTAAATAAATTCTGGAAAGTAATTGTAGCTAAAGTTTTAGTTTCTTCATTAATTTTAACGCCTTCCTTAGCTTCTATTGCTTGATGTAATCCTTCAGAATATTGTCTTCCTTTCATTAAACGTCCAGTGAAAGGATCAACAATTATAATTTTTCCATCTTCTATTACATAATCAAAATCTTTTTTCATTGAATAATTAGCTTTTAAAGCTTGGTTAATATAATGAAGCAAAGTTGTGTTATTAATATCATATAAATTACTAACATTAAATACACTTTCCGCTTTTTCAATACCTTCTTGATCTAACGTAACAACCTTAGTTTTCTCATCATATACGTATCCCTTATTTTCCTTTAAACTTTTAGCAAATCTATCAGCCTGTAAATACAAATTAGCTGACTGCATAAATCCACCAGATATAATTAAAGGCGTTCTTGCTTCATCGATTAAAACAGAGTCAACCTCGTCAATTATAACAAAATTGAATGGTCTTTGAACTCTATCACTAGCTTTTACAACCATATTATCTCTTAAATAATCAAAACCAATTTCATTATTAGTAGAATAAGTAATATCACAATTGTATACTTCTTTTTTTTCTTTTGGAGATAAATCTCTTAAATTAACACCAACTGTAAGCCCTAAAAATCTATAAATATTTCCCATCCAATTGGCATCACGAGTTGCTAGGTATTCATTAACTGTAATTATGTGAACACCTTCACCAGTAAGTGCATTCAAATAAGCAGGCATTGTTGAAGTCAAGGTCTTACCTTCACCAGTTTTCATTTCAGCAATGTTTCCATAATGAATCGCAAGACCACCTAGTATTTGTACATAAAATGGTTTTTCATTTATAACACGATATGCGGCTTCACGAGCTACAGCAAATGCTTCTACTTTAATATCTTCTAAAGTTTCACCATTTTTTAGTCTTTCTTTAAATTCATTCGTTTTATTTTTTAATTCTTCATCTGTTAATTTACTATAACTATCATCTAATGCCATAACTTCATCAGCTATTTTTTTAAATTTTTCTAATTCTTTATATTCATGATCAAATATCTTTTTTAATATATTCATGTTTTAACCTCCATGTTCCTATTACATTTTATCAAAAAAGTTAAGTAAATTCAATGAAAATGACTATTTTTTATTTAAAGTAACCAATAATAATAATGCCCATATAATAGTATGAGGTGAAATCATGAAAGTTTTACTTTTATTTGGTGGCAATTCTAGTGAAAATAAAGTATCTAGAAAATCAGCCAAATCAATAATTCAAAATATAGATGAAGATATTTTTGAATTAACTAGTGTCTATATAGATTATAATAATAAGTGGTATTTGTTTAATGATTTAATTAATATTGATAATAATACTTGGATAAAAGAAAATTTAGAAATCAAAAATATAATTGAATTTATAAAACAATTCGATATCGTCTTTCCTATAATTCATGGATATTCTGGTGAAGATGGCAAACTTCAAGGAATGCTTGAATTGTTTTCCATTCCTTTCGTAGGTTGTGACACTATAGTTAGTGCCAATTTAATGGATAAAGCTTTTTCTAAAATTATTTTTGAACATTATAATATAAAACAAACTCCATACTTAATTATCAATAGAAAATATAATTACTTAAAAATAACTAAAAATCTTAAGTTTCCTATGATTATTAAACCAGCAAACGGTGGTTCTTCTATTGGTATAAGTAAAGCAAATAACACTAAAGAACTAATAAAAGGAATAAAAAAAGCCTTTAAATATGACAGAAAAATCGTAATAGAAGAATTTATAAAAGCAAGAGAACTAGAATGTGCAGTACTCAAAAAAAATAACAAATTGATAATGAATATTGGTGAAATATTAAATAACAAAGAATTTTATGATTATAATGCTAAATATATAAATGAAACAGTAACTACTACTAACCCAATATTAAATAAAAAAGTAAAAAAACAAATTAAAAAAATATCTAAAAAGATATTTACACAGCTTGACTGTAAAGTGCTCGCTAGAATCGATTTTTTATATGATGATGATAATGAAATTCTTTATTTAAATGAAATAAATACACTTCCAGGATTCACAGAAATAAGTATGTATCCAAAACTATTAACTAGCAATAATATTACCTATAAAAATTTAATTACAAGCATAATAAAAAGTAGTTTAAATTAACTACTTTTTAATTGTTTTCTTTTTTACCGCCAAAATTTATAACTATTAAGAATAATGAAACAGCTACTACTGCTAAAGCATATCCAATTAATTTTTTATCATATTTTTCTTCTTTATATACTTCTATTTCTTCTCTTTGCGCAGTTGCTTTTATGTTAATTTTGTATTCACGAACATCTCCTGATTGCGCTACTACTTTAATTCTAATTACGCTTTTATCAACAAGATTATCATTACCTTCAACATAAACTTGTGCTTCTTTATCTTCTGCTTCGTAACTAATTCTAAGTTTTGCTTCCGCTCCTATTGTTAAATTATATTCTAATTTATCAGTATCAAATCCTAATGGATAACCTGAAACAGATAAATTTTTAAGTTTATTGTTATTAGATAATTCTATAACATTACTAGATTTCTTTAAAATGTTTAATGTATAAACAGTATTATCGTCAAAAATTATTTTAACCTTATTATTTCCGACTGTTAAATTTTCATTACCTTCTATTCTATAAGATACATCGTCTTTTTCATCAACTACGATACTAACTTGACTATATATAACATCTAAAGCTACATCGTATTCATAAACATTGTCTTTTAATTCTATTTCTTTTCCCTCAACTGTTATTTTATTTACTTCTAAAGCTTCTACTTTAACACCAACAAACATTAAAAACGCAATTAATAAAACCATCATCTTTTTCATAACATCACTCTTTCTATAATAAAAGTATAACACAAGTTATACTATTTTAACAATATTATTTTTCTTTAATGTAGAATAATTCATCTGGAGTTACTTCAAATATATCTGCTATTTTTATGGCCATATCATAGAATAATCTTCTTTTTTTGTTTTCTATTTGCGAATAAAAAGATGCGGTTATATTAAGCTTATCTGCCATATCATATATTGTTAAACCCATTTGTTTTCTAATTTTCTTAAGATTATCCATGCTATACATACTACTACCACCTAATTTAATTATAAACTATTATGGACTATTAGTCCATAAATTTTTCTACTTTTCTATGAGAAAATGTATATAGGTGATAAAGATGACTATTTGCGAACGAACAAAAGATGACATTTATAACATAATTGGTCAAAATATAAAAAGATATAGAAAATTAAATAACATGACGCAAAGAGAATTAGCTTATAAAGCAGCAGTAAGTGAAAATTTAATTGCTAAACTTGAATCAAAAACTCACCAAACTATATCAATTGATACACTAGACATTATTGCTTCTGCACTTGACATAGATATTACTTTATTATTAGAAAAAGAATGACTTTAATCATTCTTTATTTTTGCATTTTTTTAGCATCTGCTTTTTTTCTTAATTCTGTATTTAATATTTTTTTACGTAAACGATAATTTTGTGGTGTTACCTCTACTAATTCATCGTCAGCAATATAATCTAAACATTCTTCTAAAGTCATTACTCTTGGTCTTTTAAGAACGACAGTATGATCTTTACTTGAACTTCTTGTATTTGTTAATTGTTTTCCTTTAACAACATTAACAGCTAAATCATTTTCATGGTTGTTTTCACCAACTACCATACCTTCATATACATCAACACCAGGTTCAATAAACATTACACCACGATCTTCTAACTGTCCTAGAGCATACGCAGTTGATTTGCCGTTTTCCATTGATACTAATACACCATTTTTTCTTTTACCTACTTCAGTTGTTACCATAGGCAAATATTCTTTAAATGTGTGATTTAATATTCCATATCCCTTAGTCATAGTCATAAATTCAGTTGGAAAACCTATTAAACCTCTAGATGGCACAGTGTAATTTAGTCTTACTTGATTTCCATGATTACTCATGTTTTCCATTACACCACCACGAAGACCTAAAGCCTCTATTACTGGGCCAACTGAATCATCTTTTACATCTATTTGAACATCTTCAAATGGTTCACATTTAATACCATCTATTTCTTTTACAATTATTTGTGGTTTTGATACTTGTAATTCAAATCCTTCTCTTCTCATTGTTTCTATTAGAATTGATAAATGTAACTCACCTCTACCTGAAACAGTAAAGTTTTCAGCATCAAAAGGTTTAACTCTTAATGAAACATCTTTTTCAGTTTCCTTCATAAGTCTTTCTTCAATTTTACGGGCTGTTAAGAATTTGCCTTCTCTACCATTAAATGGACTTGTATTAACACCAAAGTTCATTTGTAAAGTAGGTTCATCTATTCTAAGGATAGGTAAAGCTTCTTCCTTACCAACTTCACAAACAGTCTCTCCTACTGATATATCTGGTAAACCTGCAATTGCTACAATATCACCAGCATGTGCTTCTGTTATTTCTATTTTTTTAAGTCCTAAAAAACCAAATATTTTTTGAATTCTAAATTGTTTTTTACTACCATCTAAACGTACACATGTCACAAGTTCATTTACCTTCATAACACCACGTTTTACTAATCCTACACCAATACGACCAACGAAATCATTATAGTCTAATAAAGCTGGTTGAAATTGTAATGAACCATTTTCATCTACTTTTGGTTCTGGAATATGATTAATTACTAAATCTAAGATTGGCTCCATTGTTTTTTCTTGAGTATTTAAATCAGGTGATAAACTAGATGTTCCTGATAATCCTGATGCATATACTACTGGAAAGTCTAATTGTTCTATATCAGCACCAAGTTCAATAAATAAATCAATTACTTCATCTACTACTTCTTTAGGACGAGCAGTTGGCTTATCTATTTTATTTACTACTACAATTGGTGTAACACCAGCTTCTAAAGCTTTCTTTAAAACAAACCTTGTCTGAGGCATTGTTCCTTCATAGGCATCTACTACAAGTAAAACACCATCAACCATATTCATGATTCTTTCAACTTCACCACCAAAATCAGCATGTCCTGGCGTATCTAATATATTTATACGATATCCTTTATAATTTATGGCAGTTGTTTTTGATAATATAGTAATTCCACGTTCTCTTTCAATATCATTTGAATCCATTACACAATTTACTATTTCTTCATTATCTCTAAATGTTCCTGATGATTGTAATAAACTATCAACTAAAGTTGTTTTACCATGATCGACATGGGCAATTATTGCAATATTTCTAATATTCTTCATAAGTACACTTCTTCCTAACTCCAAAGATTATACAATGTTTTATTAATAATGTAAATATTTTATTTAATAGAAATATTAAAAATATCTTATTTTTTGTTTAAAATTACTGATAAAATACAATTTTTATTAAAATATATATTTTTATCTTCATAATTGATTATAAAATATCCATCTTACATTTATAAACTATATTTCCTATTACTATAACAAATACTTTTATAAACTAAATTAGTAATATAACTATTTAATCTTATTAGCAAACTCACTTATTTTTTTAAGTCTATGATTAAGTCCCGATTTAGTAATATAATTATTTGTTTCTAAAGAAATAATTTCACTTAATTCTTGTAAAGAAGACTCAGGATATCTCTCCCGATAAACACAAACTTCCTTTAGTTTATCATCTAATAGTTCAAAGCAACCATTATCCCTAATCAATTTAATTTCATTAATTTGATTGGTTGCTGCTTGAATCATCTTATCGACATTAGCTTGCTCACAATTATTAAGCCTATTAGCCATATTTTTATGATCCCTATATATACGGTAATCTTCATAATAAAACAAAGCATTGCTAGTATTTATAATTCTAAGAAAATCAGATATCTTTTCTGATTCCTTAATATAAACCATATATTTATTATCTCTCTTCAAATATTTACTATTAAGATAATATGAATTAAGTAAATTCATAAAAAACAGGGCATATTCCTTATTGTCAAATAATAATTCCAAATGATATTGACTTTTTTTAGGATCATTAATACTTCCTGACATCAGAAAAGCTCCACTAATATAAGCTTTTTTCATTTCGTCATCATCTATAATAAAATTTTCAGGAATCTTATTTTTACCTATACCAAGTCTATCTAGTAAAACTTTATCATCAAACTCTAAAATATAAATATAATTTTTATTATAATTATAGCCACTTCTAACTACTACTTTAGCATTTATTTTAAAAATGTCTTTAAATTTATCAAAAATATATCGTGCTATATTAGCGTTTTCAGTTAAAATTCTTACATTTTCTTCTATTACACTATTACTTATTATACTTGACAGCCTAGAAATTAAAGCTACATCAGATAGTTCATTATTTATAATTTCATTTTTAACTTCAGCAGTAAATGACATAAATCCTCCTATAATACCAAAGAAAATATATGAAATCCTAATTTCAAAATATCATGTCTTAATAAATTATTTTCAATAATTACCAAATTTTCTGATATAATTTTTACATTTTCTTCTTTAGTTTCTTTAACATCTAAAACAACAGGATCTTTTTGTTCTAAATTAGAATATTTGCGAGCTAATTTTCTATCTATTTTACCATTATTAGCAATAACCACATCTATTTTTCTTTTTCCTAAATATTTATTTAAAGTCTTTATATGATCACTTACTTTGTAATCATCAGTCTCTCCTGGTTGAGTCATTATATTGCAAGTATAAACAATTTTAGCTTTACTTTTATCTATTTCATTAATTATGTCTTTACAAATCAAATTAGGAATTATACTAGTATATAGACTCCCCATACTTAAAATAATCAAATCAGCTTCTTTTATAGCATTTAAAACAGCTTCATTAATAATTGGCTCTTCTTTATAATATACTTGTTCTATCTTTCCATTATATTCAGTAATTGAATGTTCTCCTTCAATAATACTTCCATCTTGCATCTTTGCCATTAAAGTAACATTATCCTCTGTTAATGGTAAAACACGACCTTTTAAATTTAAAACATGACCTAATGTTTCTATACCATCTGACATATTACCAGTAATATTAGAACTGGCAGTTAAAAGTAAATTGCCAACAGTATGACCATTTAAATCACTAGTTGTATTAAAGCGATAATTAAGTAATTTTTCAACTAATGGTTCTGTCTCAGAAAGCGATACCAATATTTGTCTTATATCTCCTACAGCAGGAATATTAAATTCATTCCTTAATCTTCCAGTACTTCTTCCATCATCACAAACAGAAACAACTGTAGTTATATCTAAAGGGAATTTTTTTAAGCCACGAATTAAACATGACATCCCAGTTCCACCACCTAAAACTACTACTTTTTTATTCATTTTGACCACCCAATATAATTATACTATATTTAATAAAAATTTAACAATATTACAAATCTGTTTTTATAACATAATAAAAAAGATATTTTTAAATAATATCAATTTTATAAAATGACTAATCTGTTTAACAAATTTTCAATAATTTTAATTAAATTTGTGTTTTGACTAACAATACTATATTTGTTAATCTATCATTGTCGATTTGCAAAAAACTTCTCTTTGAGTTTTACGTCTTCCCTTACAATTTTTTGATAAAACACCCCTTATTTGCAAATACGATAATAACTGGCATAAGACCAGTTATTTTTTTAAATCATTTATTATATTAATTGCGGCTAATGCTCCTTCACCAACCGCTGTAGAAATTTGATAGGCTTTTTTCTTAATGATATCTCCACAAGCATATATACCTTTAATATTTGTTTCTAAATCATTATTAACAATAATATAATTATTTTCTGTTTTTATGTCTATACTTTTTATAAAATCTACTTTAGGAATATTTCCTATATATATAAATAAACCTGAAACATCTATTTTTTCTTCATAATTATCACATAAAATAGTAACACTTGACAATCTATTGTCAGTTTCATTTAACGCTTTAATAGTTGAATTGTATTTTATAAAAATATTACCTTTTTTCTTTAACTTATCTACAAGTATTTCATCAGCAGTAAAGCTATCTTTTCTATGAATTATGTAAACTTTAGAGCATATTTCTGATAAATAAAGTGATTCTTCTACTGCACTATTACCTCCTCCTACTACCATAACTTCTTTATTCTTGAAAAAGAAGCCATCACAGTATGCACAATAACTAACACCATTTCCTATAAGCTTTTCTTCATTAGATAAATTTAAACGTCTAGGTATTCTTCCTGTACTTATAATTATAGTTTTACTTTTATAAGCATCCTTATTTGTTTTAATTAAAAACAAATCATTTTCTTTTTTTATATCAGTAACTGTTTCTATTTTATAATCAATATCTAATGATTTTATTTGTTCTAAAAGATTATTAGTTAATGTAGGACCATCTATTTTAATAAAACCTGGATAATTTTCAATAATTGAAGTTTTATTAATTTGACCACCTATCATACTTTTTTCAAGCAACAATATTTTTTTATTAGCTCTTTTTAAATAAATAGAAGCAGTTATACCACTTACTCCTGCTCCTATAATAATAGTATCAAAAATTAACATCTTCTACCAACTCCCCATCATTGTATCTATTTTCTAATTTTGATCCTTTGTTTAAAACAATATACATTATTATTCCAATTATTACCATTAATATGGAAACAATTTGTGCCATTTTAAAATTGCCAAGCATTAAACTATCTGTTCTAAGACCTTCCATAAAAAATCTTATAACGCCATATAAAATTAAATACAAACTTGTAGTTTGACCTATTTTCGTATAGCGTCTTCTTCTAAAGATAAGAAGGATAATAAAGCCTATTAAGCACGCTAATGATTCATATAAGAAAGTTGGATGAAAATAAGCACCATCTATATGCATACCATCTATTATAAATTGTGGTAAATGTAAACTCTTTAAAAATTCTAATGTTACTTCACTTCCATGAGCTTCTTGATTAAAGAAGTTTCCCCATCTACCTATAGCTTGCGCTAAAATTAAGCCAACACAAACAATATCTGTTAATCTAAAGGTTTTTATTTTGTATTTCTTGCTATAAATGATTAGCCATATTAAGCCAACAATTAAACCACCATGAATAGCAAGACCACCTTTCCATATTTGAATTATTTCATTTGTATGGTTACTATAATATTCCCAATTAAAGGCTACATAATATAGACGTGCACCAATGTAGGCAAAAGGTATCATATAAAAAAATAAATTAATCATAAATTCTTCTGGAATTCGATATTTTTTTGCCTCTTTTATTGCAACATATCCTCCTATTATAACAGCTAATAAAATACATATTGAATACCAATAAATTTTAAAATTTCCTATTTGGAATGCAACACTTGTCATCTTACTTTATCTTTCCTTTCTAACTCTTGTTTATTCATTTCGTTTATAATAAATCTTTTCATTTCTTCTAACTCTTGTTTTTTTGATATTTCTTTAGTTTCTAATTCTTCTTTTTTACTAACAACTGTATCTTTAAACAATTCTTTTTCTTCTTTAACTATTTTATTAAAATTTATATTATTTTTTATTATCTTGGCTCCTCCTATTACAGTAGATAAACCACCTATAGCAAGTACTGTTAAATTAATCACGGGTGAGACAAGACCTATAGTTGGTAATAATTTATCAACAAATCCTAATAGATTATAATTTATGGATGCAAAGCCAAACAAAACATATAATAAGCCTCTTATAACTCGGTTATACCCTTTCTTGGTTTTCCTTATTATTCTATCTTTTTCTTTTGAAATATCCTTATAATCATTCATGTTTATCACCTATTATATTATTAATTACCAAATCATTTAATAAGAAATTCATTATTGATATTATTATAGCAACTATAACACTCATAAAAATGCCTTGTATTTTAAAATGACTACCTAAAATAAAATCTACTATATTTAGTATTATTACATTTATTATTGGATAAAATAATCCTAAAGTGAGTGCTGTTATCGGTAAGGTTAACCAAACTAATATTGGTTTTATAGTTTTATTTAATATAAATACTATTAGTGACGCTAATACTGCCCATAAGCCCCAATATGAATTATCTATATATATGGTATTTTTAAAAATGATTGATACCGTTATCAATACTAATGCGTATCCCAAAATTTTTATTAACCATTCTAAAACTACATATTTGTTTTTAGATGTCATATTCGTCTCCTATCACATAATAATTATAATAATTTTTTTTATTTTTGTCTAGTATTTAAAAAGAAGTGAATAATCATTTCTAATTATTCACTTCTAAGTTCAAACAAGATATCTCTTAATTCCATTGCTCTTTCAAAATCTAAATTATTAGCTGCTTCTTTCATTTCTTGCTCTACTTTAATAATCAAATCATTTCTTTCTTTTTTACTCATTTTTTCTTGTTTTACTTCTTTTGTATCATTATTTGAAATTACATCTCTTATTTCTTTAATAATAGTTTTAGGTACTATATTATGTTCTTCATTATAACGTTTTTGTATTTCTCTTCTTCTATTAGTTTCTTTAATAGCTTTATCCATACTTTCACTTATAGTATCAGCGTACATTATAACTTTACCAGATGCATTTCTAGCAGCCCTACCAATAGTTTGAATTAAACTTCTTTCACTACGCAAGAATCCTTGCTTATCAGCGTCCATTATCGCTATTAAACTTACTTCTGGAATATCTATACCCTCTCTTAATAAGTTAATACCAACTACGACATCGTACTTTCCAAGACGTAAATCTCTTATTATTTTTAATCTTTCTAATGTTTTTATTTCATTATGTAAATATGCAACTTTAATGTTTATTTTTTTCAAATAATCAGTTAATTCTTCAGACATTCTTATTGTTAAAGTTGTAATTAAAACTCTTTCATTTTTTTCGATTCTTTCATTTATTTCATTAACTAAATCATCTATTTGATTTAAAGATGGTTTTACTATAATAACTGGATCTAGTAATCCAGTAGGTCTAATTATTTGTTCAACTATAGGGCACTTAGCCATTTCATAGTCTCCTGGAGTTGCTGAAACATATATAACATTATCAAGCTTTTTTTCAAATTCTTCAAATTTTAATGGTCTATTATCTTTAGCACTAGGTAGTCTAAAACCATAATCTACTAAGACGTTTTTTCTTGCTTGGTCGCCATTATACATTCCTCTTATTTGTGGAACAGTAACATGAGATTCGTCAATCATTAACAAAAAGTCTTTTTTAAAAAAATCTATTAATGTTGTAGGAGTAGCTCCGCTTTCTTTAAGAGCCATGTGCCTAGAATAGTTTTCTACACCTCTACAAAAACCTGTTTCTGATAACATTTCTAAATCATAATTAGTTCTTTCTTCTAATCTTTGATATTCTAATAATTTGTTATTTTCTTTAAAATAAGCTAATCTTTCTTCTAATTCTTTTCTTATATTTTGAATAGCTTTTTGCAATTTTTCATCACTAGTAACAAAGTGACTAGCAGGAAATATACTAATTGTTTTTTTACTTTGTGTTACTACTCCTGTTAATACATCAAATTCACTAATTCTATCTATTTCATCACCAAAAAACTCTATTCTCAAACCTTTACTATGTTGATTGACTGGTATTATTTCTAAAACATCACCTTTTACTCTAAAAGTTCCTCTTTTGAAATCAATTTCATTTCTTTCATATAGCATTTCTACTAATTTCTGTAAAACATCATTTCTTTCAATAGTTTCACCCACTTCAAGAGTGAGCATCTTTTTTTCATATTCTTCTATTTCACCTATACCATATATACAAGAAACAGATGCGACTACTATTACATCTTTATATTTTAACAAAGCTGATGTAGCTGAATGTCTTAATTCATCTATTTCATCATTAATTGAAGCATCTTTTTCTATATATGTATCTGTTTTAGCAACGTATGCCTCTGGTTGATAATAATCATAATAAGATACAAAATATTCTACATGGTTATTAGGAAACAATTCCTTAAATTCTGCATATAGTTGTCCTGCTAATGTTTTATTATGAGCAAGAACTAATGTCGGCTTGTTTATTTCTTTGATTACATTAGCCATAGTAAAAGTTTTACCTGTACCGGTTGCTCCTAACAATATTTGCTCTTTTACACCATTTTTTATTCTATTAACTAGTTTTTCTATAGCTTGTGGTTGGTCACCACTTGGTTTATATTTACTTACTAACTCAAACATAAAACACCTCTTATTCTACATGTCTTTTTCCATCGATATTTTACTACTATTTATGTAGAAAAACAAGAAGGATTTAAGCCTTCTTGTTAATTCATTTTTTTACTTGGCATGGGTTATAATTTTATAAATAACAAATATCACACAACTATTCATTCAATGTTTGTAAAAATTTATCTTTTAATTCTGGATACAATTTATAAAATTTATTTACATCGAAACCATTTTTTTGCCACCTAATTACTTTTGGAATTAAGTCACTATTATCCTGTGGTATCCTATTAGGTCTTTCAGGATATAAATATAGTTTTATTAGACCTTCTTCATTCAATTTAACTAGTTCTTTATAAACATTTTCAATATAAATAGTTTCTAAAACGGTTTCATCTTTATCACTAACTAATTCTGCAGACCATCCAGTTTGACCATTTTTAAAATTAGATGCATCCAATTTATAAATATAGCCCGAACAATTAAAGATGTGTTTAAACATGCCCTTTTTTCTTTCAACTAGTTCTACCTGATAGTCTATTCCATCACCAGATAAAGAATAATATAAGTCATTACCTAATTGTGATAAAAAAATTGTTGATATAGCTTTAGATGTACATGCATATACCCATTTTTTCATATGAGTGCTTTCCTTTGCTTTAATAATCTTTAAATTGGGTATAGGACTTCCATGATAAACATATTTCATCTTTTAATACTCCTTTTTATTAAAACTTTGGATAAACTATAATTTAATTTGTCATACTCTTTTTCATTGTTAAGTTCAATTATAAACTTTTTAATTTCTTTCAAAATACCTTTTTGAATGTGGCATGAAATACTATTTTTATTCTTCTCATTTAAAATGGAGTTGGCATTACATCCACCATAACAATTTTTAAAATACTCACAATTTTCAATACAGTTTTGTCTTCTTGAAATACTATTTTGTAGAAGTTTTAAAAAATTTTTATTCTCAAACGCTTCTTCTATCGATGCCATTCTTGTAACGTCACCTAAATCATATTCTTCTAGGCACAATCTATCGCATGGATACAAATGTCCATCGCTGTCGAAACATAACCATTTTCCTAAACAAGAATTAAAAGTACAAACGCTACTTTTCTCATTTAATACTAGATTTACTAGTTCTATACATGTTGAAACATTTATGTTACATGTTGCATCTAAAGACCAGTATTTAAAAAATTCTACAAAATTTTTGATATATTCATTAGGATCTAAATCAAAAAAATTATTTTCTTTTGCAGCTCCATCATTAAACATAGGATTCATTTTCATACCTAGATTCAATGATTTAAAGTATTCATATTCTCCAATTAAATTATTTACATTATTTTGATTAACTACCAAAATTGCCCCAGGATACATTCCATTTGATTGTAGTAATTTAATATTTTCTAAAATTTTTTGTGTATAAGACCTAGTTTTATCATTTGTTAAACCATCAAACGATAATCCAATGTTAGTGCTGTTTGCTTTAAAAAAATCTATATTATCAGTATTTAGTAATGTACCATTTGTTTGTAATGAATATACATTTCTATTGATATTTTCAAAGTTATTATTAATAAAATTAATTATTCTTTCATTAGTTTTATTAAAAAAGCATGTATCATAATCATAAGTAAATGATACCCCAAAATAGCAACTTCCAGATTGATTATTGTAAACATTTATGAAAGATGATTGATGGCTATTATATGAATACATTTTATCGTTTCCTATTTTTACTTTTAATTCAAAACAGTAATTTTTTATTTTATTATAATAATTGATATAATATTCTCTAATATGTGGTATTATTTCTAACTCTAAGAATACTTCTTTTTTTATGATAAGCTTATTATTAGAATATTTTTTTAAAATTTGACTTGATATTTTTCTTATGTCTTTTTCTTCATGTTCATCAAACAATAATTCATAATATTCTTTAAAGATAAGTGATAAATGTTCACAAGAATTTGTTCTTAAAAATTCCATGCAATTACAATATAAACCAACAACATGTTTATAGTTATCTATTTTAATTAAGCAATTATTATTTGGTTTTACTTTAAAGCTATATACTTTATTATTTCTATAAGGTATTTTTTCTTCTTCTGTTTTTATTAATTCTACATCTTCTTTTGACATGTTGTTAGCTTTTTCTATATCTACATAACTTATATATCGATTGATTTTAAAAATATAATCATCATTATTTTTTCTTATAATACCACTTATCATAGAAGCACTCCATTCCATAATTATTGTACTAGATTTAATATAGTAAGTCAATCAAAAACAGAACATTTGTTTCTGGTTGAATATAAAAAAACTAATAATAACTATCAACTTTTAACATTGACATTTTTATCAGTTTTTACTTTAACATTTATATTAATAATGGTTAGTCGCTTACGCTCCACGGATGACGGCACGGAAAGATAAGACCTCGACCGCGCTACCGTCGCCACCTCCAAAGTTCCAAAGGCCTGCAAGAGCACCGCTGTTGAAGAAGCCTCCGCGACCAAGCCAAGGGACAGCAGGTCCTATGGAACCAAAATAGTCACCATACCAACCATCAAATTCTACAGTTCCATAACATTTTTCTCCATTACATCCTGTCGTTAAATCCACTTTAGTATTTTCTCCTATTATAGTAAATGAATCATAATATTTACTTTCTGGTAAAGCTAATCCATCTGTTTTTTCTGTTCCATCTTCAAGTTTGCCATTATAGCCACTATTAGCACTTATATTATATCCAGAGCGTGGTTTTCCATCACTATCTAGTAATACTCCCATTACCCATTCACTTGCTCCACCATTCATATCATATACTCCTGTTATATTCATAGTTGTACTTGCTTTC